>Ga0256840_1000691_pt1 | contig 33921 bp, 34 predicted proteins | sample 355202metaG_FD_185969 | JGI IMG/M metagenome (GOLD analysis project Ga0256840, IMG submission 185969) | Hydrothermal vent microbial communities from Mid Atlantic Ridge, Atlantic Ocean - 355-202 | ecosystem: Environmental > Aquatic > Marine > Hydrothermal vents | place: Atlantic Ocean: Mid...
GGCTTCAATATGACCAATAAGATAGCCGTCGCTTTCGCTTAAGACGGCATCGACATGCTCGGGTTTGACAACCAATACCATACCCACCCCCATATTGAAGGCACGAAACATTTCATGACGCTCAACACGGGTGCCGATGAGCTCAAAAATGGGCAGAGTACGAATCTGGTTTTCATGAATAACGGCACGCAGATGTTTGGGAAGAACACGCGGAAGGTTTTCGACAATACCCCCTCCGGTAATATGTGCAAGAGCCTGAATCTTCTCCTTGAGTCGTTTAAATGTTTTGACATAAATACGTGTCGGTGTTAACAGGGTATCGATTAACGGTGCGCCGTTGAAGTCGTCGTGAAACTGCATGTGAAGTGTCTCAAAAAGTACTTTGCGTGCTAACGAGAAACCGTTGGAGTGGATGCCTGAACTCGGCAGCGCGATGAGCTGATCGCCGATATTGACGCGAGACGTACGGTCAAGCTCCGATTTTTCGGCAATACCGACGGCAAAACCGGCCAAATCGTAGTCATCTTGGGCGTACATACCGGGCATCTCGGCCGTTTCGCCGCCGATTAGGGCGCATTCACTTTGACGACACCCTTCGGCGATACCGCTGACAACGGCAGTAGCAACATCAACTTCAAGCTTTCCCGTGGCGTAATAGTCTAAAAAAAACGAGGGGGTGCCGAAATTGCAGATAAGATCATTGACACACATGGCCACCAGATCGATACCGACGGTATCGTGAATGCCCGAATCAATAGCCAGCTTGAGTTTGGTGCCGACACCGTCAGTCGCGGCAAGCATGACCGGTTCGTTGTAGCCCCGAGGCAGTTCAAAGGCGCCGGCAAAAGAGCCGATACTGCCGAGAACTCCGGGAATCGAGGTCGATTTGACCAAGGGCTTAATATTGTCAACAAAACCGTTGCCCGCGTCAATATCGACACCGGCATCTTTATAACTGATGGAACGCATGCTATCTCCACAATGTAATATGATGCGGATTATAGCAGAGTCGAGTTGAGGAGTGAGTTAAGATTGGGGCAGATCGCACTTTTTGGTAATGATACACAGTGGGCAGAAGTTGGCAACGCCGGCAACAAGAGGAATAAGACCCAAAAAGAACCACGGATTGCTTGAATAGACGGCATAACCAATGAGCGATACGCCTAAGATAATACGAAAAATTCTACAAAATGAGCGAATTTTATTATAGTTCATCATAAATTCCTTAATACATGTAAATTGAAACGACATTATATCAAGTTATTTTAAAAATAAGTACAGTTGATTATCAACTGCTTCTTAAGTTAATTTTCGTTTCAACTGTTTCAATACTTTTTAATGCAAATATGATAAAATCGCTTCAAATAAGACACTAAGGCACTAAGAATGAGTAATTTTAGTCATGATGAGATGATGGTTCACGTACCCTTATGTACGCATAAGGCTCCTAAAAAAATATTGGTTATCAGTGATACCTATGAAAATTTAATGCGTGAACTGGAGCGTTACAGCGGGATTGATGCAAAGGCGGTTCCGGCATCGGTAGCTCTTGAAGCACTGCGCAGTGAAGCAGATGCGACATATGATATTGTCATTTTTGAAAAGCACAGTGATGATGCTGCGATGCCGGCACATATAAATCGGGTGTTGAAAGAGGATGGGCTGGTAACATTGTGCCATCCGGATCTGGAGGATGTTCAAGCCAATAAAAGTGTCATGAAGGTATTAGGAAATTATTTTAAGATTATAATGCCGTATCGTGCCGCTGAAGAGACGGTATTGCTAGCGTCAAAAGAGTACCATCCGACTGCTGATATTATTTTACAGCGAAGTGACCTGCTCGAAGGGCAGCAATACTATAACTGTGATATGCACATTGCCGCATTTGCCATGCCCAACCATGTCCGACAATGCTACCTCGGAGTTATCCGTAACTGATGGCATTTGAGTATGCTATAGCACTAACCGGAGGGATCGCCACAGGAAAGAGCACTGTAGCGTCATTGATGCTTTTAAACGGCATTCGCGTTATTGATGCCGACACGATTGCGCATCAGATTCTGGCAGAACATCGTGAATGGGTAGCAGAAACATTCGGCGACGTTTATGTCTCTAAAAGAGGGGTCGATCGTCACGCTTTAGGAAAAGTCATCTTTAGTGATTCTGAAAAAAAAGAGACGCTAGAGCAGTTTTTGCATCCTAAAATCCGTACTGAAATTGAGAAACGCAGTGAGGAACAAGACCGCTTTCGCTTCCCGTATCTTATCGATATTCCGCTCTTTTTTGAAAAAAAAGGCTATGATATCAAAGAGTCTGTTGTGGTCTATGCTCCAAAAGAGATTCAGCTGGAGCGTTTTATGAAACGTAACGGATTTTCAAAAGAGGAGTCATTAAAGCGTATGGCATCACAGATGGATATTGACGCAAAACGAGCATTGGCAACATATGTGATTGACAACAGCAGCAATTTGAAACATCTTCAGCAGGAGTGCGAGGCGTTTGTTGCGATGATTCAGGAGAAGTACAACGATGAGGAGAGCAGACATGATGGTAGCAAAATACAGTGCAAGCGGTAATGACTTTGTCATATTTCATAGCTTTGTGAAATCAGATCGTTCGGCATTGGCGCGAACCTTATGCCATCGTCACAACGGTATCGGCGCCGATGGTATGATTGTACTGTTACCGCATGAACAGTACGATTTTGAGTGGGAATTCTATAACAGCGACGGGTCGCGTGCGCAAATGTGCGGTAACGGGTCGCGTGCAGCTGCGCACTATGCACAGCGCCATGCTCTGGCACCTTCGATAATGACCTTTATGACCGAAGCCGGCACTATCGGTGCCGAGGTTCACGGCAACATGGTTACGAGCGATTTGACACCGCCGCATATTTGCGAAAAAGGGATCTACAGCAATGCCAAAGAGTGGTGGCTTATTGATACGGGTGTACCGCATCTGGTCACTTTTGATGCGCCGATGGAACACCTTAATCTGAGTGAAGCACGGGAACTACGCGAACGCTACAATGCCAATGTCAATATAGCCGCAGTACTCCCCGACGGCAATTTGCGAGTACGTACTTATGAGCGCGGTGTTGAAGATGAGACATTGGCGTGCGGTACGGGTATGGCGGCCGTGTTTTACAGAGCGCTTGTCGAAGAGCGTATTTCAGGAGATTGCAAAGTTTTTCCAAAAAGCGGTGAAACACTTTATTTGGGAATGCGTGAAGAGACCATCACTTTTAAAGGCACGGTAACAGCGTGTTTTGAAGTGAGCTGGAATGATCCGTTTTAATAGAGCTGCATTACCGCTTCTCATACTCTTTTTACCGCTAATAATCAATGCGTCAGGTAGTGATGCCAGTTATGCAAATATGACCGACATCACGAAAAAAAAGCGTGCATTTATTGCCATGATGCTTCCAAAAATTCATCAGGAAAACTATAAAATCCTTAAAGAGCGCCATTTTGTACAGCAGTTTTTTAAGCAGAGACTTTTTTTAAACAGTTCACGTTCCCGCCGTGATATTGAACAGCTTAATGCCTTAGCCAAAAAATATAAGATTAAAGATCTCTATAATGAGCGCAAGTTTTTAAAACGGATTAATCAAATCCCCGTTGCTTTAGTCTTGGCGCAGGGCGCATTGGAGTCGGCATGGGGGGAGAGCCGTTTTGCACGTGAAGCCAACAATATTTTTGGGCAGTGGACGTATGAAAAAGACGGGATGGTGCCGCTCTATCGAGCAGCAGACAAACAGCATAAAATTAAACGTTTTAAGAGTATTAATGACTCTATCGCCGCGTATATGTTAAACCTTAATCGCAATAAAGCCTATCGTGCTTTTCGAAACAAGCGTGAAATATATACCCGTGACAAGAAGATTTTTAGCGGTTTGGAAGCTGCCGATACCATGCAAAATTATTCAGGTATCGGTAAGGAATATAACCTTATTTTAAAAAAAGTCATACGCAAAAATCACTTTGGAGCGTTTGATAACAGAGCGGTACAGCGCGAGTTATAGTACCTATAATCCTGCTGCTTCAATGTTTTTAGCTTGAGTGTCGGCAATGAGCGGGTCAATAATCTCATCTAAAAGTCCTCCGGTCATAATCTCGTTAAGACGGTAAAGGGTCAGTGTAATGCGATGGTCGGAAATGCGGTTTTGCGGATAGTTGTAGGTACGAATACGGCCGCTTCGATCGCCCGTACCGACTTGATCTTTACGAGCGGCACCCTCTTTTTCCATGGCCTCTTGCATTTGCAGGTCGTAAAGGCGGGCTTTAAGTACCTTCATGGCTTTTTCACGGTTTTTATGTTGGGACTTTTGGTCTTGATTGGTAACAACAATACCCGTGGGAAGATGCGTAATACGCACGGCCGAATCGGTAGTATTGACAGACTGTCCGCCGCACCCGGAAGAGCGCATGACATCAATTTTAAGATCGTTGGTATCAATATCGATCTCAACATCATCGACTTCTGCCATAATAGCTACGGTAATGGCAGAGGTATGTACCCGTCCTTGCGATTCTGTTGCGGGAACCCGCTGCACCCTGTGGGTACCGCCTTCATATTTCATGCGACTGTAAACATTGTCCCCTTTGATGAGGGCAATAATCTCTTTGTATCCGCCTGAATCCGAAGGGCTTGAACTCATCAGTTCAACGTTCCAGCCTTTAACATCGGCATAGCGCAAATAGGCATTGAACAGGTCACCGACAAAAATAGCCGCTTCATCGCCTCCGGTTCCTGCACGCATTTCAATGATTGTATTGCGGTCATCATTGGGGTCACGCGGCATCAGAAGAATCTTAATCTCTTCTTCGAGCATCGGTACTTTGGCTTCAAGCTCTTTAAGCTCTTCTTTGGCCAGTTCACCGAGTTCGGGATCGCCTAACATCTCTTTGTTGTCACTAATATCTTGCAGTATCTGGCGGTATGCTTTGGCTTTGTCGACAATCTCTTGAAGGGCAGATTGCTCTTTGGAAAGTGCCGTCATTTTTTTGATATCTGAGGAGATGTCAGGAGCACTGAGCAAGTCGCTCAGTTCATTGTAACGGGTAATGAAAGGGGTGAGTTTTTCCGCTAGCATGAATGCTCTAAAAAACTACTATAACGCGTTAACAGCTTGGTGTAAACGGCTAATTTTTCGAGAAGCAGTCTCTTTTTTGAGAATACCTTTACTGACAAATTTGTGAATTTGTTGATTGGCAACTTTGAATGCTGCAGTAGCCTCTTCCTTGTTTCCTTCATCGATAGCGCTTCGAACGGCTTTGACGATGTTTTTTAAACGAGTACGATAATATCGGTTACGCTCAGTACGTTTTTCAGTCTGGCGGATACGTTTTAATGCTGACTTATGGTTTGCCATCGCATTTATCCTTATCAAATTTTTTTTAGGGTAGAATACTACCTTAAACAATCTTAAATTTAAGTTATGTTTAAACGATTGTCCAAGAAAATACAATAAATTAGGAGTGTAAATGAAATTATTTGGAACTGATGGAGTCCGTGGAGAAGCCGGTACCTTTTTACATGCAGAACGCGCGATGCGTGTGGCCATGGCTGCGGGAATTTATTTTAAAAAAGATGCCAGTACCAAAAAAATTTTAGTAGGTAAAGATACGCGACGCAGCGGTTATATGATTGAGACCGCCATTGTAAGCGGTCTCACGGCAGTGGGTTATGATGTCATTCAAATTGGCCCGATGCCCACGCCCGCCATTGCTTTTTTAACGGAGAATATGCGTTGTGATGCCGGCATTATGATCAGTGCGTCGCACAATTCGTTTGAAGATAACGGCATTAAGTTTTTTGATGCGCACGGCAACAAGCTGCCCGAAGAGGTCGAAGAGAGTATCGAGAAGATTTTTAACAGTAAAAAGGGGCTGATCAAAGCGGCACACGCCGTAGGTAAAGAGATCGGTGCAGCCAAACGGATTGATGATGTCATCGGCCGCTACATTGTTCAGTTAAAAAATTCGTTCCCTAAAGATATTAACTTGCACGGTTTGCGCATTGTGCTCGATACGGCAAACGGCGCGGGTTATATTGTCGGTCCGACGGTTCTGGAAGAGTTGGGTGCGGAGGTTATTGTATTGCACAATCACCCCAATGGACACAATATTAACGACGGATGCGGTGCATTGCACACCAAAGATGTTCGTGATGCGGTACGAAAATATCGAGCCGATTTAGGCATTGCGCTAGACGGTGATGCCGACCGTTTGGTTGTGATTGATGAAAAAGGCGATGAAGTCGACGGGGACCATCTTATTGGTGCTTTGGCACTCTATTTTCAAGAGCGCGGCATGCTCAAAGGTAACGGAGTGGTCACAACGGTAATGAGTAACCAAGGTCTTGAAGATACACTTAAAAAGCACGGATTAAAGCTCTACCGCTCCAACGTCGGCGACAAGAACGTGCTGGATGTTATGCATAAAGAGGGCATTAACTTCGGTGGTGAGCAGAGCGGACATGTGATTATGCATGATTATGCAAAAACCGGTGACGGATTAATGAGTGCCCTTCAGGTGCTGGCACTGGTCATTCGAAGCGGTAAAAAGGCCAGTAAAGTATTGCGCCCGTTTGCACTCTATCCGCAAAAACTTTTAAATCTTAAAGTCTCGGAGAAAAAACCGCTCGATAAGATTAAAGGACTTAAAGAGAAGCTAGCCGACATTGAGGCATTGAACATACGCCATCTGATTCGTTACTCCGGTACGGAAAACCTGTTGCGCATTCTTCTTGAAGGTAAAGAAGCCGACGTGGTCGATACAGAGCTTGAAGCGCTTGGAGCACTGCTGAAGAAAGCTCTTAATGGTTAAAAACGTTCTTTCGCTCGTATTGGCGCTGGTCGGTATTTTTATTGTTGACCAAAACCTTAAAAGCATATTCTTAGAGGGTTATCGCTATTACGGCGAAGTGATTGACCTGATTCTTGTCTACAACAAAGGCGTGGCGTTTTCAATGCTCTCTTTCTTGGACGAGTGGCTCAAATGGCTTCAGTTGGGAGTGATGGCGGCGGTTTTGGTTTATGTATTGCGCCTGAACAAGCGTTGCTATATGATTCCTGTGGGTATGTTGTTGGGTGCAGGTCTCTCGAATGTTTACGATCGATTTGTTCACGGCGGTGTGGTCGATTATGTCTATTGGCACTACAAGTTTGATTTTGCTGTTTTCAACTTTGCAGATGTTATGATCAATGTATCGGTAGGGGTACTGTTACTGTTGCATTGGAAAGAGCAGTGGTGCTCACAACTGGACTCGAACCAGTGACTCTTACCTTGTCGAGGTAATACTCTACCAACTGAGTTATGCGAGCGTTAAACGGACGATGGTCTCTGTTTTGTGGTGCGGATGAGAGGACTTGAACCTCCACGCCTTGCGGCACCAGATCCTAAGTCTGGCGTGTATACCAATTTCACCACATCCGCGTGGTTTATAAAAAAGTGTTGGAATTATACCAACGAAACCTTAAACAAAAATGGCACGCCCTAAAGGATTCGAACCTTTGACCGATGCCTTAGAAGGGCATTGCTCTATCCAGCTGAGCTAAGGACGCATCACTGACTAAATGGTACGCCCGATAGGATTCGAACCTATAACCGTCGGTGCCGAAAACCGATACTCTATCCAGTTGAGCCACGGGCGCGACTTTGATGCTGTCAATATGTAAATTTTTAATGTAATTTGATCTCTATTTATGTCACTGTATGGGGTGAGATACGGGATTCGAACCCGCGACCCCCGGCACCACAAACCAGTGCTCTAACCAGCTGAGCTAATCTCACCGTCAGTAAAAAAATAGAAAAAAGTGGTCGGGGTGAAAGGACTCGAACCTTCGACCCCCTGGTCCCAAACCAGGTACTCTAACCATACTGAGCTACACCCCGACACGGTTCGCTAAGATAGCCAAAGCTAAATTAGTGAGGCGAAATTATAGTTTATTTTACCTGCTTTGTCAATAGAATACGGCTTTAAATAATTAAAGGGTATACTCCCTGTAGAGTATTTCATGAAACAGGAGCAGATTGCCGTATGATTGAGAGAATTAAAACGCTGTTGTTGGACCATCAGATTAATCCGGCTTCAACCATTGAATATGAGGTCAACGGAGAATTACATGTATATTCTCTCGAGCAGATTGCTGCGGCATATATGGAAGCGTCAGAAGCGTCGCAGCATATTTTTGTAGAGGCACTTGAAAAAGCACTGCACGAAGGAAAAAAGGGCGTGCAGAGCTATTTTGAGAAGATGGGGCAACTGCTCTTAATGAGTACGCTCTCCCAACAGTTTGAAACTTAGAACTGTATCATGCCGTCAATGGGTGAGGATGCCGTAGCATAAGGACGTTTGGGGATACGTCCGCTAAGATAGCTCATACGTCCTGCCTGAACGGCATGTTTCATGGCTGCAGCCATTAGCATAGGATTGTCAGCTTGGGCAATAGCGGTATTGGTGAGTACTCCGTCAGCGCCCAGCTCCATAGCATAAGCGGCATCACTGGCACAACCGATACCGGCATCGACAATAACAGGTACGCTGACTGCTTCGCGAATAAAGACGATGTTGTAAGGGTTTTGAATACCCAGACCCGAACCGATCGGTGCGGCCAGCGGCATAACGGCATGTGCTCCGGCATCTTCAAGACGTTTTGCCATAATGGGATCGTCTGAGGTATAGGCCATAATGGTAAAACCCTCTTTGGCAAGAGTCTTGCAGGCTTCAATGGTCTCAAGGACGTCAGGATAGAGGGTTTTTTGCGTATCACCGATGACTTCCAGCTTAATCAGATCAATACCCGTAGCTTCACGGGTGAGTCGAAAGGTGGTAATGGCCTCTTCCGCACTTACGCATCCTGCCGAGTTGGGTAAAAACTTCACATTGGTGCCGGCAAAAGTATCACGAAGATTTTCTTTGTCCGGATCGGTAATGTTGAGACGACGCACCGCAACGGTAATGAGTTCTGAACCGCTTGCCAGCGTCGCCTCTTTGGTGGTTTGAAAATCTTTATATTTTCCACTTCCTACAATGAGGCGGCTACCCAGTTCATAGCTGCCGATGGTTAAAATAGTATCCATAGTAATTGCTCCCGATAGTTTGCTATGCTGCTTTATATCATAACGATTCTGTTAGCAATCTTATTTCAAATCATTAAGCAGACCAATAATGGCTTTTGGCAAGATTTCGTACTCAATAGCACGGATTTTTTTATGAAAGCTTTGAAACGATTCGTCTGTATCTCGCTGAAATGCCTGTTGCAAAATAACGGCACCGCCGTCAAGCTCTTCGGTGACATGGTGGACGGTGGCACCGGCCAGTGGGTCTGCACTGTAAAAACTGCGCTCAAGGGCATGGGCGCCTTTAAAGCGTGGAAGCAGTGAGGGGTGAATGTTGATGGCTTTTAGCTGTGAGGTAAACACCGGAGTGACAATGCGCATAAATCCTGCCATGACACACAGGTCGATGCAGTAGGATTGCAGTATGGCGACAAGGTGTTGGTCAAATGCTTCTCGCGTCTTAAAATGTCGGTGTTCAAGAACTCTTACGTCAATACCGGCATGTTTGGCTTTGATGATACCGTTGGCATTGGGATTGTCGGTAAGTGCGCAGACAATATGACAGGTATTGCCGTGTACGGTCTCAATGAGGTTTTGTAGATTTCCTCCTTCACCGCTGAAAAGTACGGCTATACGCTTCATAACGTAGCGATACTCTCAATCAGAGTTTGCGGTGTGAGCGCATAAGAATTTTGTGAAAAAGTACGTGCGGCAAGCGTATGGGCAAGCGAGGCATGGATGGCAGCATCCAGTGGTGCATAGCCTTGTGCTAAAAGCGATCCAATGAGACCGCTTAAGACATCGCCGCTGCCCCCTTTGGCAAGACAGTTGCTTCCCAACGGATTGATGTAGAAATAGGTACCGTAGCCAATAATGACATTGGCGCCTTTGAGCAGAAGTACGGCATGCGGATAGTGTCGGCAAAACTGTTCAACATAGCTAAAGCGATCGCGCTGTAAGGTAGCAATATCAATATCGGCGATACCGCACTTTTTTAAGACAGTTGTAAACTCTTTCGGATGCGGGGTAAGGATGATATTGCGGCGTTGCAGTAAGGAAGGAAACAGAGGATGCGCAAAGATATCGGCATCCAGAATCAGAGGAAGCGTATGGTTGAGATGGGCTTGAAGTTCACAGTCGGAGAATTCGTTGCCCAGTCCCATACCGACGGCCAGTGCTGTTGTTGTTGACGGTAGTAGGTGGGACTGCATCAGTTCGTCAGGCAGTTGAACATTTTCATTCGAGAGCAGGGTTACCAAACCGGCACCGAAGCGAAAAGCGGCACGACCGGCAATCATGGCGGCACCTTGTTTTTCACCGCAAATGATACCCAGATGTCCGAAACTTCCTTTGTGGGTATTGTGTCGGTGTCGGTGCGGTAATTTGATATCATCAGCTTCCAAAAGGTTCCAATTGCTTGGTGTCTCATATACGGCACGACTGACGCCCAAATCAATAACATGAACGCTTCCGACAACATCTTTAGCGGCATCACTGAACATGGAGCGTTTGAGAGCGCCCATGCAGAGGGTGATGTCGGCATGAAACACAGCCGATTCCAAGCTGCCGTCACGATGTAGTCCCGAAGGAACATCACAAGAAATTTTAACAGCTGAGAGGGCATTAAGACGTTGTAACAGTGATGCGGTAGGCGCATCAAACGATCGTGAAAAACCTGTACCGAACAGCGCATCAATAACAATGTCGGCAGCAGAGAGTGTTTTGCAAACGCTCACACCGACCTTTTCGGCACGCCGCAGCTGCAACTGTGCCATTGGCGACTTGACACCGTAGGGCAGATAGACAGAGACGGCATAGGTTCCGTGCAGTATGCGTGCCAAAGCGATTCCGTCAGCACCGTTATTGCCGCTACCACAGACAATAAGAACAGAGTGGCCGGTATTAAAGTGCGCGGCTATATATTCCCGCATCCCGTCTGCCGCATGTTCCATTAAGATATCTTCACTGAGTTCAAACTCATGATAGCATCGCCGATCCAGCGATTCGGTCTCATCAAATATTTTTTGCATGTTGCTATTATATCAGTAGTGAGTTAAAGGCTCTTTGAGATATAATCGCATTTATGAAAAACTATTTAGAGATAGCCAAAGAGACGCTGCATATTGAAGCAAAAACCCTTGTTGATGCGGCAGAAAACCTAGAAACAGACTTTAGTGATGCTGTTGAGATGATCTTTTCGTGCCATGGCAAGCTCATTGTTACGGGAGTAGGAAAATCGGGACTCATTGGAGCTAAGATGGCGGCAACATTTGCTTCCACGGGTACACCGAGTTTTTTTCTGCACCCGACTGAAGCACTGCACGGCGATTTGGGAATGATCGGCAAAAACGATGTGGTATTGGCTATTAGTTACAGTGGCGAGAGCGAGGAACTGAGTTCAATTTTACCGCACATTAAGCGGTTTGACATTCCGCTGATCGGGATGACGCGACAGATCGATTCGACGCTGGGACGATACAGCGATGTCGTGATTCGGGTTACGGTTGAAAAAGAGGCCTGCCCGTTGGATATTGCACCCACAAGTTCAACGACACTGACTCTGGCTCTTGGTGATGCTCTGGCAATCTGTCTCATGAAAGCGCGCAATTTTGCCAAAGAAGATTTTGCGGCATTTCATCCCGGCGGGGCACTGGGCAGACGGCTTTTTGTCAAAGTAAAAGACATTATGCGTCAAAACAATTTGCCCATTATTGCACAGAACAGCCCTATGAAAGAGGCAATAATTGCTATTGGTGAAGGGCGTCTGGGTACGGTGTTTCTAGTTGATGATTCCGGTACGATGGTCGGTATTTTAAGTGACGGTGACGTGCGTCGCGCACTCATGCAAGCGCAATTTTCGCTAGAAACTCCGGCATTGACGTACGCGACTAAGAACCCTATTGCCATCAGTGACGCGGAGATGCTTGCCAGTGACGTACTGGTTCTTATTGAGCGTAACAAAATACAAATTTTAGCCGTCACCGATGATACGGGACAGGTGAAAGGGGTGGTGCATCTGCACGATCTCGTCGAAAAAGGAATAGCATCATGATGCGTTTAAACAAGTTTATTGCCCACTACTCCTCCTACTCACGCAGAGAAGCAGACAAGGCCATTCAAGAAGGGTATGTCAAGGTGGAAGGTGCCGTGCAGACCAATCCGGCCACACAGGTAGATGAGCGTTATGCCAAGGTGGTTATTAGCGGTAAAAAAATTGTACCGACGGATCAATTTACCGTTATTGTTTACAACAAGCCCAAAGGGGAACTGGTGACCAAAAAGGATCCGCGCGGACGTAAAACGATCTACGATACATTGGAAAAAAAGTACAAACACTTCATTCCTGTGGGAAGGCTCGATTATGCCAGTGAAGGGGTGTTGTTACTGACCGATGCCTCTCGCGTGGCTACAACATTAATGAACTCCGACTTGCAACGTATCTATAAGGTAAAAATTCGCGGTACCGTTTCTGAATTGATGGAACAAGCCATGCAAGAGGGGTTGACGCTAGACGATGCGACGGCAGGGGCGCATGCACATTCGAGTATTACGACAATGACTTTTGCCCCGTTTCTTGCCTATCACGTTCAGAAAAACACGCCAAACTACTCCATCTTAAAAGTTGCCATCAGTGAAGGGCAAAATAGAGAGTTACGCCGTTTTTTTGCACACTTTGGCACGGATGTAACCGACTTGAAGCGCATTGACTTTGGCGGTATAGAACTTAATAATCTGCCGACGGGCAAGAGCCGGTTTTTAACGCGTAGCGAGTACCGTACGCTGCATCAATTTCTTAAAGAAGCGAAAGTAGTGTAGTCATGGCAGACTGGACACGGCAATTACGTCCGCAATGCTTTGATGATGTCGTCGGACAGGAGCATCTGTGTGCTACTGAGGCACCGTTACGACAGTTGTGTGAGAACGGTGCTTTAGGACATAGTTTTTTTTACGGTCCTCCGGGGAGCGGTAAAACAACATTGGCACGCATTATTGCTTCGGTAATGGATCTGCCGTGGTATGAATTTAATGCCACATCACTGAAAATCGAGCAACTGCGTAAAATATTTGAGCAGTACAACAATACGTTGCAGCGACCGCTGATTTTTATTGATGAGGTACATCGCTTGGCAAAAAACCAGCAAGAGGTACTCCTTCCGGTTATGGAGGCTAACACGGTGTTAGTTATGGGAGCTTCTACCGAAAACCCTTTTTTTTCCCTAACTGCAGCTATACGATCGCGTTCATTACTCTTTGAACTCTACCCGATTAAGCGTGAAGCGTTAGAAGAACTTTTACGCAATGTTATTGAGTGTCACAATTTACATGTAGATGCCGAGGCACGAAAATACCTTCTTGCCAGTAGCGGCGGTGATGCCCGCGCGATGATAAAGCTTTTGGAGTTTGCGTCCTCCGTGAAGAGAGATGTTGATGTTGCATTACTGCAGTCACTATGCCCCAAAGCATTGATACCGGGAAGTTGTGAAGCCGAAGAGCACTATGATCTGATATCGGCACTGATTAAAAGTATTCGCGGCAGTGACGCCGATGCGGCTATTTACTATTTGGCACGCCTTATTGAAGGAGCAGAACCGCCCGAATTTATTGCACGGCGTTTGGTGATTTTAGCTTCTGAAGATATCGGCAATGCCAATCCGAATGCACTCACGCTTGCGGCTTCGGCAATGACAAGTGTGCGTAGCATCGGCTATCCTGAAGCACGTATTATTTTGGCGCAAGCAGTTATCTATCTCTGTGGTTCGCCAAAATCCAATGCTTCGTACGCAGCTATTAACAGTGCCCAAAAAGCGGTACGTTCCGGAGAGATACTGGATATTCCAAAAGGTATTAAACAGCACAATGAAGACTACAGGTATCCTCACGATTTTGGAGGATGGGTCGCGCAGGAGTATTTAAGCAAGCCGCTTCATTTTGTGACGCTTAAAGAGGTCGGCTATGAAAAAAAGATGAAGGCGTGGTTTAAAGCATTGCATGAATATGCCGATAATAGACAGTGAGGCTATTAACAGAGCATTAACGTAAATTGGTAAAAATTGCTTGTGGTCAGGTGTAGAAAGCAAGCTCGAGTGCTTTTTACACATTATAATAGCTCGCATTGGGATGATAGACCACTAGTGCTGATGTTGACTGCTCCGGATGAATCTGAAACGTTTCACTCAGTTCTATTCCTTCCTCTTCAGGACGTAACAGTTTAAACAATGCTACATTGAGTTCCAAATCGGGACAGGCGGCATAGCCGAACGAGTAGCGAGAACCTTGGTAGCGGTTCATGCGGACATCGCTCAGTGTATTACCTTCCCCTTCGGATATGTTAAGATCAAGACGAATCTGTTTGTGTGCCATCTCTGCAAGGGCTTCGGCCAACTCCACACCCAATCCGTGAAACTGGTAGTATTCATTGTAGTTGCCCGCATCATAGATGCTGCGCTCGACATCACTGAGTTTTGCACCGGCACTGACACAGGTCAAAGCGACGACATCGTGGCGATCACGGTGGAAAAAATCACTGATGGCACGGTGCGGTTTTTTGCGTTGACGGGGAAAATCAAAATGATATTCAGCACGGCTGATAACATGCTCAAGCGTATCGGTACAAATGTCGTGTGCACTGTGCCAGCCCTCATCTTCATGAAAAATCAACAATGTGTTGTCATCACTGCGGCAGGGCCAGTAGCCGTAGAGAATGGTCGGTTCAAAAAGCTCTTCTTCAAGAAAGCGTCGTTTGAGTTTTTCGTATGCCGGCCAAACAATCTCATCAAGCTGTTTGGCATACGCCTCTTTACTCATTCCTTTGGAGCTGTAGCCCCAACGGGATTTAAACAGAAGTTTGTGGTTGATCCACTCAAAAGCAAGTTCCATCTGTGCCGGTGTGAGTGTCAGTTTTCGCCGCCCCCAAAACGGTGGTGTCGGAACGACAACATCACGTGAAGGCATAACCAGCTCTTCAAAAGGAGGTATAACAATGTCGTTGTTCTGTGCGGGTGGTGCATCTTCATGCTCTTTAGGGTGTAAGTCGGTGTCGAAATTACCCGATTCTATGCGGCTCATAGCTGTCACTCCGTCAAAAGCATCTTTACAGTAAAAAATAGGGCCGTTGTAAAAAGGACGGCAAAAATCATCTATAAACGAGCGAGTCAGCGCCGCACCGCCTAAAAGAATCGGAATATCAATACCAGCTTCTCGCATCGTTTCAAGATTTTCTTTCATCACTTGAGTCGATTTTACCAGTAGCCCACTCATACCGATGGCTTGGGCATTGGACTCTTTAAGTGTTTTTAAAAACTGATCCAGTTCCACTTTAATGCCGAGATTGATAACCTTAAAGCCGTTATTTGACAGAATAATATCGACAAGATTTTTGCCCACATCGTGGACATCGCCCTTGACCGTGCCTAAAATTAATGTGGTATCGACGGCTTTGTCAATTTTTGGAAGGTAGGGGTTGAGGTAATCGACAGTTGCTTTCATGGTTTCGGCACTTTGAAGCACGAAAGGCAGTTGCATCTGTCCCGATCCGAAAAGTTCGCCGACAACTTTCATGGCATCAATGAGAATTTCATTAACGATTACTTCGGGAGCGATGGTATGACGCACCTCTTCTACCAGTGGTATCATGCGCTCTTTGTCACCGTCCATCAAGAGTTTGGCAATTTTTTCCGTATCGCTTAACTGTTGATACTCTGCATCTTCTGCCTGGGTGTCAATAGCCTCTTTGGAGCTGAAATGGTCAATAAAATCAAAAAGAGCCTGACCATCAGGCTTGGTATCAAAGAGGAGGTTGTTGCACACGTCTTGATCGATCTGAGAAATTTTATTGAGCGGGATGATGTGTTTGACGTTAATGATGACTGCGGTTAATCCTGCACGGATACAGTGGTCCAAGAAGATGGAGTTCAGATAGGGACGGGCATCTTTGTGAAGTCCGAACGAAATATTTGAAAGCCCCAATACCGCACCGACCTCGGGGTGTTTCCGGCGGAGTAGCTTAATGGCTTCAATGGTTTGTATGGCGGCATCACGATACTCTTCGTCACCGCTACCCACCGTAAACGTGAGTAGGTCAAAAACTAAATTTTTAGGGTCAAGTCCATGCTTTTTGGTAGCAAGCTCATAGATACGTTCGGCCACTTCAATTTTTCTGGCAACACTTTTGGCCATACCCGTTTCATCAATGGTCAAACAGACCAGCGCCGCCCCGTATTTTTTTGCCAACTGGCAGATTACGTCAAACTTTTCGATGCCGTCTTCCAGATTGACAGAGTTGATAATAGGCTTGCCGCCAATAAGTTTGAGCGCTGTTTCTAAGGCAGAAACCTGTGTTGAATCAGGCATGAGCGGCAGGTTGATTTTTTGGGCATAGAGGCTCATGACTTCATGCATATCTCGGTTTTCATCACGACCGGCGAATCCGACGGAGAGATCAATGACATGCGCACCGGCACGAACCTGTTGTTGGGCAACACTTAGCGTGCCTTCGTAATCTTCGGCCAAAAGCAGTTCACGAAACGCTTTTGAGCCTGTGGCATTGGAGCGTTCACCGATAAGCAACGGTGCAGGGTTTTGCATGAGGGCGACATTGCTAAAAAGTGATGCCAAGGAGGTCTCTTGAGAGCCACGCGCCTTTTTAGGCGTGATGGGAGTGACGCGATTGACCAAAGCACGAATATGTTGTGGCGTGGTACCGCAGCATCCACCCAAAAAACTCACCCCGTCGTACTGTAAAAAGCGCTCTTGATGGCCGGCAAACTCTTCGGGTCCCATGGGGTAGTAGGTGTAGCCGCCACGATTTTGCGGCAGTCCGGCATTGGCATGAACGGAGATGGGTTTTCCCCACCCTTGACTTAAGGTTTTAATATGCTTTTCGACCTGTTCGGGACCCGTACCGCAGTTAAAACCGAGCGAGAGAATATCAAAGGGTTCTAAAATGGTAGTGATTGTCTGCACATCGGTTCCAATGAGCATGGTTCCGGAGAGTTCAATAGTGACGGAGACCATAATGGGCAGATCGGTACGGCACTCTGTGTTGGCTGCTTCACATGCATGAAGCGCTGCTTTGATCTGTAGCGGATCCTGACATGTTTCGAGCAAAAATATGTCACACCCTCCGTTAATGAGACCCATGGCACACTCTTTGTACCCCTTAAACATCTCGTCATAGTGGATATGTCCCAAAGAGGGGAGCTTGGTTCCCGGTCCGATAGAACCTAAAACATAACGGGGATGTTCGGGTGTTGCAAAGGCATCGCACATCTCTTTCACCAGAGCGGCACCGGCGTAACTGAGTTCATAGGCACGCTCGCCAATGCCGTACTCATCGAGTACCCAGGAAAAAGCACCAAAAGTATTGGTGGTAATAAGATCGGCACCGGCAGAAAGATAAGCACTGTAGATGGAGCGCATTACATCAGGTGCGGTGACATTTAAAATTTCGTTGCAGCCTTCATTGCCTTCCCATGCCGCTTTTGGAATATCTTTGTCATGTTCTTGCAGTTGCGTTCCCATTGCTCCGTCAATAATAAGCGGGCGGGTGGCAATGGTCTGGAGTAGTTGTTGTGTTATGGACATGAAACATCTTTTTTACATGTAAATCGTAGCGGCATTTTAGCCAAGTGGAGCATAAAGCTCAATGAGACATGTCAGGATACAAGAAGAAGTTAAGCTTAAATGTTCTATTTGAGAAGATTTTCGAGCATCCAGCTGTTTTTAGAGGATTGTTTCAGTCGTTTGATAATGCAGCGTTCCAGTGCACTAACACTTTTTTTGGTTGCCATGGTTTCTCCTTTGTTTTAAATTGATGAAATTATAACAAAGAAGAATTACCAGAGTGTTACGATGTGATTATTTACTCCCGCATTTACCGTTGCCGCATTTCATGGCTTCAGGACTCTTTGCAGCGGCTTTGTCTTTGTTACAGTCGCATTTTTTAGCTTTTTTCTCACCGTTGCAAGCAGGCGTTTCAATTGCTTTTTTCCCTTGACATCCACATGATGAACAGGCGCTGAGCGATGAGGTGCCAAGACCGCTAAAGAGTGCTACGGCAATACATACCGCTACGAGGTTAAATCGTTTCATGATGATCCTTTTTTATAATAGTGCAGATCATATAGAAAAAAAGATAATAGCGGGTTTAGATTTTTTTAATACGTCGTGGTATGCAGTTGCAAATCAGTTTTAAGACGCTCTGCGAGTTCATGCATTTTTTGTTGCCATGAAGCCTGTTTAAAATCTTGCTGAATACGGTAGTAGCAACGTTTGTTACGAAAAACTTCCAATCTGACATAACCGTCAAAATCGGATCCCAATGCATTGGCAATCGGGTTGCGGCAGGCATTGACTTCGTAGTGAATACCCTGAAGTGTAAACAGACACGAGTCGCTGATGTTGACATCGCTAAAGAGGGTATGCAGCAAGCGATAAAGATCATCGTGAGTGCGATCAATACGAAGACAAGAGACCTTAAACGGTTTTGCAATACACCATTGCGTATAGATGTTGCTCTCACACCCGCTACACAGCAAGAGTGTACACAGTAGTAATGTTAATGCTGTAGCGCGTTGCACCATGACCGCATTGCTTCGTTGGCTACAGGATTGGGAGCCTCTAAAAAAGAGAGTACAAAAGATTCGCCCATATCGGCAACGCCGATAGAACGGGGGCGAACAGCTAAAATAAGCGGATCGGGCAGCTCTTTTCCGAAACAGAAGAGAATATTTTTGGCATCGTGAATACCGGTCGCAATGGTAGACTCTTGAAGTGAACAGGTGTGTGAGAAGTGATCAAACCGACCGATATATGTCGCAACGGTATGGGCCTCTATGTGTACTTGAAGGGCATCTAAAACAGCATCGACATTCCGGTACGCGGTTGCCTCTTTTTTCAGGGTCAGTGTTAGAATTGGATACTGCTCTTTATAGTGTAGTTGTGTCATAATATTCCTTTGGATTATAGCCCCGGAAGTCGAGGAATTTTTCCCAGCTTGGAGTAACGGCAGTATGCTCCCCACCCTTTTTTCATCCAATGTCCGACAACGGGCAGGGGAATCATCAGGGCACGTTTGTCATCACGATAGACAAATGCTGCGCCGTCACCACTGTCCATAATGCACAAAATATTGAGATGTTCACGATACCCTTGACGCGTTGCAACGTTACTGTCGCGCGCTGCCATATTAAAAGCAACCAAGCGTGCCATAACTTCGGCAATGTGTCCTTGTTTGGCGCGCCATGCAGGGCCTTCGAGTGCTGCACAGTCACCAATGGCATAGACGTTGGTAGCTTCACCGGCATCATTGAGCACCTCACAAAAATCATTGATCCGAACAAATCCGGCTTCATTGAGAGGCAGATCGGATGCTTTGAGTACAGCATGCCCGTCGCCGGCAGGAATAAAGAGGGTGAGATCGCTTTTAAGCTGTGAATCGTCTTCAAAAACAATGCCATCATGCGTAAAAGCGGTAATCTTTTTACCGAAGTAACGGGTAATATTGAGACGAGAAAAATAGCGATCCATCATGCGAAGCGCTTGAGATCCCATACGCGCACCGGGCTCTTTCATAGGAGCGAAAAAGTTTAGGTCAAAACGGTCACGAATTCCTTTCTTTACAAGGAGATGATGGATATTAAAAAGCAGCTCAAATCCGGGACCGCCGCGTACTGCGGAACTGTCGTTAGGGTTACTGCCAAAACCCATGGCAATAGTACCGCTGCCTTTGGCAATAAGGCTGTTTAATGCATCGCGAATTTGTAAGGAGACCTTTGGATCCCCGCAGATAGAGAGCGTATTTTCAATACCTTGATACGCTATTTTATGAGCACCCATCGCAAGAATGAGGTAGTCATATTCGCGGTATATTCCATAATTGCCGAGGGTAATTGTATTGGATTGAGAGTCAATGAGTGTCACCTCGTCAACGATGAGTGAAAAGCCGTGAATTGTTGCTAATTGATTGAGATCGATACAGACATCCTCGAAAGAGGCTTTGCCGGTAGGTATCCAGATGGAAGTGGGGTAGATATAAAAATAGTCTCTATCGCTTACAAGTGTTACATTGTAGTGTCTTTTTCGTAAGAAAATAGCTGCTTCAATACCGGCAAATCCTCCGCCTAAGATTAATACTTTTCGCATACAATACCCTTTTGCAATAACCGTTATCTGTTTGTACCATGGTGCCTTATTTGACGAATAAAGTCAAATAATATTACTATTTATACGTCATCTTAGCGATTAATTTACATGTAAATCGTGACATTAGCATCATTGTTGTTGCCGTGATTTTAGAATAGGGCGGTACAATAAAAAGAACAAACAAGGAGAAGCAATGAGAGAAGAACGCGCATTGATCGGCGGGGGATGTTTTTGGTGCATTGAAGCAGTGTATCATAAAGTAAACGGGGTGAAGCAAGCGCTAAGCGGCTATGCCGGCGGAAGACGACCCAACCCCAGTTATGAGTCGGTATGCAGTGGTGCTACCGGCCATGCGGAGGTGGTAGAGGTAGTATTTGATGCCGAGATTATTAGTTACCAAGAGATACTTGAAATTTTCTTTGCCATTCATAATCCGACAACGTTAAATGCGCAAGGTGCCGATAAGGGAACCCAGTATCGTTCGGTAATCTTTTACTACAATGATGAACAACGCAAGCAGGCAGATGGGGTTATCAATGCGGTGCAACAGCAGTGGCGTGATCCTGTTGTAACGGAATTGTCACCGGCACCCGAGTTTTATGCAGCGGAAGCCTACCATCAACATTATTATGCACGTAATCGTACGCAGGGATATTGTCAAGTAGTGATTGCGCCGAAACTTCAGAAGTTTATGACAGAATTTTCTTCTTTGGTAGAGAAAGAGTAATGGGAGCAAACCAGGAGCCGTGCTCCTTGGTTGTTACTTTTGCAGAATTGCTTCGACACGTCGGTTCTGTGCGCGACCCTCTTTGGTTTTGTTGGTAGCAACCGGACTGCTTTCACCTTTACCTACGGCAATGAGGCGATCGGCACTGATACCGTCTTCTATTAAGAGTTGTCGTACCGCCTCAGAGCGTTTCTTCGAAAGTTTTAGATTGTAAGGTTCCGTACCGATACTGTCGGTATGTCCTACAATTGTTGCCTTGTAGGGATTGCGTTTTAAATATTTTGCAAACGAAGAGATGCGTGATGTGGCACCATTGGTCACTTTTGCAGAATCGAATGCAAAGTTAACCAGCAGATCCATTTTTTCAGCACACCCTTTGGTATCAACAGCAAAACCTTTCGGCGTATCGGGGCAGTCGTCTTTAAAATCAGGAACACCGTCGCCGTCACTGTCAAGCGGACAGCCGGAAGCATCTACTTTTACGCCTTTAGGCGTGTTTGGACATTTGTCTTGACCGTTAGGCACGCCATCCCCGTCATCATCAGAGATAATAACAAGAGGTTTTTTCGCTACAACCGGTGCAGCCACCGCGGCAACCGCTGCTACAGGTGCCGCTTTGGGGACAAACCCAAAGTTGAGACCGGCTAAAAAGGTAATGCTCTGATCAATTGTACCTTTATTTAGTTTGTTGGCATAAATAGCCTCGAGTTTGAGCGCTACGTGATCGGCAAGAGCCACCTTAAAACCGGCGCCGGCATCGAAAATAACAGAGTCTCTGTTACCGTTTTCGATGTTGACACGACGATCAAGCTCGACGATTTCATAACCGGCACCCAGTTTGGCAAATGCCGTTACTTTGTCAGATTCGTGAAAATTACGTACTCCGTTTAAAAAAATACGCTGTACGGTAGTATCACCGCCGCCGCTGCGCGGCGAGTAGTAGTAGGCAAGTTCCGGACTAAAAAAACTGTTTTCAAATCCATTATATTGAAGTTCGGCTCCATAGACCCCTTTTGAGTCAAGTCCGGTAACGTCTTCATGCTCTGTAACACCGCCCATGAGACTAACCTCATAGTCGTATTGTGTTGCAAACAGCGAAGTTGTCAACAGCGCAGAAGAGAGTAGGAGTGATAGTTTTCTCATCCAATTTCCTTTTTGTTATATTTTATTGTGGCTATTATACAAAAAAAAACTTAGAAAATGAATTAAATGGGGAATTTTGTTAATTATCTCCAAGAAACGCTCCCGATGCGAGCCCTACTCTTTTAAAGGTTTGGGCTCTTTATTGATGAGTTTAATGGCAATCATGACCACAATGACTTGGAACAGTGCCGCTAAAATAAAGGCATAGTAGTGTAGCTGGTCAATGCTGTTGGCGTGATACGCCAAGGTGGCCATTGCAATGAGGAGGGTCAGAGGCATTCCGTGAGACAGACCGAGCAAGATCGCGTTACGATGACCTATGGTCTTGGCAAAAACACCGGCGCTGATGACACGCATGGCAATCATTCCCAAAGCAATGAGCGACGCTTTAAGAAGGAGTCCGTCCATGAGAATGGCGTCAAGCTTAAAGGAGCTGCCGATATAGACAAAAAAGATAGGCACCACAAAACCAAACCCAAAACTGGAGAGCTTTTCGGGCAGTTCATGTTTGTGTTCAAAAAAAGTAGGAATAAACATGCCGGCAATAAAGGCGCCAAAGGCTACTTCTAAATCCAGATAGATCATCATTGCAATCAGTAAAAAGAAGATGCCGATAGAGAGGCGAATGTCTTGTTCCTGATTGTCGGAGTGAGGCATCAGCAGTGTCGAGGTTTCGGGAAACCACCAAAACAGCAGCTGAAGCGCACGAAAGAGAATCAGCAAAAAAAGTAAAAAAAGCGCCAGTATGGCAATAATCTCAAAAAACTCACTGCCGGTACCGTGTTCCAATGCGGCAGAAGCGAGAGTAATTCCCGCAATACTGACGACTTCACCAATACCTCCGGCCGTCATTGAAAGGCTTACCCACGGAGTCTGTCCGTACTCTTTAGCCAGTTTTGCAATCAGGCCGACGGAGATAAGCGGCAGAAGTACCATAAAAATATTGCCCAAGCTAAAATAGAGTGAGAAGGCGACCGAAAACAGATACAGCAGGGCAATATAGAGCAGAATCCTTCGCAGTGTGGTTTTGTCAATTTCCAATACTTTTTTGAGATTGACCTCCGTTCCGGCAATGAACATAAGATACAAAAAGCCAAATTCGGCAACCAGCTCAAAGAGTTCAATGTGTTCGAGCAATCCTGCATAACCCAAAACCGCTCCAAAAATAATCTCAATGGGTGTGGTCGGAAGTTTGAGCAATTTCGCAAAAAACGGCGAAAAGATAATAATTAACGAGAGGGTAATAATTAAGATAATTTCGTGACTCATGGCGAAGCATCTTTGGGTGAGGTGGCAATACCCAGATGCAGTGCCTTGAGCATCTGTAGGTCTTTGTCGGCATCACATCCTGAAGTGGTCAGATAATTACCGATCACAATGGCGTTAACGCCGTGATTAAAAATTTCATGAGTGCGCTCTTTAAAGAGCAGTTCACGTCCTCCTGCCACCATAATACGATCGGCATTGGGCACCATTTCACGAGTGAGCCGCAATAAAGAGAGCGCCTCGTCAACGGTTAACGGATTGGGCGCCAACGGCAATGCGTTATTGTGATGGTAAAAGTTAACAGGCACGGAAATGGGGTTAAGCGACGCAATGGCGCGCAACATGTTAAGACGGTCATCATGAGACTCACCCAAACCGAAAATTCCGCCGGTTAACAGATTGAGTCCCGAGGCAGTAACATTTTCACAGGTGCTATAGCGTTCTTGCCACGAGTGGGTGGTACAGACATGGGGATAAAAAGCTTCAGAAGTCTCCAAATTGTGGTTATAAGCGGCAATGCCCGCTTTTTTAAGCGCATCAAGCTGTTCGCGGGATGCCGTGCCGTTGCACGCAATCAGTCGTAGCCGCGGTACGGCTTTGTTGAGGGTATGCGCTACGTTACAGACAAACTCCAAGGTTTTGTCATCAAGCCCTTTTTGTGCGGTTACCAGACAAAAACCGAGGGCTCCTTTACGCTCAATATAGCGCGCTTCATTAACGATGTCTTCAATCGGCTTGTGGTGGTAGCGTTCAATATCGGCACGGTATTTGACGCTCTGTGAACAGAACTTGCAATCTTCGTTACAGGTTCCGCTGTTGATGTTGCAGATGGAGCATAGAAATATTTTTTTCATGTGCTAGAGTCTTTCAAAGTAAAAATGCTGTTCATCATAGTGTTTACTTTTGTGCTTTCTGTGGTAGTAGGTGACCTGAAAGCTTGTGTCACTGACATCAAGCATGGCACACTCGGAGAGCGGTTTATTGCGAGCACAACTCTCACCGGGATTTAGAAAAAGCGTACCGTTTTTAAAGTCACACTCAAACAGATGGGTATGCCCAAAGAGAACAACCTCGGTATCGGCACTCATGTAAAAGGGAAGGTGCATCAGTTTAAATGTGGTCTGTGCCAGTTTGAAATAGTGAGGTTCTTGTACCAAATGGTACCGGTTGTGGTATTCATGAAGATGGGCATCGTTGTTACCGTACACGGCAATATAACGGACACCGCTGTGTTTGAGCTGCTCTAAAACAGCCGGTTCACCGATATCACCCGCATGAATCAAAAACTCCGCCCCCTGCTGCAGGAGGTGGTTAATGTTTTTTTGCGATCGTTTCACCTTGCGGTGCGTATCGGAAAGAATACCGATTTTCACGTCTTACTCCATCTCTTCGACAGGCGTACGGTGTTTACATGTAATGCACTCATACACCTCTTTGTTCCGATAGGTACGTTGTGCCAATGTTCCACTGCAGCCTTGTTGTGTACACTTTTTAGTGCTGGGCTCGAACTTGGAAATAAATTTACATGTAGGGTAATCTTCGCAGCCCCAAAATGCTCCGCGTCGCGACTGTTTCCAGAGTAATTTTTTACCGCAGTCCGGGCAGGGAATTTCAGACTCTTTCGGCGCTTCGAGTGATTTGGTGTTTTTGCATTTCGGGTAACCGCTACAGGCTAGGAATTTACCGTTTCGCCCGTTTTTAATGAGCATATCACTGCCGCATTTTTCACATTTTTGTTCACTGATCTCTTCAGCCGGTTTTTCAACAACATTGCCATCAGCATCGACCTGTTCGGTATATTTGCATTTGGGGAAACCGCTACAGGCAATAAAGTTTCCGAAACGTCCGCCGCGCAAAAGCAGCTCGTCGCCGCATTTTGGACATTCGCGTCCTAAAGGTTTGGCAAGTTTTTGGCTTTTGATATTGGTTTTGCCTGCTTCGATTTTCTCCATAAACGGGAAATAGAAATCATGCAGAATTTTTTGCCAATCTTTACCCTTTTCGGCAATTTCGTCAAGAACTTCTTCCATTTTGGCGGTAAATGAGGCATCGACAATATTGGCAAAATGCTCTTCAAGCATCGTTGTTACTTTAAAAGCAATCTCTGTAGGGATAATTTGGCGCTTTTCAATTGTAATGTAATTTCGGGCCGTCAGGGTGGAGATGGTCGGTGCATAGGTTGAAGGGCGACCGATTCCTTCAGCTTCAAGTTTTTTAATAAGGCTTGCTTCGGAGTAGCGCGAAGGGGGCTCAGTAAAATGCTGCTTGGGCTGAATGCTTTGTAGGGCAATTGTCTCTTTCTCTGTGAGTGTCGGAAGCAACTTGTCTTTGTCGTCTGTGCCCATTACTTTGTAAAAACCGTCAAAAATAAGTTTACGACCGGTTGCCCGATACTCAGAACTTTTGCTAATAAACGTAATGCTCTGTTGTTCAAACTGGGCATCTTCCATCTGAGAGCTTAAAAAACGCTCGTAAATAAGACGGTAGAGTTTAATTTCGTCAGGTTTGAGATACTGCGCCGCAACTTCGGGAGTAAAGTCGAGCATTGTCGGACGAATCGCTTCGTGCGCCTCTTGGGCCCCCTTGGATTTTTTGGTATATACTTTCGGTTTTTTAGGCAGATACTTTGATCCGAATTTTGTCTCAATAAGTTCACGTGCCGCCGTAACGGCTTCGGCAGCCAGATTTAAAGAGTCGGTTCGCATATAGGTGATGACTCCTGAAGTGCCGTTGGGTGTTTTAACGCCTTCATACAGCGATTGTGCAATCATCATGGTTTTTTTAGGAGAGAATCCGAGTTTGCTTGATGCGGTCTGTTGTATGGTTGAGGTCATAAACGGCGGCGGTGTGGAGCTTTTACGCTTTTTGGTCTCAATGGTGCCGACATGAAACGTTTCGGCTTGAAGTCTGTTGACAATAGCTTCTGCTTCATCAGCACTTTTAATGGAGAGTTTTTCGAGTTTCGTGCCTTCATACTTCATAAGATTGGCATCGATGTTGGGAGCAAATACGGTATCGATACTCCAATACTCTTCGCTGACAAAAGCTTTAATTTCACGTTCGCGATCGACGACAATTTTAAGGGTTGATGACTGTACGCGACCTCCCGAGAGTCCTTTTTGGATCTTTGATGCCAGCAACGGAGAGAGTTTGTATCCTACGATTCTATCGAGAAGACGACGGGTTTGCTGGGCGTTAACACTGTTCATGTCAATAGTCCGCGCAGTCTCCAGTGCATGCTGTATGGCACTTTTGGTTATTTCATGAAACACAATACGCGGTAGGGTTGCAGGGTCTTTTTTTATGGCATGGGCAATATGCCAGCCGATGGCTTCTCCCTCGCGATCCTCATCGGTCGCGATATAGACGGTATCGGCTTTTTTGGCAAGTTCTTTGAGTTGTTTGACAATGGCGGCATTCTCTTTGGCGACACTGTATTCCGGAGTAAGGGTCTCTCCTTCGATTTTAATGCCGAAACGACTTTTTGGCAGATCGCGGATATGCCCTTTAGAGGCGATAACCTCATAGCCTTTGCCTAGAAAGTTTTTAATGGTTTTCGCTTTTGCAGGTGATTCGACAATAATTAAATCCAAAATTCTTTTCCTATATATAGTGGTATGATTTATTTCAAAGTGTGAAAGTGTAGCAAAAAAAATTTACAAAAAGTCTAAAGCTTTTGTTTTAGCTGTCGATATAGTTAGTATCAGCAAGGAAGCTGAGAAAAAATTTGAAAGAGCATAAGCTCTCCCCTTAAAGGATTTATTATGGGTTTTAGAATTAACACAAATATCGGTGCGATGAATTCGCATATGAATGCTACACGAAACAATGTTGGACTTGATAAAAGTCTTAGTGCGCTCAGTTCAGGTCTTCGAATTAACAAAGCGGCGGATGATTCTGCAGGTTTGGCAATTGCCAACAAGCTTTCTGCTCAGTCTCAAGGTCTAGGACAGGCGATTCGAAATGCCAATGATGCCATCGGTATGATTCAAACGGCTGACGGAGCACTGGAAGAATACGACAACATTATTCAAAGAGTTCGTGTCTTAGCGGTACAAGCGGCGAATGATACACAAGACGTACAGTCTCGTAGTTATATTCAAGCAGAGGTTAACGGATTGATTTCTCAAGCTGATCAGATTATGACCAGTACAACCTTTAACGATAAAGGGCTTCTTAACGGTAGTAGTTCGGCGGTAGTGTTCCAGATTGGGCACAAAGCAGCAGATCAGATGACCGTTAATATTGCCGATGTCGGTAACTTTGGTGCAGTTAATGTTTCTACGCAAGCGGCGGCTACAACCGCTATTAGTACGATGGATACCAAGCTAGAGCTTATTGACGGTATTCGTGCAGACATTGGTGCGGATCAGAACCAACTGGAGTCCGTCGTTCGTAATATTTCAGTTACGCAGGTGAATGTTGCCGCAGCGGAATCACAATTACGTGATGTTGACTTTGCAGCAGAAAGTGCTAATTTCTCGAAACATAATATTTTAGCGCAGTCTGGAACTTATGCAATGAGTCAGGCAAATGCAGTTCAGCAAAATGTGCTTAGATTGTTACAATAATCTAAGTTAAGCAACATTTGTTGCACGTACATTACAGAGAGTTTAGACGCTGGGGTCTAAACCCTCTTTTTAGAAAAGTTTGTTATTTTTTTCTCATAGGTCTCTTCGATTTCCCTGACCGCTTGCACCAACATTTTGTTAACCTTTTTTATGTGGTGCTTGTGGTTTTTCAACTCTTTCGTATTTAAAATATCAAACAGATAGGTCACAATATTGTTCAGATAGTAGAGATAGATGATGCTTAAATGGTAACGTTCGCCGTCTACTTTTGCCAATAGGGTGTCAATAAACAGAATAAACCGCTGTTTGTACTCATCAATACTGGCGGGAATGCTTTTGGATTGATAGGCGGCAATAACCTGTTTCAACTGTTGTGCATGAGCAAGTATGGCGTTAAGATAGTGATGTTCTGCACTGCTGAGTCCTTGTTCCGCATGCGCATCAAATTGCTGTTGTAACGCCTGTTGCAACGCCTGTTTGTCAAGATCGTTCCAGTTCTCAAGAGGTACGGCAGCAACCTGCAGCGGAGTACTCTGCTCAAAAAACGCCCCGTCATTTAAGTTATACAGAGTTTGCTTTGGTGTTTTTTCTTTGGCAATAAATCGGTTGACGGTCTCAATGGAGATATTAAAACTTGACGTTGTCATGACCGTGTCGCTAAAGTTTCCACGAACGCCGATGGTACTGCTGGCAAAGGTAAAGGTATCTTCAACCTCATCGTGTTTGCTTAAATCCAGAGTTTTGGACTGTAGATGCTCTTCGGTATGCGTACGACCGCTCTCTTGGTCAAGGGCTAAATCGAGTCCGAGCAAATAGAGATTTTCTACACCGAGCCGGAGCAGCAGCCCCAAGCTCTGAGACCCGACACACGGTCCAACGATGGCACCAAAGTTTTTTTTGTATTGCGCCAGATTCTGATAGAAATACGAGCGTTCATGAGGTACCCTCTCAACATGTTCTTGCAGTACCGAAGCTGAAAAAACTGTTATGGAGTGTTTGAGAAAATCCGGCGAACTGAGTGCGTCAAAATGTGCGAGACTGACTTCAAAACCATCAATGTGTATGACAATGTCCGGAGTAATATTTTCGCGTTCTAACAAGCGCAGTGTAGCAGATACGGCGACGAGAATAAATTTTTTATGATGCTGTTTGAGCCATGCTATATTTTTTTTTAAAGAAGGTCCCGCCGCAATGAGCAGGACCGGTGTTTTTTGCAGTATTTGGGGATGCCACGGCTGTGAAATATTGAGAAAGGGACGGTTGTTACCGAGGTGTTCAAGCGGTTGAATGTACTGATTCATCAGTGCGGTATAGCTAAACGTAAGATGCTCCTGAGAGGCAACAATCGATTGTAAGGTTTTGAATTTAATGTCACGATGGCTTGGCAGATGAAAAAACTTGATGTAATGGTTTTCTACAAAAGAGTCACTTAAAAAATCGGCGACATTTTGGTGAAAATTTTCATCATCGAAAATCCAAAAGTGTAGATTGGCATGAGATGCTATAGCATGATAATGGCATGTAAATAGCGAAAGTCGAAACAGTTCAAGGTCATCTTCGATAATAAGGTAAGCCTTAGCGCCGATCTTGGTATCAATAGTGTTTATATGAAGTCCCAATCCAACGCCTAAAAAGATGAACTTATAGATACTGCGCATGCTTGTTGTTTTAGAATCGGCGTGCCGGTTGGCATAGTGCATAATGGGAGCGAGTCCGTGGTACGCACTGTTTTGTATGTTTTGATCGGCATAATAGCGGAGTGCCTCTTCGCTAAAGGTACGTGAAAAAAAGGTTTCCAGCACATTCTCGTTTTTCTTGTAAGAGATACTTGCAGCCGCACGTTGTGCCAATGTATTACTGTCGGTACCGTAGAGCATCGTGCCTGTCGCGAGTTCGACAACGTCAAAATAACCGTCTTTATATTCCAACTCATAGCGGGGCGTATGGTAGCCTTTGTCTATAGATGTTTCCAGTGCTGCAAGCTGCTCATAAAGTCGGGGGTGTACTTGCTGAAGGTAGGCAATGTTGTCTAAATAGGTTTGCGTAACCTGTTGTTCAATGGATTTCACAAAGATTCCTCACAGATAAATGATTTTAAAATAGTACCATGTTTTAAGAATTTGTATTATAGAATGTTAAATATTTTACAAGGAAACCGTAATGATTGTCACGGAAACAAAGCATATTGCATCGTGTCAGGATTTTGAGCTTAACGTTGCCCGACCGACGACACTTCGGTATGATCTTGCGTATCCTTCAGACGGGGCGGCGGATGCCGTTGTCTTTATTGTTGCAGGATTTGGCGAAGATACGAACAGTGAGTATTTACGTAAATTGCGACACTACACGGCAGAAACTTTTAATGTCGTGGCAGTGAGTGTCTGTTACCACTGTTTTTACTCGCGTCCGAATAACGGGGCCTCTTTAGAGTTTGACGACCTCGATATTGCAATACTGCAAGATGTTATTGCCCGTTATGATGTTGATTTTTCAGAGGTCACAGAGATTACAAAAGAGCGTGTTTTGGAACATCTCAACAGCGTCTTTGATGACCGAAAACGACACAATCAAATGGACGAGGCGGCTCAGGTGATGCTTCCGATGACCTTGGTACCGAAAAACGGGGAGTATCAGAATTTCGGAGTGATGCAAGCGGTAGATCATATTAACGTGCTGCTTGACATTAGAAGACGTTTTCCGGCGCTTTTAGAGGCTGCAACCGTATTTGTCGGCAGCAGTCACGGGGGTTATATTGCGTATCTTTGTGCCAAAATTGCTCCGCAGCTTGTTGATGTTGTCATTGATAATTCGTCGTATGTAACCCCTCCGCTACAGTATATTGTCGGGAAAGAGACCAATATTAACGCACCGGAATATTTAGTCTATCACGGCCATCTGCGTCTGCACTGTTTTGTTCAGACGCTCTGGACGACCAACAGTCAATCGCCGCACTGTTTCACAACCGACCGTTACCGTATTCGCGATGTGAGTGATACGGAACATTTAAGCAGACACCATAACGCTTCCAACGGAGCAATACGCTATGTTTCCTACCATTCACAAGAGGACAAACTGGCGCCGATTCAGGAAAAAGAAGCGTTCTACCGAGCCTTGCAAGCATCAGGGTTCGATGCGACCTTGCATCAGGTTGATCGTACCATGGTAGACGGTCGGTTTATTAAAACCCTTGAGCATGGTATGAACATGTCTTTAAAAGAGTTAATGAACCGAGAGCTTCCGTTCATAGCAGATTTTGCAAAACACAAAAGTGACGTGACGGTTGATTTTACATGTAAATGCGATACGCTCACATACCGTTTTCAGGTAGAGCAGAACCGATTGGTGTGCAGCTGCAGTCAGCATTGATTACAAAAAAAATTGGTTTGGTCGATCTCTCTTGTAAGAAAATTGTAATAATGTAATAAAGGAGATGCCATGCCTATTAGTTCATTGGGTGTCGGCTCAGGCATATTGACCCAAGATGTTTTAGATCAGTTACGGGAAGCCGACAAGGCAAAGTTTGTAACGCCCGTAGAGCTTAGTATTGCCAACGAAGGCGATAAAAAAAATGCGCTTGAGATTATTGATGCCAATATGACCAACCTGACGGACAGTATTAATGCCATTAAAAGTCATGGTCTGTTTGCCGAGCGTTCCACCTCTGCTACCGGAACGGCCGTTGAGGTAAGTGCCCAAGCCAATACCGATATTCAGGAATTTACCTTGGAGGTGCAAAATCTCGCCACCAAACAGATTGAGCAGTCCGGAGCGTTTGCTTCGAGTACTGAAACCATTGCCGGAGGTTCCGGCAGTATGAATTTAAATATTGACGGTCAGGACTTTACCATAGACTATGATGCCACAACCACACTTGAAGATTTGAAAAAGTCCATAAATGATATTGCCGGCGATAAGGTTGATGCGACCATTGTACAGATTAACAGCGGAGAGTTTCGTCTTTTTGTCAGCTCGGTTGACACGGGAACTACCCAAGACATTACCATGACCGACACCGGCGGCAACCTGTCGGATTCACGTTTGACCGGCGGCATGAGTGCCATTCAAACAGGCATTGACGCGAATTTTACCTTTAACGGGCAAGCCATTACCCGAACAAGCAATCGTGTCGATGACTTGATTGTTGGACTCGACATTACACTGAAAGAGGTGGGCAGTTCCACGGTTGTCATTGAACAAAACCGTGACAATATTATGGAGAAAATGGACAGCTTTGTCGACAAATACAATGCTGCGGTCAATGAACTGAATAACATGACCAAATCGAGCGTTGACAGCGAAACACGCGGTATTTTTTCAAACGAAAGCACCATTAAAAGCATGAAACGTACTCTTGAAGAGATGGTCTCCAATATAGGCGGTGTCGGTTCTATGATGGATTACGGCTTTGATATTGACAAAGAGGGCAAACTTTCGTTGGACAAAGAGCTGTTTACTGCCAAGCTTGATGAGAACCCTCGAAATGTCGAAGCCTTTTTGGCCGGAGGAACGTTTACCAATGCCGACGGTTCAAGCGTTGAGCTTGAGGGCGCGTTTACCCAAATAGCAACGACGGTGGAAGGTTACACAAAATACAATGCAACGCTAGATCTCTTCAGCAACTCGATTCGAGAAAATATCAGTACGCTCGAAGACCGTAAAGACAAAGCCATTGAACGGCTTGACAATAAGTACGAAATACTCAAAAAGCAGTTTGCCGCTTATGATGCCATGATTAACAAGCTTAACTCGGCATCGTCAATGTTTACGCAGTTGGTAAATACCCAGTATGCAGCCTCTCAGTAATTCAGGTGAGTGGTTACGAGCCTTTAAAGTGGCGCTGATTGAAAAAAATGTTACAGGCATGCAGCAGCTTCTTGATGCCATTCCCGAGCATTACGAGCTTAGCGAGTATGAAGAGGCACAATATCTGTGCAACGAAGCCGTGACATTACTGCACGGTTTAAAAGAGGAGACGGCTGACACATTACGGCATCTTGAAAAAAACCTGCGCTTTTTAGAGGCGACACAACGAACCAAAACATCTCTGCTTGACATTACCTCATAACTTTTTTTTACGAATACCAAAACGTTGCGAACGCAGCGTCATTTCGGTGATGACCGCGCCGTCTCTCATGGAGAGTACCTGCTCTACGGCATCGGCAATATCACGGCTTTCAAGACGGCAGTGCGGCGCTTCGGAAACACCGAAACGCAAGGTGTCGAAAAAAGCGGTATCGGTCATGTCGGGGTTGATGGTGACAACGCCGACACCGCTGTTGCGCAGCTCTTCAAACAGGGCGTTTCCAAAAGCACGCAGACCGGCTTTGGTCGCCGTATAGAGTGCCGAAAACTTGCTTGAACGGGTTGCCTCAATGGAGGCAATGTTAATGAGCATACCGTTGTTTTGCTTGAGGGTGCGCAGCAAGGCGTTGCTTAGCAGTATGGGAACGGTCAGATTAATCTGTATCATCTGCTCAATGGTCGCGGCATCAAGCTCTTCGTGGGGTTCAAAAACACCGAATCCCGCAGCATTGACCAAGAGAGAAACGTCAGGTTCTTGTTTGAGCCGTTGGGTAAGTTGAGCGGTTTCGTGCGGGTCAAACAGATTACATGTAAACGGGACAAAGCGGTGATGCTCCAGCTCTGGGGTGCGGCGGCTAATGCCGATGACCTTATAATCTAGTTGTAACAGTCGTTCTGTAATGGCGCAACCAATGCCTGAACTAGCTCCGGTGACAACAGCGGTTTTCATGGACAATCTCCTTTATGCGGGTGACCCCTCCGGCTAAAAGAGGTGCAATGGTCTCTTTGCGGACGTGCAGCGGTTCAAAATGATCGGAGACCACTTTAATGCAGTGGCATGTTTTAAACCGATGCCGCGCAGTTTGAAACAGTACGAAGGCTTCCATATCGACAGCCGTGTTATGGTGACGTGAGGCAGGAGCATCGACGGTTGTCAACGGTGTGTTACATGTAGGTTTCAAGACAATAGAGGCATTGTCATGGT
>Ga0256840_1000692_pt1 | contig 33916 bp, 37 predicted proteins | sample 355202metaG_FD_185969 | JGI IMG/M metagenome (GOLD analysis project Ga0256840, IMG submission 185969) | Hydrothermal vent microbial communities from Mid Atlantic Ridge, Atlantic Ocean - 355-202 | ecosystem: Environmental > Aquatic > Marine > Hydrothermal vents | place: Atlantic Ocean: Mid...
TGCATTAAAAAAGACCAACCATGAGCGCAGTAAATGACCTTAGGTCGCTTATTTATCCTCAATGCGGCCACTCTTGCAAAAACACCAGCAAAGGAACTATGTGCATACAAAATATCAGGTTGAATTTTTTGTATCTCTTCTCGTGTCTGCATAAAGGCTTTAAATATTGCAGTAGGTGTTCGTTTGTATGATCGTAGCGGTATAAACTCATCTCTATTGGTAACTCTTTTTTCACTATTTTCTAAAGATGCAAGTAAAAAATGTTTATAGTGTTTATCTGCATCTAAAATTGTTTCGATGTAAGTTGCTAAGCCTCCGCTTACCCAATCGCCTACATGTAAGATTTTTATTTTATGAGCCATAGTATTAAGCCTATATTGCGAATAAAACCGTGCTTATAAAGTTTATATCGTATAAGTAATTTTATTCTTTGTATTTTTGAAGCATTCTCAAGTGCTATGATAGCATTTAAAATATCTCTATTTTCTTGAGCTAAGTCTGTTTCATAAGCGTGTAAAAAAGCCTTTGCTTGAAGTATTTGTCTTCCAAGAACCTCATGAAATTCATCTTTTTGAAAATATTTGAGTGCTTTTTTACTAATGTAGCTAAGATTAAATTTTGGTGCACCTCCGCTAACGTTTGAGGCGTGTTGACGATAGGCTATCGTTGAGTTTGTGAGATAGTCTATCTCTCCAAAAGCCGAAGCAACTAGCCCAATCCAATGATCGTGCATTATACTCTCCTTTACAAAAGGGAGCGAAAGTTGAGCAAGTTCTCGATTAAAGATCATAGTGCAACCTGTGATATTGCACTGCATAGCGAGAGAGTTGATGCAATTTTTTGCAGGATTTAGATGAAAATGCTTCCAAAAAGAGTCTGATAATATGTGAAGATTTTCATCAACTACTTGCAAGTCTGTATAGACAAGGATTGATTTTTTCGATTTTTGTTGCTCTTGTAGGATTTTTATTTTTTTATAGCTCATGGCTACTTTCTCTTGAAGCCACACATCATCTTGATCGCAAAACATAAAATAAAGATGTGATTTGTTTTGCATGGAAAAAAGTAGTAGTATCTCAAAACTTTTTATTACCCCACTATTGGTATCAGCATCCAATAATACAATTCTCAAAGAAGATTGAGAGATAAATTCTTCAAGAATATTTCGGGTAGAATCGCAAGAACCATCATCTCGAATATAGAGTGTAAAATTTTTATATGATTGATTTTCCAAGGAGTTCAACTGCTCTAACAAGAACTTCTCCCCATTGTAAGTAGAGAGTACAATAGCTAAATCATGACTCATAATTATGCTCGAATAAAAAGACTGAGCGTCTGTAAGATGTTTTGGCGTATGCACTTATATTTCAAAATGCAAATCCTTTTTTGTATAAAATTTAGATTTGGCATATTGATAAAATTTTCTAGCATCTCAATCTCTCTTGATGATAATTTCCCACGGTGTCTCTGTAGTAAAATATCTGCTTGGACTCTATTGTCATGCAAGTGAAGTAAATATGGCTCATTTTTTCTCATGATAATTTGCACTATTTTTTTTATAAAGTGATACTTCTCGTATCCCTTAGCACCAATAGTATTGTTTTCATGCTGTCTATAATAGATAGTAGCATCTGCAACAATACCAATTCGCCCCAAACTAGATGCAATCAAAGCTATCCACCAATCATGCATGATAGCTTCTGATGGTATTGGATAGATTAATGTCAATAAACTTCTGTTGAGCATCATAGTGCACCCTGTCACAGTATTTTGAAAAAGAAGATAATTGAGGCTGTTTTTATATGGATCTGTTCTCTCATATCTCCATAATGAGGGGTGTATGATTGTATTGTTATTTCTACTTACATGTAAATCTGTATGTACTAACAGCGGAGTGTCCTTATGTAGTGATTCTAACATTTTCATCTTCTCTAGTGTAATTTCGAGTTTATTATGTTTCCAAACATCATCTTGGTCAGCAAACATTATATATTCAATAGAGTCATACTGTAAGGCTTCTTGTGCAAGTAGGTTAAAACTCTTTTTGACACCAAGATTTTTATTTGATTTGATTATAAGAAGTTTATCTGGAATCAATGTGAAAAAGCTGATTATCAAGTCCAAGCTATTATCACTTGAACCATCATCACGCACCATTAAAATCCAATCTTCCTCACTCTGTTGCATCAGAGAATTTAGAAAATCTTGAAGATAGGCCGAGCCATTGTAGCTTGAGAGTAGGATTAAAATCATAATCTTTTTATGAGTGCTCTAGAAGTGTAGATAGGCATCTCTATCTCAATATTTGACAAAAGACCTCTTTTAGAAGAAAAAGTCTCTATTAATGCGTCCTCGCATAAATTTTCTAATGTATTAACAACAGTTTCAACATCTAAAATATCCAAGGAGATAATATTTTCAGAGCGCTTTGAAAGATCTTTGTTATCGTAGCTGTTGCTAATAACTTTCATACCTGCATACGCCATCTCAAGAGGAGGGTAGCTAGGATGGGGTGATATCATCAGGGATATGCCGATCATAGATTCACTTAGGTAATTTGCATACTCTTCAAGTGAAGCTTTTCCAACAACAGTTATATTTTTTACATTACTTGCTAAAGTGTTGTCATATCTTTCACCAAGTGAATAGATGTGCCACTCTTTACATGTAAGGGGATTTCTTTTTTGCCAGAGTGAGAGAGCATCTATGATAAGCTCAAAGGTATTTCTATCTACGGTGGGTCTTGCATAGATTAAAATCTGCTTTTTTCGTTTTGTTTCTTTGAGGGCTTTTTTAATGTTATCATTTATTGTGTAAGGAAGATAGTACGCATCACTAAAGTTAAATCGTTTTTGCATAAATAATGCTAACTCTTCTGAGTTAAAAATTGCTACAGTCTTCTCTTTTTGCTTATAAGTGTTTTCAGCAAATACCCACTTAGCTGAGCACGCATAAAAATCACTTTCATAATCTTGAATTAGATAGATAAGCTTATGTGTAGTATTGAAAAAACGGGTTTGATCTTCTAAAAGTTTAAAAGCACTTGAGGCTGTCCACCATGCAGTCGCTATAAAAAAATCATTTTCTCTTAAATACAGCTCTTTACATGTAACAGTTTCAACAAGCTGCATACTAATAAAATCATCTTCAACTTTTGTAAAAAATTCATAGGTTTGAAAGCTCTCTTTAGAAGCCTCATCAATTAATCCAATATCTATAATTATCCTGTAATCAAAACTCTCTTTAAGCTCTAATTTTAACGAGTTGAAAATTTTCAATGCAGTCGCAATACCCCCAAATATCTCTTTTGCGTTAATCGTAGGTAAGAGTAAGTTTAAGCGTGATTTTTTACATGCAGAGGGGTAAGTGTTGTATTTGATATATTCAGCTACATTGCTTAATAATTTATCATCTTTTTGTATATAAGTATTAAATAGGGGTCTGTACACTATCTGCAAGGCAGCATCCAATTGCTTTTCATCATCAGATGATAAGATTGTTTTTTTCAGTGGATAGAGAGAGGTTCGAGCAATTTTGGCCCACCTATAGTGTTGTGCTTCACATATATATAAAAATGAGCGTTCTATTGCATGCGCCAAAGTACCATCTGTTTGCCCCATTTCAGGCTCAAAATCAGAAAAGCTTAAATGTTGATTTAAAAGTGGGCTCATCACATCGCATCTTCCCCAAAACATTGAACCAGATGGAAACTCTAGTAGCTGATGTTGATGTATATTTATGCCCATTTTTTTGAGTAAATTTTTAGCCATAGTGAAGTCATAACCCCAATTAATGTTGATTCGTAAGGGTATAAAATGTTGAGGAAAAACAATCCCTACATTTTTATGTTCAAGCATGTATATAATGGAGTTTATTACCTTGCTAGAACCTAAGAGTGTTTCGTATAAATACTCCCTCCAATCCAAAAGCCCTTTACCTCCATGGGGAGATTTTTTAGAGTGTAGATGAACAAAATAGGTATATTTTTCAAATACATCCCTAAAGCCAATAAGAAAAGGAGCAATATCTCTTCCTCTGTTTTCAAAAACTCTCACCTCAACGCTACCATTGCTGTAAGTAGAAAAATGTTTTAGGATGCTCTCTTTTTTCTCTTGCGTATCAGTGGATATATAGATGTCTGTAGTTTGAGTAATATTATTGATATACGCTTCTATATTTTTAGACAGTTCAGGATAAAAAATGTGTATTATTGCAGCTATTTTTATCTCTGATTCAGCTGTATTAAACTTAAAAGGTACTTCTAGAGTAAAGTCTTTATTATCCTTAACCCGCAGTGTCTCAATCTCAGGATTGTTAGTAGGTGTTGTTTGTATGTAGTAAAAATCCTCAAAAGGTTTTGCCTCAATAGGAAATTCTTTTGAAGTAAATTTTTTACATATTTTAGAGGCAATTCTATAGGATAAGTAAGAAAACCCTTTTTCTCGCAACAATGTATATATTTTTTTTAGTGTCTTAAAAATATTATCGCTCCTTGGCTTTTGTATTCATAGATAAAATTCTACAAACATTAGCATTTGTCATTTTTAAATATTTAGCAATCTCTGTTTGCATGTATCCATCTTTTAGAGCCTCTGCTATTTTAGCATTTCTTTGAACAATTGTTTTTGTATTTTTAAAATGCACTGCTAGAGAAGTCTGCTTCATTCTAGTAGGTTTTTTATCTACATTTTTATACACACTTTTATGAAAGAGTTGGAGTTCTTCTAAATCACTCTCATTTAAAAAAGTATCAAAGAAACCATCCTTTAAAAGAGTGAAAATATACGAAGATTCTAATACTTTGCTGTATTGTTTTTGTAAAGCAAATGTGCTAGAACACCAAGGATAACTTCCAACTTTGGTGCTAATATTAGCTTTAATAGGATTTTCTTCTATGTATTTAAATAAGATATAAAGATAAGATTCATCGTAAACATACCAATTTTTAAATCTCCCTTGCCACAACGGACCTACTCGCCCATACTCTTTGTTAAAATACTGTGCATATTTTGAATTGATTTGGCGAGCAATCAGCGAAAGATTCTCTTGAGTAGTTTCAATAAGCAGATGATAATGATTAGGCATTAGACATAGAGATTGCACAGTGAATTTATAACGAGATTTACTTACATGTAATATATTTAAAAAGGCTTTATAATCTTCCTTTTTTAAAAAAATATCTTCACGAGCTACACCGCGATTGATGATATGATGAAAACCAATGGTTTCTACTCTAGGTCGTCTAGGCATAAGTAAGCATTATTTTATAAATATATCTAAGGTTTTTGATAAGATTAAAAAGAATCCCATCATTCCCATTAACATCAACATATTTCTATTTAAAGCTTTTTGAATGGTATGTTCCATTTTTTCATTGAGTAAATCAAATTTACTTTCTAGTCCTACAAATTTACTTTCTAATCCTACAAATGTATTTTCCAATTCAGAAAATTTACCATCAAATTTATTTTCTAAAGCAACAACACTTGCTGTAACTTCGTTAAGCTTATCGTCTAAATGGTTTATATGATTATATTGTGACTTTAGAAGAAGAGTATTGATATCTTCTTGATTTAAACCTCTTCCTGAACTAAATTTCTCTTCTATTTCTTTTATTTTTGGAGAAATCATTTCAATAAGCATATCATCTACTTTTTGTTTTGTTCATAGTAGTATGCCTTATATTTTAATGCTGCAAGTATAGCATAAAATTTCTTCTATGTAATTATTAATACCTGACCCCCTAATTTTTGACCCCCTAATTTCATATTTCTTATTTAATTGTTTGACTTACATATATAAATTGTATATAATATAAAATAAGGATTGTATTATGCACTCATTAGCACAACTTCAAAAACAACAAGTAGGGCTTAGGCTACCTGTTTATCTTGTAGAACAGATAGATGAATTTACAAAAGAGTATAATCTAAATAGAACGGATATCATCATAGAGTCTATAAAATCTTATATAGAAAAACAAGAAGCAGAAGAGTTTTATAAAAGCTTTGACGCATCTTGTAAGGAATTAAAAGAGATCTTAGATAACCCTATAAAGGCAGATGAGCTACAAACTATAGAAGAATTTCTTGATGAGCTTTGAAATAAAGCCAGTAGCTGGATTTAAAAAAGATTTTAAAAAGTTAGCAAAAAAATATAAAAGATTAAAAGATGATGTCCAAAAAGTCGTTTTGGAACTAAGAGAAAATCCAAAGTCAGGTATAGCTTTACGCTTGAATTGTTATAAGATTAGAATGGCTAACTCTTCTACATTAACAGGTAAGAGTGGAGGATTTAGACTTATATACTATTTTATTGATGAAGAAAACAACCTTTATCTTTTGAATATCTACTCCAAAACGCAAAAAGAAAATATATCAGACAATGAACTTGTAGAACTGTTACAAATAAATGGTTTAGTTAAGTGAACGAATACACACAAAGTATAATGTCTCCAGTTCTTTTAGAAATAGTCTGCCATTTTCCAGTGATTTTTGTATGATAAAGTTCCAACTACTATTGCAGCAATTAAGCCAAATCCATATAATAATTCAATTGTCATTTTCTAACTCCAATATTTTTCTTGTTGCATCACCTAAGCGAAATAAGTTAACTACTACTCCGATTGCTGATAATAAAAATATAATAAATGCAAAATAACTTAATACCCCACTATCTTTAATACCAAACATCCAGCTACCACCTGCAATAGCAAGCAGTAAAAAGAGTTTCTTGTAAATCAAATCGCCTCTTTTACTGATTATATCAGCTTTATCTTTTTTATCTTGTAGCGTCATAAGTGAATTATACAATAAAATAGTAATATATAGTAGGTTAGCATAATAAGGTTTCCGCTGAGAAAAAGAAATAAAATGGCGCTTGACACCATTTTATTTTATTAATTATTAATACCTGACCCCTAATTTTTAATTTTTGACCCCTAATTTTTACTCTTTATCTCACTGGACTCATTTACCCATTTATAGAGTGTAGCTTTAGATACTTTCAGCTCTTTAGCTATCGTACTCTTACTCTCTATCCCTAAGAATTTATATCATAAGTTTGGACAACTCTCCTGACATAGGGGGAAGAAGAACTATTTAAGAACTATTTTTGTATATACTCTCGATATATCATAAAGGATAAAAAATGAAAAAGTTTTTGTTAGCATCATTGTTGTTTGGAGCTATGAGTGTAAATTTATCAGCAGCGTGGCTTGGAACAATTGATTCCGTTTCAGCATCTTCAGACGGAAGTGCTTATGTTACGTTGAAACGTACTAGTGATAGCCTGAAAATTGGCATTAGAACATCAAGTTCAGCTACTGTGGATGGTAAAAAAATGCTATTAACTGTTGCTTTGACAGCGCAATCTACAGGTAAGTCTGTAGTTGCATGGGCAGATGGTACTGGATGGACAGCATTTAAAATGATTGAACCTTAGGTTTAAGAGGATGTATTATATTACATCCTCTTGTAGAAATTAATAATAGTGTTTAATATCTTTTCTATTTCTATTGGTAGCAGATTGTAAAAAAGAGGGAGTCTTATTAGTCTTTCGCTTTCTGTAGTTGTAAAAATATCTTTTCCAATAAAAGTACAAGTTTTTTTCCCCATTATTGATGAGTGCAGTGGAACATAGTGGAAAACTGCTAAAACATCACTCTCTTTTAAATGTTCCAATAACCTAGTTCGCGTTTCTAAATCCTGTACTTTGACGTAAAACATATGAGCATTGTGAACACAATATTTTGGGATAGTTGGAAGTTCAATCATTCCTCTATCTTTTAGTAAATTAAGGCCATTATGATAGAATTTCCAACTTCTAAGCCTATCACTATTTATCTCATCAGCTTTTTCAAGTTGTCCCCAAAGGTAAGCAGCACTAACATCATTCATAAGGTAGCTACTTCCTATGTCAACCCAAGAATATTTATCTACCATTCCTCTAAAAAATTGACTTCTATTTGTCCCTTTTTCTCGTATGATTTCAGCTCTTTCTGTGAATTGATCATCATTAATTATTAAAAGTCCACCTTCACCTGCACTTGTATAATTCTTAGTTTCATGAAAACTAAATGTTCCAAAATGTCCAATAGTACCTAGTGCCTTACCTTTATAACTACTCATCATCCCTTGTGCAGCATCTTCTACTACAAAAAGATTATGTCTCTTTGCTATATCCATAATGGTATCCATCTCACACGCTACACCTGCATAATGCACGGGCACTATTGCTTTTGTTTTATCTGTGACAGCATCTTCTATTTTTGTTTCATCTATATTCATAGTATCTGGTCGAATGTCTATAAAAACAATTTTTGCACCTCTTAATACAAAAGCGTTTGCTGTTGATACAAAAGTATAAGAAGGCATGATAACTTCATCGCCTTCTTGAATATCAAGTAAAATTGCTGTCATTTCAAGAGCATGTGTGCAAGATGTTGTTAAAAGAGCCTTTTTGCATTTTAGTTTATCTTCAAACCATTGATGGCACTTTTTTGTAAATTCTCCATCGCCTGATATTTTAAGACTACTAATTGATTCTAATATATATTTTTCTTCATTACCTGTCATTGGAGGCTTATTAAATGGTATCATTTATTTATATCCTTTACTAACAATGAATATGCCTAAAATTATCACACTTGTTCCTATTACTTTATAAATATTAAGATTTTCATTAAAGAAAAAATGAGACAAAATCATCACTGTTATAAAACCCAAAATAGTAAAAGGATAAGCATAGCTAATATCAAACTTAGTCATTGCTATCATCCAACTAAGTCCGGACAGCAATGTAAAAATAATTGACAGCATTATATACGGATTTAAAAGCATTGAAAAAGCAAATGCAAATTTGTCTACTATCCCCTCATTAATTGTAAAAGAAAAAGCAGACATCTTCCACTTAATAATCAATTGACTGCAAACTGCGAAAAATATTGAAAGGAATATGTAAAAATGATTTATAATGAATTGCATTATTTAAAACTTTTCATAAATTTTGTAGTATTGCTACCCTCATTAAAAAGTAAATCCAGTATTGTAACTCCATGCTCAAAAGGCTCGAAAAGTTGTTTATGTTCAGGATAGCCACTATAATCCATCCACTCAACTTTTATATTTTCTTTTTTTGCTAATTCTTCATCAAAATAATCTTTGGCAGCAGGTCCACTCAAATAAATATTAGCATTACAATCTTTACAAATACCTAATAGTTTTTCTGTTTGTCCATCTGTCAAATCAAACTCACTCGACCATCTAATCTTTGTGCTAATACCAAGAATTTTATTTATAGCTATTATAAATTTATAGTTTATTTGACTAAGATATTCTTCATCATCACCTAAATATAATTCTTCAAAAAGATCTTTATACTCTTTAAAATATTTAGCTTTTGTATAGTTTTGAGAGATAGTAGCCCAATGCTTTTTTCTCCATCTTTTATCTTGAACTTTTGTCTCTTTTATAGTTTGTTCTAAACTAGTCTGTCTAACGGGGATAGTTACCCATTGCACTCCCTGAGATGTCTTAATTTTATTTCTATTACGCCAATCATTTTTTGTGTACTGAACATCATCGTATAATATAAACTCATCTACCATATTTATCATATCAAAATACCCCTTCCATGGGATATAATTTGATTGTAGTATTGCTATTTTTTTCATTTTAACCTCTTCCAAAAATCTTTATCAAACAATTCATCATCAAATGCCAATGATGGGGAAAAATTAATTTTATTATTCTCTTTAGTTTCCACTAAGGACTCACTATTGCTTAGCAGTATGATGCTATTTAATAAAATTAGACATCCTTTTTCAAATACCTCTTGAATTGTATTGTTTATGTCGATGTGAGTTTTAACTATTGCTTGCGAAATAATTTTACCACTATCCACCCCTTCATCAACATAATGACAGGTGGCACCAACATACTGACAATTTTTTTCATACGCTTTCTTGATTGGTTCAATTCCAATCAAACCATTAAAAGCAGGTAAAAGAGAGTAATGCAAATTGATCATTCTCCCCTTATATATATTAACAACTTCTTCATCTATAATCTTATGCCAGTTTGTTATAACAATATCAGGATTTATATTTTTTAATTCCTTCAATAGTTCTTTATTATTGTTTTTTTTATAAGAAATTACATTACATGTAATATTATTTATTTTTGCATATTCTACTGAGCCACATTCTCTATCTGCAATTACAGATAATTCTATATTTTTCAATATGCTGGCTTTTTCTGCTAAATATAAAAATTTAAAATTACCACCTCCACCTGATGCTAAAAAACAAATTTTCATTTACTCTTCTCCATAGAAATTTCGTATTATTGAGTAAGGACGATTTTTTGTTTCTATAAATATTTTAGATAAATAGATTCCTATTACACCTAATAAGAGTATAATAAGTCCACCAAAAAACCAAACAGATACAATTAAAGATGTCCATCCTTCAAATGCAATATTAAAAAAAATCTTATTAAATACAAGTTTTAAAATATACAAAAATGATAATAATGTGGTAATCAACCCTATGTTAAATATATAGACCAAGGGCTTACTACTAAAAGAGGTGATGGAGTTGATTAACAAAGCCATTTTTTTTCTCAATGTATAAGTTGTTTCACTTGTGGACATTTTTTTTACTGTTATAGCTTTTTGCTGAAAACCAGTATCAGCCCAAATCCCACCAATAAACAGTTCTGATTCTTTGTATCTGATAAGTTCAGAATTATACTGTTTTGTCATTAATCTTGCTGTTGTAATGTTATGTGGAATAGGTATATTTGAAAGATAGTTAATTATTTTCCAGAAAAGTCCACCTGTATATTTTTCTATAAGATTACCTTTTCTTTTCTCTTGCACTCCATAAACAACATCTATATCTTCACTCTTTTGTAATTCATTCCAAAATCTCCCTAAAAGTTCAGGTTCTTCTTCTAGGTCCACATCTATAAGAAAGACAAAATCCCCCTTAGCATGAGAAAGTCCAGTCATAATGGCTTTATGGTGACCAAAGTTTCTTGAAAGTTCTATCACTTTTACTTTTTTATCCTTTACATGTAGAGCTACAGCCTTTTGTAAACTATCATCAGGACTACCATCATCAACAAATATAATCTCATAATCATCTGTTATTTTTTTAGCTTCTTTACTAATTCTTTCATAAAACTCATCAATGTATGGGGACGAGCAGTAAAGTGTTGTTACTATTGATAGTTTCATTATTTTTCTTTTTTGAAAATATTTAAATTATTTTCTTTTAAATAGATTAATTTGTTTCTGCTGAATGAATTTCCTATAGCCCAGCGAGGGAGTTTTCCACATGTTTCTTTGTCATATGAGCATTTCACAAGTGCTTGTTTCACTGTTTTATTACTATTAACAACATATTTTGAAAATTCCCATGCCGATACTATGGTAAAGATATTCATAACTATAAAACTATATGTAAGAGTATAAAAAATAATTTTATTGATTTTGTTTTGTTGAAAATATATTATATATCCCCAAACCATAGCCATTGCAGATATTTCATAAACTTTAGTATATCTATCTGCCATAACTCGCCAATCAATTTCCACTGATAAGGGAGTATACCTAAAAGCTATAATAGCAACTATAAAAACAAACCCATAAATAATGATTACAAATGGGATACTAGATACTAGATATAGTTTTTGCTTTATGGATATATAAATTAAGAAGATATAGATTGCAAAAATACTATAAGATAAAATTAAAAGTTGATAATTTTCAAGTGCAATTTTTTTTATCATATTAATACTTATAAATCCACTCAGTAAAGTAGTGGTAAATGTATTAAATATACCAAATATATTGGCAGTATGTATATCAAATACAATAGGAGAAGATGAAACAATATTAATATTGAATATTGCATAAAATATTTTTAATAATATAAATGCAATCAGTATGTCTAAGAAGATGGTTAAATTCTTTTTAAGATCAATAGAGTTTCTTATGTTTTTGATGATTAAAAATAATACGATTGAAGCAATCATTATAATACCTAAATCTCTAGCGCCTAATAAGAGTACAAATACTAATATGATAAAATTAAAATGCTTTTGATAAAAAATATTCTTTAGTAATGATTCGAAATTCAGGAGTATAATCAAGTACAGCAAGAACCAAAAATTAGATAAAGTTACTAAACCCCATCCATATTCATTAATAGACTTTAAACTATAAAAGATGGATGTTACGAGAAGAAATAATGAATATTTTTTAAACTTGTTTAATGTAAGAGTTTTATTAACTATGTATAAAAATAAAAGAGAAAATATAATTTTTGAAATTATCCCAACGTATGCGAATAAATTTACATTAAGAGCACAATACTTCTCACTCACCATAAACAAGAGAGCAGTTAAAGGTTGAGGGTGATGATCTGACCATAGTGAACTTAAGGTAAAACTTTCAGGCATTAAATATAATTCTAGAAATCTCCATTGATCAGCTCTCAAATAATCAGAATGATTGATTATTGAAAATACAAGAGCATTTATTATGAATAAAAATATAAAGACAATTAGTATATTTTTTATGTTAAAAATGTTAAAAATATTTTTATAATTCATCTAATATTCTCGTATGTAGCATCATAAATCTGATAATAATTTTCAGTTATTTCAAGGAAACTATATTCCTTTATAGCATTTGTTGTAATAATATCTCCATTATTTACAAAACAATCAACTCCCTTGAAACTGCTAACATCTTTAAAATTTATTTTTAAATTACTTTTTGCATATATGTTGATTGGAGCAATTATTTTGTCAAGCGGTTCATTTATAATTGATGCATGTATGTCACTGATTCTAATTTCCATTATTGTTAATATCTTTCGCACCATTTCTATAAGTAGCGATAATGATGGATGATTAAAGACAAAAAATAATCTTTGATGTTTTTGTTCTTCTTCTATAAAATCTGTTATTGATATATCTGAATTCTTTTCTCTGTTTTTTAGTTCTAGCAACGAATTTCTAGCGATGTTAGTATATTTATTCTTGTTGTAATCATAGTCATTATATAAAGATAAAGCATCTTTTACACTTTTTCCTGCTTTCCACGCCTCATAAATTGTTTTGTTGTGATATTCACCTAAGGGGCTTTTCAGAGTACCTTGAGAGGTATCCCTAATATACATTAAATCAGGATTATATCCAGAATAGTATAAGTTTATAATTGTAATGATTTTATTTGAATATTTGCTTTTTAATAGATTTGTTCGTACAAATTCACAAGGATAATTATCGGCAATTTGCTGAGTAACAATAAAATCAGCTTCATCAAAAAATGGTATATATTGTTCTTCATATTTGTCTGTTAACAGATGAACTATAGCTGTTGCTGTGATATTAATATTATTATTCAATAAAGGCAAAATACTTGCGATAGGACGAGCTTGACAATTCCCTACAATTACTATATTAATCATTTTTCTTCTATAAATCATCAAGTTTTTTATTGGCTATATTGTAAAGTTCAATATCGTATTTATTTTTCTCTAATACTAATTTTGAAACTTCTTCATCTAGTAAATTTAATACATCAGCAGCTTTTTTATTCACATCCCTCTCTTTAGATGTATTTGTTACATTTTTTATCTCATAATCAAAATTTAGATTGGGAAATGTATGGCTTAGAACAGATTGAAACCTTCTTAAACTTTCATCAAAACGGTCAACAATTCCTACGAGTTTAGAGTTTTCAACAAAATTTTTAGCACTCTGAAACATTTCATCTATGTTTTCGACTAATGGCCCATTTCCTGAAAGAAAAACAGTATGACAATTACGTATAGTAGCAGGCACATCATCTCTCATTCTCCATTTAACATAATCATTAAAATTTAGCTCATTTGCCATTTTTCCACCTAAAGAAACTTCACTGCCTTGTTTTTTCTCAAAATTGTAAACTGACATTATTCGTTCAATTGGATGTCTAATGAAATATATTTGATAAAAATTAAATTCATTGTTGCCAACTGCGTGAAAATGGATTGAATGACTAGAAAGAGCCTTTATTTGATTATTTTTTCTCAAGTATTGAAGAAGATACCGTCCTTTCCCCTCGATAATATCTTTATCATCTCTGTGATCTACAAAATCATTTTTGAAATATTTTTCTAAAGCATAATCAAAAGTGGTTCCAGCATTTTTAAATATATGTGAATGTAAGAGAATATTTCTCATAATGCAATTTCAATACAATTCATTTTTTTACTCACTTTAATTCCTTAATAGTTTTTGCTAAAATTATTTTAGCTTTCTTTTTTGAAAAATTATTTTTACAATAAATTACACTTTCTTTACTCATTTTATTTAGAATATCATTATTATTATACAATGATACAACTTCATTTGCAAATAATTTTGACTCATTAGTTATTTTCAAAAAATGATTTTTATTTTTTATACCTTCTGCCCCAATAGATGTAGTAACCAGTGGTAAACCGTGATATAATGTATCTACAACTTTACCTTTCATGCCTGCACCAAAACGTAAAGGGGCTACCGCGAGTTTGCTTGTATTGTAGTAATTAATTAATTCTTTATCACTTATAAAACCAGTAACTGTGATATTATTACATTCCATATTTAAAATTTCTTTAGGTGGATTTGAGCCAATAATATAAAAATGTAGAGTTGGTATTTTCTTTAGTATTAGTGGTAAAATATCATGCACAAACCACAACATTGCATCTAAATTTGGTCCATGAGAAAAGCCTCCAACAAATATAATATCTTTGCGTTTATCTGGATTATAATTGACTTTAATAAAATTATCATACATATATAATGGAACTTGCATAGCATTAATTGATTTATCAATTTTTTTTATTTCAGTAACCTCAATATGAGAATAAACACAAACTGCGTCAACTTTGCTCATAATGTCAAATTCTATAACTTTCCATTTCTTACTACTTTCTAAAAGTAAATTATCTTTTTTAAGTCTATATTCTCGTTCTTCTCTCAAGTAATGCAAGTCAACTGCAAAATATATAATTTTCGCTGTTGTAGTTTCTTTTATGACATTTATATATTTTTCACTAATATGTGGTCGTGATAATATAACATAATCAAAATACTTACCATAATCATTCAACCACTTTTTCCAATTATTTGCATACCATGTTCCATATAAGACCTCAATGCCAATGTTGGTTAATGCGTCCAAGTATGGTGTGCCAGGATAATCCCAAAAATTATCTCCAATAAAATGTACTTTTATATTGGATTCTACTAAAACTTTTAAATATTGAAATGTTGCTTTTGAGCCTGCATCTTGATCATAATGCGGTAAATAATGATCTATAAAGAGTACATGCTTTTTTAGTTTGCTTTTATCTCTAGCAAAAAAAACATTTTTAGCATTCTTATAGTGTTCAGTGTTTAAAATATTTGTCCATTTATTTAAAAATTTTTCTTTATTTATAAGTTGATGTCTTTTAATTCCTCCATTTAAATCAGTACCATTAGAAATACCTTCAAAATGAATCAAAGTGGATTTTGGTTGGAACACTACTTGAAACCCCCTTTTCCTTACTTCAAATGCCAAATCAACATCTTCATAATATGCTGGCGTATATCTTTTGTCAAATCCACCTATATTATTCCATAATTTTTTTTCAATCATTATGGATGCTCCAGATATATAGTCAACTTCTTTTAGATAATTATATTCCGCTTTCTCAGGCTTATCTAGTCTGCCATAATTCCAACCACTTGCATCATTCCATATAATACCACCTGCTTCTTGTAATCTGCCATCTGGGTAAATTAATTTTGAGCCTACTAAACCAATTTTTGTGTTTGATTCAATTAAAGAAAGAAGTGACTCAAGCCAATTTACTTGAACTTGCGTATCATTATTTAGAAATAATAAATATTTACCCAGTGCATATTTTGCGGCGTTGTTACAATTTAATAAGAACCCTAAATTTTTTTCATTTCTAACTATCTTAATATTTTTTATATAATTATGTATATTTTTAGTGTCCTCTTCTTGAGAATTGTCATCCGCTAAAATTATTTCATAATTATTGCTTCGTACATTTTTTTTAATAGATTGCAAACATTTAAATGTATAATTATATTGATTATAAATTGGTATAATTATACTGACTAGTGGATTATTTTGTTTTTCAAATAAGATTTTTTTATTTAAGGGTGTATCTTTTATAAGTTTAATGTTTTTTATTTTATTTTGCGTGCTTCTATTTTCATTTTTTCCATATAAAACATAATGTACTAAAGGGTTTAGATGTGATTTTTGTATATCTGAATACCTAGATAGGTAATAACGTGTATTAAATTTATGGGAGGGATTTCTTCCTTCTTGTGCCCCATATTTTATATAATGCTTAATAGGATCAATGTCTGATTTTCTAACATCAGGATAGGTTGTTAAATAATAATGAACATCAAACAATTTGCTATTTTTTATTATATTTTTCCATTTAATAGTTTTAAGAATATCTAACATATTCATTTCCTTTTACTCAAAATAACTTAAAGTTTTATACCCACCATCTTTAAGGTATACATCTTTTGTCATAAGTTTTAAATCTGATTGCATCATATCATCCACTAACTCTTCAAGTCGATATTCTCGTTTCCAACCTAGTTTAGTTTCTGCTTTTGTAGGATCCCCCAGAAGTAAATCAACCTCTGTTGGTCTGAAGTATTTTGGATCTACTGATACTACATTTTTTCCTATTTCTATTTGATACTTTGGGTTAGAACATGATTTAACAAAAGCTTTTTCATCTTTACCCTCATCTTTAAATTCTAACTCTATTCCAACATATAAAAATGCCATAGCAACAAAGTCTCGAACTGTTGTAGTTTGTCCTGTTGCTATAACCCAGTCTTCAGGTTCGTTTGCTTGAAGAATTAACCACATCATTTTTATGTAGTCCTTAGCATGTCCCCAGTCTCTTTTTGCATCTAAATTTCCAAGATAAAGCTTGTCTTGCAAACCTAGTGCTATTTTAGAGACTGCTCTTGTGATTTTTCTCGTTACAAAGGTTTCACCACGAACAGGTGACTCATGGTTAAAAAGAATTCCATTGCATGCAAACATTCCATAAGCTTCTCTATAATTTACAGTAATCCAATAAGCATACATCTTAGCAACTGCATAAGGACTTCTTGGATAAAAAGGTGTTGTCTCACTTTGTGGTGTTTCTTGAACTTTTCCGTATAGCTCTGAAGTAGATGCTTGGTAAATTCTCGTTTTTTCACTAAGACCTAAAAGTTTTACGGCCTCTAAGATTCTTAGTGTTCCTGTCCCATCTGCATTTGCTACATACTCAGGAGTTTCAAAAGAAACAGCTACATGACTCATAGCAGCTAGATTATAAATCTCATGGGGTTGTACTTCCTGAATAATTCTTGTAAGATTCATGCTATCTGTCATCTCGCCATAATGTAAAAACAGTTTAGTGTCTTTTTCATGTGGATCTTGATAGAGATGGTCGATCCGGTCTGTGTTGAATAGGGATGCTCTTCTTTTTATACCATGTACTATATAACCCTTTTTTAGTAAAAACTCTGCTAAGTATGAACCATCTTGTCCTGTTATTCCTGTAATTAGTGCTACTTTATTTTTTTGTAGAGTAGACATTTCTACCCCTCCTTTTTATTTAATTTAATATTTTGGAGTTGCATAATGCCCCTCACAGAACCGTACTTGAAGATTTCCCTCATACGGCTCTTTAACTTAACTCACACATTGTGTGATAGAGTATAAAAGTTATGTCTTATACTTGGTTTTGGCAAAGGATAAAGTAAAAGATAAGATTTCATCTTATCCCAGCTCATTGTCCTTTTTTGACTTCTTCTGTTCATCCACTTTCTAGCAAGTTTAATTGATAGTTTACAGAACTTCATTATTGAAATATAGTTTTCACTAATTCTATAATATTCAAAGTGTCTTTGAAGTTTAAGCCGGGCACCTTCACGCTTTCGCATTGTGGCTGATAGTCTGCCCTTGCTATAGCTTTAGATTATTTGTTACCTCCTAATCTGTGTAGTTCGGTTTCAGACTGATGGTTAATCTTTAGCTGAGCTGGATTATCCAGCTTGATTGCCTTAGCTTTGCTTGGCACACTCATTTTTTCCCGTATTTTTTTTCATCATCAATTAAAATGTCTAGGACCTCAAAGAAGCTCATTTCATAATTCCAATTTAGTTGTTCTTTTGCTTTTGAAGCATTTCCATAAATATTTTTTATCTCATTTGGTCTTAAAAAGGCTTTATTTACTACTATATTTTCTCTGCTTATCTCTAGTTTATCAAAAATATAGTATATGATTTCTCGAATAGACAGGCTTATACCTGAAGATATAATATAATCATCAGGTTTATCATGTTGCATCATTAGATACATAGCTTCTACATATTTTGGAGCATATCCAAAATCTCTTTTTATCTCTATATTACCCACTTCTAAGATATCAGTAATACCATTTTTAATTTCAAAAGCGGTGCGAATAATCTTTTTTATGATAAACTGATTTCCTCTTAAAACAGACTCATGATTAAACAAAATCCCTGAAGTGGTAAAAAGCCCAAAAGACTCTCTGTAATTTACTGTTATCCAGTGTGCTGATGCCTTAGAAATACCGTAAGGACTAACAGGGTGAAAAATTGAGTTTTCTATAAAAGGAAGAGCATTTGCTGATCCAAACATCTCACTACTTGAAGCTTGATAAAATTTAATTTTTTTATCAATTATCTTAATACTTTCAAGTAGGTTTGCTACCGAAATAATATTAAAGTTTAATGTTCCAATAGGATTTTGAAATGAATCACCCACAGAACTTTGAGAGGCTAGATTATAAATTTCTATTGGCTTGTACTTGTTAATAATATTAATAATACTAGATATATCTAGTAAGTCACATACTTTAAACACTATTTTTAAAGTAATTCCTAAATAGTCTAGGCTTTTCATATTGATGTTTTCTACATTTCTCACTAAGCCTATGACAGAATAATTTTTTTCAAGTAGTAACTTAGCTAAATAAGCACCATCTTGTCCCGTAATACCTGTAACAAGTGCTATTTTGTTGGTTTCTTTCATCTAACACCTTTTAAAATCATCATCAAGTCTAACAATGTCATCTTCACCAAGATACTCACCTACTTGAACCTCTATCAGAATCACATCTACTTTTCCAGGGTTTTCAAGTCTATGCAGTTCACCTATAGGGATATAAGTTGACTCGTTTGGCTTTACGAGAGTTTCTGTTTTCCCTACTCTTACAAGGGCCGTACCCTCAACAACTATCCAATGTTCAGACCGATGAAAGTGCTTTTGAAGGCTTAGTCTTTTTCCTGGTTTTACAATTATCCGTTTTATCTTATATTTATGATTTTCCTCTAGGATTGAGTAAATTCCCCAAGGTCGGTGAGCTGTTAGGTGGATGTGATGCAAGTCGGTTTTAGCATCTTTTAATTTTTTAACAATTTCTTTTATCTTTTGAGATTCACCTTTTTTAGAGATAAGCAAGGCATCGCTTGTGTCAACTATGACCAAGTCTTCTATTCCTACTATGCCTATAGCTCTTTCTTTTGAATATATAAAATTATTTTTTGAATCAACTGTATAAAGATTTTTACATTTAGTATTGTTATTTTCGTCTTTTTCCATCTCTTTATCTAAGGCATCAAAACTGCCAAGGTCTGACCACTGCATATCTGCAATTACAACCTTAACCTTATCACTTTTTTCCATTACTGCGTAATCTATACTTTCTTCAGTAATAGCTTGCATATCATCATGTGAAATGCGAATTAACTTTTCATCGTTAGCATTTTCATAAGCAATCTTAGAGTTTTTATAAATATCAGGAGCATACTTTTTAAGTTCCTCTAGAAATACTCCTACCTTAAAACAAAATATTCCAGAATTCCAGTAAAAATTTTTAGATGCAAGATATTTTTCGGCCATTTTCAAATCAGGTTTTTCGTGGAAGGCTTTTACATTACTACCCTCTGATTCTATATATCCATATCCCACTTCAGCGTACTCAGGTGTAATTCCAAAAGTTACAAGATTGTCAGCTTCGGCTAATTCTTTTGCTTTATTTATTACATGTAGATAATTTGTTTTATTTTTGATGAGATGATCGGAAGAAGATATTAGGACCATCTCTTGTGAATCAAGTGCAAAACAGGCTAAAGCTATGGCTGGAGCTGTATTTCTGCCTACTGGTTCTAGTAAAAATTTATTATTATTGGACTTTAATTCTTCAAGTTGATCAGATGCTAAAAAGTATTGCTCAGCATTGGAAATTACAAATTGTTGAGAACACACATCTTTGTTTCTTTCAACTGTTAATTGAAAGAGTGATTTATCATCAAAGAGTTTTACAAATTGTTTTGGCATAAGTGTTCGGCTTATAGGCCATAATCTTGTACCACTTCCACCACATAAAATTATATTAGTCATAAAATCATCACTTATTACTTATTTTATTGTTAAATTTTCTAAAGATTCTTGTTGTTTTCCAACTTCTGCTTGTATAAATCATAACAAGTTCATCTTTGAGGTTTTCTATCTCTTCATTCTTTACATGTAAGGTTTTGTTGAGTTCTGTCTCTTTGGCTTTTTGTTTCTCTATCTCTTGGTTCTTTACATGTAAGGTTTTGTTGAGTTCTGCCTCTTTGGCTTTTTGTTTCTCTATCTCTTGGTTCTTTACATGTAAGGTTTTGTTGAGTTCTGCCTCTTTGGCTTTTTGTTTCTCTATCTCTTGGTTCTTTACATGTAAGGTTTTGTTAGACTCTTTTAGTTCACTAAAAGAGTCTAAGATATTTTGATTATAAAATATCTTTTGATACGAAAACAACTCTTTTATTAAAATGTCAAATTTAGTGATGATACTTTTTGTATTAAAGCTAGTGCGTAATTTTAGTATATTTTTTACGATTTCTGGGGTATTTGAGGATAGGTTATCCAAAGATATATTGTGATGTTTTAAATTTGGTTCTATAAATTCACTTATTTCTGAGTTGTTTTTTTCAAAGGTGTCGTGTAAGTTTAAATGTAAATTTTTGTCAATAGCTTTTACAACTTCATCAGGAGATGCTAACAAGTCGTTAAACTCCACAAAAAAACGCTTCACTCCTCTACTGCTTTTTTCAGCAAGCAAGAGATGATACGCCCATAAAAGCATACCTTTTTCCATACTAAAATCATCTCTCTTTTTAAGCGAAGAAGCTACTTCTAGTGGGTTTCTGTAAGGGATGATAATTTTGATATCAATGTCTAGCTCTAAAAGCACTTGTTTATAGACAGGAAATAAAAACACCAATCGAGGATCTTTTATGGCAAATAGATTAGAGTATTCAAACTCTTTTTTGATGAATGATTTTAGTTCGCTTGTATCTAAAACTTTACTCATTTTATCTTCATTAAAAAAGACATCATCCCAAGAACTATCTATTTGACTTAGAAGTTTTTCATTTATGGTGTAGAGTCCACTGTTTTCAAAGTAGCCTTTTTTATTGGCAAAATTCGCTTCCATAAGCTTATCACCAAGATACACATCACATATATTTAACATACCTGTTAAAGCAGAAGTTCCACTTCTGTGCATCCCTAAAACTAAAATACATGTTTGTTTCATATAAGTTCTTCCTTTTTAATGTCTAAAATATCACATACTTTTTCAAATAACATTTCGCTAAAATCTAAAATATCCTTAGTTTCTTCTTGAGAAGGTAAGGAGTAATTTGGATTTGGATATCGATCTTCTCTGTAAAAGTCTGTTGTTTTTTCTAATAACTCTATCTCATTTTCATCAAACTCTATCTTGTCAGAAATTAAAGATGCTAATTCATCAAGATTGTGGGTTTTAGTAATTTTTCTATTTTCATTGGCTAAAACTGCTTTTAACATTTTTTCTATTGCTTGCTGAAGATCCACTACGATAATATCAGTAAAATGGTTTACTTCATAAAGGTGCTTACCCGTGAGTAAATTTTTATAAGAAAATTCTAGCCATTCGATGGCATAAGGTTTATTAGCCATAAAGCACTACACCTTTGTTTATTATTTCTTTGTAAAATTGATCTTTGATGATATTTATCCTCTCTTTTACTCTCTCTTCACTATCTGCAAGTATATCTATTCCTAAGTGCTCATGAAATATTAAAGGTCGTAACAATTTTCTTGCTTCTAATCTAAAGTCTTTAACATTTTCCATAGAAATATCTTTAAGTATAAAAATATCAATATCACTCTCTTCATTGGGTGTGCCATAAGCATAGCTCCCAAACAATATAATCTTATCTGGTTGCAGTGGCTTTAATCTTTTAACAATCTCATGTTTTAGTGTTTCTATATCTATCATATTATATCTACATCAGCTTTGATATTTTCTATCTCAGCGGTATCTAATCCCGTGGTAGATGCTATGATATTTATATCTACACCAGTTGTGATAAGGCTTTTTGCGATAGCTGTTTTTTCTTGCATGATGCCCTCTTCGATACCTTTTCCAAATCCCTCTTCGATACCTTTTCCAAATCCCTCTTCGATACCTTTTCCAAAACCTTCTTCGATACCTTTTCCAAAACCTTCTTCGATACCTTTTCCAAATCCCTCTTCGATACCTTTTCCAAAACCTTCTTCGATACCTTTTCCAAAACCCTCTTCGATACCTTTTTCAAAACCTTGCTCTATGCCCTTTATAGTAGCAAGCTCGATAGAACTTCTTTGAACTGCAATAAACTCTTTTCTTTTATACTGGGCTTCTAACTCCTCTTTGCTCATATTGGCTTCATTTACAGTTATGAGTGCTTTTTCTATACATTTGTTTATATCTTTAGGGATGTATTCTAAGCTTCCTGCATTTTTTATAAAGTAGATCCACTCATCTTGAATGTTTTTGAGTTGAGTATCTGTTTTTGTAAACTTTGGTAGTTCTACAAAGATAAGCTCTATATCATCGCTGTAGTGTATAAACTCCTCTTTTTCTAAGAGCTTAAAATTGGTAACAACTTTTTCACTCTCATCAAACATAATAAAATCCACTATATTTAAAGCTATAACTGGGTTAAGTAACTCATAAGCTTCTGCACTATCAAGTTGAACAGAGTAGTTTTTAGCAGCATTATAAAGCACTCGTTTTTCAAAGCCTTGGTGGTTAAGTACTTGCATCTCAATAATGACTTTAGTATCGTCTTCCAAGACAGCTTTTACATCTACAAAACTGTTTTTCATACCTTTTAGCATAGGGATATTGTAAGGATCTAAGATAGTGAGGTCTTTGATTTTATAAGGTGCATCAGAGTAGATGATACTGTTTAAAAAACTTATAAGCAGATCGGTGCTATCTTCACTACCAAACACCTTTTTAAAGGCGTAGTCTGTTTTTACATCTAAAAATTTCATCATAAACCTCTGTATTTGTTTTTGAAATTATAGCATAGTTAGACAAAGTGAGGAAAAGTCCCATTAAACTTTGGAGAGAGTGTCTTAATAAGCGTGTTGTTAACTTGTAAAGTATTTCAAAAATGTCTTATGTTCTAACTCTACAGGTATAGTATAAGTTTTATATATTAATTATTAATACCTGACCCCTATTTTTCTATTTTCCTATTTTTGACCCCTATTTTCTATTTTTGCTATTTTTTGACCCCTATTTTCAATTCTTTGTCCTATATTTCGTAATAAAAATTAATGTATATGTTTGTTCCATATTGTTATTCACTCTTTTTGCTAATAAGTAACCAGGTATGATTATTAGGATGAATATCATCAACTTTTTCACATAAAAAACCATACTTTTCGATTATAGTTTTTATGTAATCGTATTTATATGTTACACATCCTGGATAAACCCATTCTTCTCCATCGTAATTTTGTTCCCCCTCTATAAATGAAGCAAGAAACTTGAATTCATTATTAGCTACTAAAGCTAAATTTTTCATGCATGTGTTAATTTGTGATTGTGATGCGTGTGTAAATATAGATTGAGCTAAAGCAAAATCAAATTTTTCACCAAACTGACTAAAATCAAAATCTGTTTTATATAAAAATTTAGGTTTTTTAAAACCAATAATTCCCTTACCTAACTCATATTTTATACCATCCTTAACTAACCATTTTTCTGGTTCAACTCCAAAATATTTCCCTTCTAAAAGATATATAATGAATAATCTTCCTCCTCTCAAACTCCCGCAACCAATGTCTAAGAGGCTATGCGTTTCTCTTAATCCATATTTAGTTAATAAATTAAATTGCATAGCTGAAACTAAGTCATATTTTTCAGGAGGTCCAATAAATGCTCTATAGTGTTTATCTCCTGGTCTTAATCCTAATTTTATTTTTTCATTTTTTTTAAATATATTTAACATACTATCTCCATTCCTATTGTATTCATATCTACTATTCCTATTGACTGATTCCTATCATTTGACTTCACCCTAACCATGTATGCATCTTTATATCTGGCTAAATATTGACCTTTTTCAGACATCACACCACATGTAAAAAAATAATCATTGTCTAATAAATTACATTTAAACTTCCATTTTATTTTTATTATTTTAGATGAAATTCCAATATACTTCTGCTTTTCTGGATAATTACCTCCTGCTAAAGCTATTCCTAACATATTACTTACAGAATAACCAAAAATTATTTTAAGATTTGTTTTATTAATAAATGTAACAATATAAGTAAATATATATTCTCCGCTAGTTTTCAAAACATTAACCTCTTCCCCATCCAATGTAGTAATTTTCACATCACCAATCTTCGCACCTTTTTCTTCATAGTAAATCGTTGACTTTGATTTTAATGATGGATCGTAATACTCTTCTATCTGTGGTTTGGGTTTTGTATTTTGCTCTTTTTTCTTTTCTTCTGTATCTGCTTCTTTGCTATTTGTTTCTAGTTCTGTTAATTCTTTTTGTATCTCTTGCTTGTTTATCTGCTTTTTGCTTGAGTTTTTCATATAGAGTCCAGTGACTAGCTTTGGCTCACCCTCTATGATGAATTTTCCACCACTAACCCAAATAGCGCGAGAACATAAACTTACGATACTAGCATCACTGTGACTTACAAACAGTATGGTAGCACCACTTTGACGAATTGTTTCCATCTTTGCAAAGCATTTTCTTTGAAAAGCAGCATCTCCAACACTTAATGCCTCATCCACTATTAATATATCAGGCTCAATATTGATAGCCACCGCAAAACCCAATCGTGCCTTCATTCCACTGCTGTATGTTTTTGTAGGTTGATAGATAAACTCATCAAGTTCTGAAAAATCTACAATCTCTTTTACTTTTTTATCGGTTTCTTCTTTTGTGTAACCATTGATTGACATGCTTAGATAAACATTTTCTATGCCACTTAATTCTGAATTAAAGCCCGCACCAAGCTCAAGAATAGCAGATATCCTACCGTTTACATGTACACTTCCGCTAGTAGGTGTTAGTACTCCTGTTATGATTTTTAGTAGTGTTGATTTACCACTTCCATTTTTTCCAATAATACCTACTACCTCACCCCGTTTTATCTCAAAACTCACATCTTTAAGAGCGTAAAAATCTTTATGATAAGATTTTTTAAAGGGATTGAGTGCCTCTTTTAGTCTATCTTGAGGTTTATCATAGAGGTGATAAATCTTTGTAAGGTTTTGTACTTTTATAGCTGTGTTTTTATTCATTTATACCATCCATTATAAAACATCACCAAAATGAGGTCTAAGGCGTTTAAACACGATAGCACCTAGGACTAAAAAGATGAGTGTTGTGATTAAAAAATATGGTGTCACTCGATATTGTTCCCAAAACCATACATGATTGACAAAGGTGTTTCTATAACCATCGACTATATAAAAAAAAGGGTTAAGCTTAATTAAGTAGAGATACTTTTCTGGCAAAATATCCACTGACCAAAATATAGGAGTAAACCAAAACCCTAATTGTAAAACAATCCCTATAAAGTTTCCAATATCTTTGATAAATACGCGTAATGCTGAAGTAAGCCAAGATATACCCAAGGTAAGCACTACCGCACACAGTGTATAATAGGGTAACTGTAACCAGTAAATAGTTGGCATCTTTCCATATAAAATAAAGACTAGCATTAAAATTACAAGCAACATTGAATGTACCATAAGTGATGATCCAATTTGAACAAGAGGAAGGATGCTGACACGAAAAGCCACTTTTTTCACAAGGTACGCACTTGATATAATGGAATTTGTTCCTGAGGATATGGCATCAGCCATAAAAAACCAAGGTATCATACCACTTAAAAGCCATAGGACAAATGGAGTATCTCCTACAACAGGCGCAGCGCGAAAGCCTACTTCAAAGACAAACCACATTACCAAGATAAAAGAGAGGGGTTGCAAAATTGCCCAAATAAGACCAAGGTATGAACCAAGGTACTGTTTTTGAAACTCATTTTTTGTTAAGCGGATAAGTAAACTTTTATTTTCTTTTATGTGTTTGAGAAATCTATAAAATTCTTTAAAATAACGCATTATTACCTTACTACAAACCAGGGATTCAATAAATTTTCTTTATTGTACACCATAGGTAAATTATTTTCATATTGAAATGACATTTTACCACACTCTCTCACAATAGCATCTGAAGCAGCAGTATCCCACTCCATGGTAGGTGCAAGTCTAGGGTAGATATCAGCCACACCCTCCGCTACCATACATAATTTTAAAGAACTACCTTTGGAAACCTGCTCTATCTCTTTTGTCTCAAGTGCATCAATAAAGGCTTGAGTCTCTTCTGAGAGGTGCGATTTTGAAGCAACTACTACCAGTTTTTCATCAGGACTAGTATTTACATGTAAGGGAAGTTTTTGATTGTTTTTGTAGGCACCTTCTCCTTTTTTCGCCTTGTACATATCTTTTAGAGCAGGAGCATACACTACGCCTAGCACTGGAGTATTTTTGTAAATCAAGGCAATATTTACTGTAAACTCTCCATTTTTTTTGATAAACTCTTTGGTTCCATCAATGGGATCAATACACCAATAATACTCCCACTCTTTACGCTCAGAGTACTCTACTTGTGCATTCTCTTCGGACATAATGGGGATACTTGGGTGTAATGCAGTCAAACTTTCACAGATAATTGTATTTGAAGCTAGGTCTGCTTGGGTAAGTGGGGAGTTGTCTTTTTTATACTCTATAGAAAAATCTTCCTTATATATTTGCATGATAGCATCACCTGCTTTTTGTGCTATTTCTACAATCTTTTCTAAATCAATTTTTTCTAACATAAGTACCCTTTTTTATTTAAATAGTCTAGTATTTCATCTACATTTTTATCTATACTATTGGTATCGTTCTTTACATGTAACTCAGGATGTGTTGGTATTTCATAAGGTGAATCTATGCCTGTAAAGTTTGCTATTTCACCTTTTCGAGCTTTTTTATATAAGCCTTTTGGATCTCGATTTTCACATGTATCTAAAGAGGCATCTACATAAATCTCTATAAATTCTTCTTTCTCTACCAATGAGCGTACAAACTCTCGCTCTTTTTGAAAAGGCGATATAAAGGCGGTTAATACAATCAGTCCTGCATCTACAAAAAGTTTAGCTACCTCACCAATGCGACGGATATTTTCTACTCTATCTTCATCTGAAAAGCTTAAACCCTTGTTTAATCCCATACGAATGTTATCTCCATCAAGCAGATAGGTGTGTTTTTGAAGTGTATGAAGTCTTTGCTCTAGCGCATTGGCTATGCTTGACTTACCGCTTCCGCTTAGACCTGTAAAGTAAAGGATGCAGGGTTTTTGGTTTTTAATACTTGCTCGACTCCCTTTAGAAAGGCTGTGTTCGTGATGTGTTATATTATTTGACATAATGCTTCTTTATATACTCTAAAATGGTTTGGGCAGCTTCATCGGCACTGCTTACTTGTGTATCTATGATGATTTCAGCATGTTGTGGCTCTTCATAGACATCATTTACCCCTGAAAAATTTTGTAACTCACCTTTTTCTGCTCTTTCATATACACCCTTATAGTCTCGCTCTTTACATGTAAGTATATCGGCTTTAAGATAGACTACAATGTTATTTTTTACCATCTCTCTGATGGCTTTTCGAGACTCTCTGTAAGGCGAAACAAAGGAAGCTACCGTAGAGATAGAATTGTTTTGAAGTTTTTGGATAAGGTAGCCTATACGGTGCATATGGCGGTTTCTATCTTCACGAGTAAAACCTATACTTGGAATAAGATCGCGAATATCTTTAGAGTCCAAGCGCTCAAGTGGGATGCTTAAAGCTTCTAACTCTTTATATACCTTGTCTGCTATAGTAGTTTTACCTGAGAGGGGTAAACCGGTAAACCAAAGATTAAAAGGCTCAATCTTTTTTCGCCCCCACTGTATCTTAAACCAAGCTCTCTCATGTGCCCAGTACAGTCCAACTTTAAGGACTGTCTCTATCATCCCAGCAGCAATAGCTAAGTCTAATCTATCAAAAAAAAAGTACACAATACCAATGGTAGTAGAGGTTGCAACAACACGCCAACTGATACCTTTAGCAATAGAACGAATATTTGTCTCTTTATACACTTGACTTCTTTCACTTTATTTGGTTATACTTGTAACCTATATTCCCATTCGGGACCACCCTTCTTAGGAAGGGGTAATTAAATGCATGAACTTTTCATGCACTCTCATCAATGTTTTTTCACTGACTCTTTTTGTAGAATGGCTGATTCTTTTACTTGAATAAGTTCTTATTTGCGATAGTATCACATAGCTATCTTCTGATAATTTATAATAAAACTTACCTTCTTTTTTTTGAGAGGTCATTGCAAAACCAAGAAATTGTTCATTATTAAATTTTTTATAGACTAAGACGGGTCTTAAAAATTCTTTGCCTTTGCCATCACTCTCTATCCCGATATTTTTACCCATTTTTAAAAACACAACTTGCCTCTCTTCAAAGGTTCTTTTTACATTTGTGCCATCTAGAAATTGTTTTTTATCATTCCAAATATTAAAAATATTTTTTTCTTGTGATTTATCACTCTCTCTTCGAGCAACATCCATAATCATACCAGCACCCACGGTATTATTACTTAATCTATCTACAACTATGAAGCTTCCTGTAAGTCTATTATCACCATAAATATCAGCAGCGATTGGGCGAGTAAGTGTCATCTTGCATGAGGCAATATCATTGAGTTCTAGCTCTTGCACTTGCTCTCGTTTATAGGTGTTAACATCTATCTTATAGTTGATATGATCAAAACTTCCACTTATCACAGAAGTAGCTCGTTTTATATCATAGGAGCGTGTCAATTGCATGGGTTTTTCATCCATCCAAACAAGCATTACTTTAAGCGCGTTAGAGACTCTCGGCATAGAGCTTGTATGCACTAACATATCTCCTCGGGATATATCTATCTCATCTTCGGTTGTGATAGTGATTGCCATAGGAGTAAAGGCTTCTTTACATGTAAGCTCTCTATTGGCTTCACTAATATCACCGGCATTGATGATACTTTTTACCTTGGTTGCTTTACCTGAGGGTAGTACCGTGATCTCATCGCCTACCTTAAGAGAACCCGCTGCAATAGTCCCACAAAAGCCTCGAAAGTCAAGATTAGGACGATTTACATATTGAACTGGAAATCTAAAAGATTCTTCTTTGACTTCCTTGCTTATATCCATGCTATCAAGAAGAGTAAGAAGTGTTTTTCCTTTGTACCAAGGTGTATGTTCACTTGTATCTACTACATTATCACCATCTAAGGCACTTACAGGAATGTAATATCTCTTTTTTATCCCCAGTTCATTGGCAAGTTCTTCATAGCTGTGCGTGATACTCTCAAACACCTCTTGAGAAAAATCCACCAAGTCCATTTTATTAATAGCAATGATAACATGCTCTATACCTAAGAGATTGACTATAAAGCTGTGTCGTCTTGTTTGCGTGAGTATCCCTTTTCTTGCATCTATGAGTATGATGGCAACATCCGCAGTAGAAGCACCTGTAACCATATTTCGAGTGTATTGTTCATGACCAGGGGTGTCTGCTATGATAAATTTACGATTTTCAGTGGCAAAAAATCTATAGGCTACATCAATGGTAATGCCTTGTTCTCTTTCACTTTGTAAGCCATCTACTAAGAGAGCCATATCTATTTTTTCGCCTGTTGTACCGTATTTTTTACTTTCACTCTCAGCTGCAGAGAGTTGATCATCAAAAATCATTTTAGAGTCATAAAGCATACGACCTATAAGTGTACTTTTTCCATCATCAACCGATCCACAAGTTAAAAAGCGAAGCATATCTTTATTTTCATGCTCTTTTAAATAATTAATTATATCCATTAGAAATACCCCTCGATTTTTTTAAGCTCCATAGCCCCTTCTTGATCCTTATCTATCAAACGACCCTCTCGCTCACTTGAGGTTGAAAGAAGCATCTCTTTAATAATTTCAGGTAGCGTGGTAGCACTAGAATTAATGGCTCCCGTAAGAGGATAACAGCCTAATGTTCTAAAACGCACCATCTCTTTTTTGGAAGTTTTACGAAGACTTTCAGGCATTCGTTTATCATCCACCATAATTTTAGTGCCCTCATACTCCACCACATCTTGCTCTTTTGCAAAATACAAAGAGGGAATTTCAATGTTTTCTAAGTAGATATATTGCCAAATATCCAACTCTGTCCAGTTACTGATAGGAAAAACACGCACACTTTCGCCTTTTTGGATAGCGGTATTATAGACATTCCACAACTCTGGGCGTTGATTTTTAGGATCCCACCTATGATTGGTATCACGAAAGGAAAATATACGCTCTTTAGCACGCGACTTCTCCTCATCTCGCCTAGCTCCACCAATGATTGCATCATAGCCACCAGCGTTAAGGGCTTGTTTAAGAGCCTCCGTTTTCATAACATCAGTATGGACTTTACTACCGTGAGTAAAAGGTGAAATACCCATTTCTATACCATCTGGGTTAGAGTGAACTATTAACTCAAAGCCCAAATCCTTAGCGCGTTTATCACGAAACTCTATCATCTCTTTAAATTTCCAAAGTGTATCTACATGTAAGAGCGGAAAAGGCAGTTTACTTGGAGCAAAGGCTTTCATCGCAAGATGTAACATTACGGAACTGTCTTTTCCTACTGAGTACATCATAACAGGGTTTGAGAATTCTGCTGCGACCTCTCGCAAGATATGGATAGATTCTGCTTCTAGCTGTTTTAGGTGGGTTAATCGTTTTTTATTTATCATTATATTTATCTTTCAAAATCATCTTTAATCTTAATTATATCATCTTTACCCAAAACAACAAAACAACAGGATCGATTCAAATAATTCCACAACATTCCCAACACCTCCAAATTCATAAAATCACATCTTTTTTTGATTCCAGAAGTATCTAAAAAGGCTATAGGATTACACCTTACATATTTTGGCAAAAAATTGTCTGGAAAAAACCAGAACATTATAGTTATCAAAAGAGCAATATAGTATAATTCTAAAAAAGGAGATATATATGATTCAAAATGCAACATCTATCACCGTACCTAATGCTACAGTAGCGTTTCAAAAAGGTACCGTAGGAGATATTACAACTTATCTATTTAGTACAACTAAAGAAGGGCACCCCATGGTCAATGCGATGGCTGGCTTGGCTATGCTGGAAGAGGGTGAGCAACTTATCATGATCAATCACTGTGGTCCCTCTGGACTCTACCCTAAGATTGCAGAAGATTTTGACTATTGTGAAACGAATCGCCCTGACGGTACAACTCAGATCGTCTTCACAAAAAAGAGTTCTGCTCCAAACACGACAGACTTTTCTGCAACAAGTTGTGGTGGAGCGTGTGGGTAATATAGTTGTAACCATCTCGTAATTATAGCTTTCATCAGAATATAAAAAATCCAAACCCACAAAACAGCTGGGAGATGTGTGCAAGCGAGTTCCGCTTCGCTACACGCGTTGATTTTAGAAAAAAGATTAATGCTATGTCTCTCTAAATCAAGACACCAAACTATAACTATTTTTCTCTGATTGCTAGTAAGCAGTGAGATACAAATAGGGAATAGCTTTTGCTTACATGTAAGCAATTCTTTATAAAGATTTTTCATGAAAAGATTTCTATCACTTCTGTTTTTTTTCACTCTTAGCTTAATTGCTAAGCCCTATTCTGTCACTATTAGTGGTCCTTTTGAAGATATTTTATTTGATATTACTGAGGACTACAACAAAGATATCAGTGTGGTAGGATTTTCTCAAAATTATAAGCAAGGCACGCATACAGATAAAACATATCGCTCAGCTTTTGAGTATTTGGACGCGGTGGGTTCTGAGAGAGGGGAACAATTACGGCTTCTTCGACTTGATGAAAATGCACAAATTAACTTAGATTTTTTTAACAATCTTTCTCGTTTTAATCGCGCGGTATCTCTTGTTAAGACTAGTGATAATGGCTACTTTATAGGAGGTTATACACAAAATGGTGAACTACTTCTTCTCAAGCTTTCAAGTGGTGGCATTGTAGAGTTTCAGCGTTTTTTTGGCACAAAAAATTATGATAGAATGAACCGTCTTGTTGGCTTGCGTGATGGTGGAGTTTTGGCAGTTGGCTCTTCCATGACTTCAAGAAGCCGCAAAGATTCACGCTATACGCAAGGTATCGGACTCAACGATATCTACCTCACGCGTTTTGACAAATTAGGCAATGTAAAATGGACTAAGAAATATGGCACAAGAGTAGATGATAGAGGCATAGACGCAGCAGAAGCTTTTGATGGGACGCTTCTTATTCTTGGCAATAGCTCCGAAGGGGAAACTCGGGGAATAACTCTCATGCGCCTGAGTGAAGAGGGAGATAAGATATGGTTACATCGTTATAATAACAGAGGTGTTTTAAATGCGCACAGGCTTATACGACTTCGTGACAATCATTTTCTTACCTCCATTAGCTACTATAATAAAAATTCAAAAGAGCAAACTCTACTTTTAAAATTTGATCTGCAAAAAAATATTCTCCAAGAGCGCAATATCACAACACAAGGAAGCAATGTTTTAAGCGATATTAAAGAACGCTCCAGTGGTGCTATAGTTGCCGTAGGACATCGAACAACGCATTTAAAAACTGAGGCCTTCGTCATCACTCTTGATAATCATCTCAAACCGATGTGGCAACGATTTTTTGATAATTTTGAGCGTTCGCAGTTTTATGCACTTAGTTTGCTACACAATGGAGATATTGCTATCGCGGGAGAATGTACGCAAAAAGCGCAAAAAACTTCAGACATGTGGGTTATTAAATTGAATCGTGATGGTTCTACTGAGCGCATTAGCACTCAAGATGGTTCGCTTTATAGTGCTTTGCGCAAAACTTTTAAAGATGAAATCAAGGCAAAAGAAATTACTATCGATAAAGATTTAAACATCAAACTCATCGCTCAAGAGCTCTATTTTAAAGCAGGGGAGTATAAACTTACTTCTATTCAAGCAGTTTTTTTACACCGTTTTAATCGTAAACTTATTCAAGCACTCTATCCCTACAAAGAGGATATAAAAGCCTTACATGTAAACGGGCATACCTCTAGCGAATGGGGCAATCTTAATCAACCAAAACGCTATCTAAATAATGTTAAACTCTCATCAAAGCGAGCTTTTGAAGTTTTAGCGTTTATCTATCAAGACCACCAGCTCCATACTTATCAAGAGTGGTTAAGTACGATATTTAGTAGTGATGGACATAGTTATGCTGAGCATATTATGAAGAACACAGAAGATAAAGAAAAGTCTCGCAGAGTAAATTTTAAAATAGAGGTAAAGTAAAGTGAACCGAGGGCTAAAAAACCATCGGTTCGTGGTGATC
>Ga0256840_1000693_pt1 | contig 33905 bp, 29 predicted proteins | sample 355202metaG_FD_185969 | JGI IMG/M metagenome (GOLD analysis project Ga0256840, IMG submission 185969) | Hydrothermal vent microbial communities from Mid Atlantic Ridge, Atlantic Ocean - 355-202 | ecosystem: Environmental > Aquatic > Marine > Hydrothermal vents | place: Atlantic Ocean: Mid...
AGGCTCTGCCATAGTACCCGATACTGATATGACAGGAAATATAGAGGGTATCTATGATGAATATGTACGCCCTGATATTGCTTACGATTCACGATCACTTATGGTAGGGACGCTCTTTAAACCAGCTGATAGCTACAATGCCAAAGCAGATGAATCAAACATCTATCTTAATTCATTTTTAAAACCATTTGAAAATTTTGAAATTCTTGTGGGTGCAAGATATGTCCAATACAAGCAAGATGTAGAACAGTTTTACTTAGATAATGATAATAATGTCGCTAGTAGCATAGAAAGCCTAAGCATTGATAAAGTGTACCCAAGTGGTGGACTAAAACTCAAGATAGATACAAACAATATCATAGATTTTGCATTTTCTCAAACATATATAGTCCCTGACTTTAGAGAGTTTACTAATGGTGAATACTTTCACCCGTATGAGGTTGCAACTATAGTAGGAAACCCTGATCTTGTAAATACTGATATACTCAGCTATGATCTTAAATATGCACACTACTTTTCAGATAGGGATGCTATTAAGATTGGTGCCTTTTATAAGTACCTAGACAAACCTATAGAAGATGTTATGAAGCCTTCAAGCTCATTGCCTATTTACTCTTTTGATAATGCAGATTTTGCTACCTTAGTTGGTATAGAGATAGATGGAAGAAAAAACTTTGACTTTGTAGCAAGTATGGTTGAAAATTTTTATATGTCTGGAAATTTTTCTTATACACAGTCAAATGTTACACTCAGAGAGGAACAAGAAAGTGTTTACTCAACAAACAATAGACAACTCCAAGGCTTATCACCAATGGTTATCAATGCAACCTTTGGTTATGAAAAAATAGGAAGAAGTCTAACACTTTCATATAACCAAATGAGTGAACGTATTCGTAAACTAGGGATGATAGATGATGGGGATTATTTTCCTGATCATTATGAAAATCCTGCTGCTATTTTAGACTTTGTATGGATTGAAACATTTGAAGATAGCTTATCGTTTAAAGTAAAGGTTGGAAATATCCTTCAAGGTGAAACGATATGGACGCAAGGTGGAAGAGTCACTAAAGTTTTCACAAACCCTATGACATATAGTGCTAGTATGTCTTACAAATGGTAAACACTGTAACCCAAATGACACTAAAACATCATAAACTTAGTTTGAAATAAAGAGGAAAATATGAGTAAAAAGACTATCTTGATAGTAGATGACGATAAAGACATCTTAGAACTATTAGAGTTTACACTCTCTAATATTGGCTATGATGTTCTTGGATTTTTAAACACTAAAAATGTAAGCAAGGTCATTCTTGAAGAAAATATAGACCTTATACTAATGGACAGGACTTTACCAAATATCGACGGTAGTCTCTACATCGAGATGCTTAGAAGTAAAAACATAAATATTCCGGTCATTTTTGTTTCAGCTAAAGACTCCCCTGCAGAGATAAAAGAAGGATTTTTAATAGGTGCTGATGATTATATCACCAAACCTTTTAATATGGATGAGTTGGTACTTCGTATAAAAGCTGTGCTGAGACGTTCAAATCATGAAACTGTTGAAGTGATCGACATCATGACATATAAAGATATGAGTCTTGATTTAAACATGCATAAACTTAGAATTGACAACTTAGATATTGAACTTACAAAACTTGAAACAAATTTATTACAAATTTTGATTAAAAATAAAAACAAGGTACTTGATAGAGATTTTCTCATCAAGCATGTTTGGCGTGACACCTCTGATATCAACCAAAAAACTGTCAATGTTGCTATAAAAAGATTAAAAGAAAAGATAGATCCAAACAAAGACAAAGAATATATAAAAACTATACGTGGCATTGGGTATTTACTAAGTGCCTAAGGGGGAAATATGAGCGTAAAAATAGTAATCGTAGAAGATGAGGAAGATTTACTTGACCTTATCGAGTACTCACTCTCTAAAGAAAACTTTGAAACTATAGGTTTTTTAGATACTAAAAATGTCCAAAGATTCCTAGATGAAGAAGATATTGACCTACTTATAATGGACAGAAATCTCCCAGGTGTAGAAGGGAGTGAGTTTGTACAAGCTCTCAGAGAAGATGGGTTCACGACACCTGTCATCTATCTTACTGCTAAAGCTAAAGACTCTGATGTAGAAGAAGGGTTTTTACGTGGAGCTGATGACTATATAACTAAACCATTTAACATGAAAGAACTTATCTTTCGTATACATGCGATGCTAAGACGTACGAGTAAAAATCTCAATGATGGAATCATCTCTCATAGAGACCTAATCCTAGATAAAAGTTCACGAACACTGACAGTAGACAAAAAAGAGGTAAGCATTACCAAACTAGAGTTCAACCTCTTATATGAGTTCATTACCAATAAAAATACTATTTTAGATCGTGATTATCTTCTTGAAAATGTATGGCATGATACAGAATCTTTTCAATATCGTACAGTGAATGTAGCCATTAACCGTATAAAGGAAAAAATAGATCCAGATAAAACAAAAGAGTATATTCAAACTATTCATGGAGTAGGATATAAAATTGTATAACTTGTTAAAAAAATAAGCTATAATTTTTGTATGAATGAAACAACAATGACACATCACACTATTTTAATAGTCGAAGACCAAGAGGATATACTAGATTTAATGGAATACACTCTTAGCAAAGAAGGCTATGATGTCATAACCTGCGTAGATACTACAAATGTACGGGACATACTTGATGAAGATGAGATAGCACTCATACTTATGGATAGGAACCTACCTTCCGTTGAAGGGACGAAGTTCATCAAGTCTATTCGTGAGCTTGGCTATAACGAACCTGTCATCTATGTAACTGCAAAAGACTCTGGAGACAACATACTTGAAGGTTTTGAAGCGGGTGGAGATGACTACATCACAAAACCTTTTAATATCGAAGAGTTTAAAGCAAGAGTCAAAGCGCTTATCAAACGTACAAGTAAAATGCAAGATATCATGAAATTTCGTGACATTACCTATAACTCTTCAAATAAAACTTTCAATATCAAAGGTAAAGATATAAAACTCACACATCTAGAACATGACCTCCTTTTAGAGTTTCTCAAAAATGAAAACATTCTGCTCTCAAGGGAGATACTTTTAGAAAAAGTTTGGAAAGATTCACTTAACAAGCAGGTGAAAACTGTCAACGTAGCCATCAAAAGACTCAAAGAAAACATAGACCCAGATGGGACAAAAGACTATATAAAGGCTGTACGTGGTGAGGGATATATCCTTTGTTAAGATTCCAACAGATTATTTTTAGAAAGTTCTTAACACTTTTTATAGTACTTTTTATAGCTGTTGGTGCTATCGTATATTTTTGGGTGAAAGAGCTTTATATAAATGAAGCAAAAATTTCACTTTTACACAGTATAGAGATCCTTGCTCTTAGCATCAACAACTCTACAGACCTTGATGAACTAGCACTTGGAATCAAAAAAGAACTCAACACTAGACTTACCATCATTTCTAAAAATGGCAACATCCTTTGCGAATCTCACAAAGACAAGTCAACTATGGATAACCACAGATATAGAGATGAAGTACTACAGTCCGATGAAAGTGCCTATGGTTTTAAAATAAGACATTCAAAAACAATCAATAAAGACCTTCTTTATGTTGTAAAAAAATACACGCTCAACAAAAAAACCATATATATCAGACTCGCACGTGAACTTAAAAGTGTTACAAGCCAGATAATAACCTTGGGTTTTGAAATCCTTAGCATCGTAGCTCTCTTTTTTGTCTCAATTTTCATCGTCGCTTATCAAATCAACGTTAAAATCCAAGATGAAACAAAGAAAATCTTGACATTTTTAAAAGCACTCACAAAAAAGAAAAAAGAAAACTACATTAACTCTAACTTTTCTCAAGAATTTTCACTCATAACGCAACTTCTCACAAAAGTTTCAAAAATTCTCATCAAACAAGATAGACAAAAAGACAAATATACTGCTAAACTTCAAGCTTCAAACACGCAAAAAGATGACATTATATCAGCTATCAGCCATGAGTTTAAAAACCCTATCGCTGTCATAAATGGTTACTCTCAAACCCTTCTTGATGACACAAATATAAATGACAACATAAGACAAAAGTTTTTAACAAAAATATATAAAAATGGAAATAGACTCAATGAACTCATAGATACACTAAGACTCTCAACAAAGCTAGATAATTCACAACAAAAACTCAATCTTAAAAGTGTAGATATAACTAAACTTGTCAATGAAACAATAGACGCTTTACAACATACTTACAAATCAAAAGAGGTCGTAGTAAAAACCTCTAAAGAAGTAGTCTTTAAAATTGATGAAGCACTCTTTAGCATCGTCCTTACGAACCTCATAGAAAATGCTTTTAAATACTCAGAAGATGAAGTTCTCATTAAGATATCTCCAAAACAGCTAGACATAATAGATACAGGTATCGGCATCAAAGAAAAAGACTTAGAAAAAATCTTTGACAAGTTTTACCGGGTATCTAGTAATTCCTGGAACAACTCTCTTGGTCTCGGCCTATTTTTAGTGAACAATATCGTTGAACTACACCACTTTAAACTAGAAGTCAAAAGTGTGGAAAATGAAGGTTCTACTTTTAGTGTCATATTTTAATTTGTAACCTTTGTGAGATAATCTTTTCATAGAATTACACTATGAAAAAAAACTTACCTAGCTCATGGATAGAGAACTTAAATATTTTAGATATCGCATTCCAACCTATACTCAACATACATACAGGGGAAATATATGCCGTGGAAGCTCTGCTTCGTGGCTTTCAAGATGTAGGCTTCAAGTCTATCTTTTCCCTTTTTGACAAGGTTTACAAAGAAAACATTCTTTATGCTTTTGACATTGCGCTCAGAGAAAAAGCCTTAATAAAGTTTTCAAAAATTAAAAATTATGAACAAGTTAAACTTTTTTACAATCTTGACAATCGACTCTTTGAGATGCCTGATTTTTCTGAAGGAAACACAAGTGCTATTTTAAAAAAACTCAACATCAAAAAAGAAAATATATGTTTTGAGATATCTGAACGGCATGAGATTAGCAATGATTCTAACTTTGAAAATATTTTAAAGCATTACCAAGAGGAAAATTTTTGTATAGCTATTGATGATTTTGGCATAGGGTATTCTGGCTACAAACTTCTTTATGACTCAACTCCAAATCTCATCAAGATTGATAGATTTTTCCTTCAAAATATTCAAAACAATCCAAAGAAAAAACTCCTTGTAAGAAACATAACTCATCTCGCTATTCAACTAGGTATAAAAGTAGTTGCCGAGGGTGTTGAGACAAATGAGGAACTGCTTACATGTAAAGAGATTGGATGTCACTTAGTCCAAGGATATCTCATACAAAGACCAACTCAAAAAGTAGATGAAATCCTTGAAGAATATGAACATATCGCCACTCTTGTGAAACACAATCAAAAAAGAAATAATTTTCAAACATCTATTGAATCTTATTTGGACAAGACTGAGTCTATCCATATAAAAACAAAAATGAATCTTGTTATAGACTACTTCAAAAAAAACAATACCACCAGCGTAGTCCCCATCGTTAACTCTTACGATGAACCTATGGGTATCTTACAAGAAAACCAAATCAAAGAGTTTTTATACTCACCCTTTGGAATGTCCTTGCTACTCAATGATGAATCAAGCAAGTCAAAACTCAAAAATCTCATCAACCCTTGTGGCTATACAGATATTCGCAGTAGCATCTCAACTATCATAGAACTTTTCTCTAACGACCCAGAATCAGTTGGAATCATCATCACACAAAATTCAAAATACTATGGATTTCTTTCAGCACGTTCTATCATTAGCATCATGAACGAGGAAAATCTCATCTTAGCAAGAGATCAAAACCCCCTCACAAAACTTCCAGGCAATACGATGATAGAGAAGTATCTTTCAGAGTGTTCTAAGAGTAGTAGCCAGTATATGTTGTGCTATTTTGACTTAGATAACTTTAAAGCTTTTAATGATGTATATGGTTTTCGAAATGGGGATAGAGTAATACAACTGTTTGCGGATATACTCAGAAAAAATTTAGATCAAAAGTATTTTAAAGCACATATTGGTGGTGATGATTTTTTTACTGCAGTTGAATACGTACAAAATGATGAAACTCAATCTATGCAACTTTTGTGTGATGTAGTAAAAAAATTCTCTCAAAGTGTCAGAGAGGTATATTCACAAGAGGACAAACAAAGAGGCTACATTATCTCAACCGATAGAGAGGGACAAAAAAAACAATTTGATCTTTTAAGTGTGAGTGCATCTATACTCATCCTTCACTCAAATACAAAAAAAAGATATGTTGAAAATATCAATGGTATACTTTCCGTCCAAAAGAAAGTTGCTAAATATGAAATAGAACACATCTCTATAAGTTGCTTATTGTAGTGACATATGGAAATTGATGAAATTTTAGACATCATTAGGAAAATATTAATTTTAAATACGATAAACTAGTAGCAATATTTAATTCAGGAGAAACGAATGGGTAAATTTGTTAATAACGTAAAAGAGTTCTTTACATATTGTGAAGAAAATGATGTTCAGTTTGTAGACTTAAGATTTACAGATATCAAGGGTGCTTGGCACCATCTTTCATACCGTATGTCTGCGGTAAATGAAACTAACCTTAGTAATGGTTTTCCATTTGATGGTTCATCTATCGAAGCATGGCAACCAATCAATGAATCAGATATGCTACTTAAAGCTGATGTAGGTTCTGCATTTTTAGATCCTTTCACTGCTGATCCTACTATTATCATTTTCTGTGATGTATATGACATCTACAAGAACCAAGCATACGAAAGATGTCCACGCTCTATCGCTAAAGCTGCACTAAAGCATGCTGAAGATATCGGTATAGCTGATGCTGCATACTTTGGTCCTGAAAATGAATTTTTCATGTTTGATAGCGTAACTTTTGTTGATAACATCAATGAAGCTGGTTACAAAGTAGATACTGAAGAGGGTGAGTGGAACTCAAACAATCCATACCCAGAGATGTATAACACTGGGCACCGTCCAGGTACAAAGGGTGGTTACTTTCCAGTGCAACCAACTGACTCTGCTGTAGATATGCGTGCTGAGATGATGCAAGTTCTTGAGCAAGTTGGTCTTGAAGTTGTTCTTGGTCACCACGAAGTTGCACAAGGGCAACACGAGATAGGTATCGTATATTCTGACATCATTGGTGCTGCTGATAATGTTCAAAAATACAAGTACGTTATAAAAATGATAGCACACCTAAATGGTAAGACTGCTACATTTATGCCTAAACCACTTTATGGTGATAACGGAAACGGTATGCATGTTCACCAATCACTATGGAAAAATGGTAAAAATCTTTTCTACAATGAAGGAGCATATGCTAACCTTTCTGAGATGGCTCTTAACTATGCTGGTGGTATCTTTAAACATTCATTTGCAGTTGCCGCGTTCACAAATGCTTCAACTAACTCATATAAGCGTTTAATCCCAGGTTTTGAAGCTCCTAGTATCCTTACTTACTCTTCTCAAAATCGTTCAGCAGCTTGTCGTATCCCTTGGGGTGCTGGTGAGGGTGCTACTCGTTTAGAGATGCGTTTTCCTGACTCTACTGCTAACCCTTACTTAGCGTTTGCTGTTATGATGATGGCTGGACTTGACGGTATCAAAAACAAAACTGCACCTGTTGGTCCAATGGATGAAGATCTCTTTGAACTCACTCTTGATGAGATTCGTGAAAAAGGGATTGCACAGATGCCACACACTCTTCGTTCTGCTTTAGAGGGTCTTATCTCAGATAATGACTTCTTAAAACCAGTATTTACAGATGAGTTCATCAATGCATATCAAGCGTACAAATTCGAACGTGATGTATTCCCTGATGAAGGTCGCCCTACTGCGTATGAGTTTAAAACTACATACCAGTGCTAAGTACAAACTTTACTACACAATCTGTGTAGTAAAGTCTCTTAAGATACCTTAGTCTTTAAATTTCTCTCTAATCTTTAAAAAAACATCTAAATTTTCAAAAAATAGATCCACAAGCTTCGGTTCAAACTGTTTCCCTCTACCATCTTTTATCAAAGTAAATATATCTTCATCAAGCCATGCTTTTTTATAACATCTATCACTTCCAAGTGCATCAAATACATCAGCAATAGCCGTAATACGACCAAATACAGGAATTTTTGCACCTTTTATTTTTTTTGGATAACCAGTACCATTCCATTTTTCATGATGTGTCAATGCTATTATTGCTGCTGCATTTAATATGGGGCGTTTTGAATGTCTCAACATGTTAAAACCAAGAGCGGAGTGTGTTTTCATAATCTCAAACTCCTCAGCAGTTAATTTTCCTGGTTTATTTAAAATAGCATCTGGAATTCCTACTTTTCCTATATCATGCATTGGAGATGCTGTTTTAAGTAGGTGCGCTTCTTCTTGCGATAAACCATAAAGTAAAGCAAGTTCTTTAGAGTACTCAGCTACTCGCTTAACATGGTTTCCTGTTTCCTTACTTCTTGTTTCACCTATCGATCCCATAGTGAATACAACATCAGCTTGTGTTTTTTCTATCTCATCTTGAATAGTAACAATCTCTGTAATATCATGATAGGTAGCCATGTATTCAACTACCTTATTATTTTCATCATAAATAGCACTGTAGCTAGAATCTAAATAAATGATAGTCTTGTCGAAACGTTGCATCTTGATGATTCCTGAATACTTTTTCTCTTTTGAGAGCACATCCAGTACTCTTTGTTTATTTTCTTTTAAAAAGTTAGGCTCAATTAAATCATTATGTTGCATTTTCATCAATTCCTGTGCACTCGCACCAAAAATAGAACAAAAAACTTCATTCACATACGAAATTTTAAAATCTGCATCTACACGCATAAAAGCACTATTAGAATTGATTACATTTTCATATTGAGCAAGTAAGTGCTCTTTCTCTTTAGATAAACTTTCATAAAAATTAACAGCACCTTCTAGTTTTTTCTCTTTAAAAATCTCTTGCGTAATATCATCACGTATAGATACATAGTAAAGTATTTCACCCAAAGTTCCAACTATAGGCATGACAGTAGAACGTACATAATAACTTTTGGCATTTTTTGCTCTGTTTTTAATAATACCTTTCCAAACCCTCTTTGACTGAATTGTTTTCCACATCTCTTCATTAACTTTTTTATCTACATCTGGATCTCTCACTATGTTATGTGATTTTCCAACTAACTCCTCTTTAGAATAACCAGACAACTTACAAAAGTTATCATTAGCATCTATGATTATTCCTTTTAAATCAGTAGCAGAATAGATAGTTGAACTTTTTATCAAAGACTGAAACTGTTCTGCGTTGTAGTTCTTTTCTTCTAATTCTTGTGCTGTTGTTTTAATGAGATGCTGCATAGCCTTCATAGTACTATTGACATAGTTATCTTTAGAGTCAGTCTTAATAAGATTTTCTTTTGATTGAGACTCACTAAGGGCTATAAAAGTTGAACTTACATTTAGCAAGTGATTTTTCTCACTTTTAAAAAATTCTCCATAGGTTATAAACCCTGAGGCTGGAGCAATTTTTCTTAACATATTAAATTCATCATTCAAATAATTTTGAAAAAAATATTTTCTCGCTGAACATGAATAAATAAAGATGCTTTCTATTGGTTTTTGAGACAATTCGGAGATGCTAAGTCTACTCTTTTTATCGTTATCACTATGGTTCCCAAATGAAAACTGCACCATAGTCTTTTCCTCAATATGTCCAGCCATTATAAGAGAACCATCTTCCCCTAGTGCTATTGGTGCTCTTGCAATGTCTATATTATCATCGCTAAATATTAAAGGAAATTCTATCCCAGACATTGGGAGTTTATCTGCAACTTCATCTCCAAGATAATGACGATACACAGCCTGAGCTGGTTTGTTGTCAAGCTCATATATTGTGCTACCCTCAGATTTCGTAACACACATCATTTTACCAATTTTGTTCCAGTTGAGTAAGTGTCCATTTGTTACCTCAAGAGTGAGTGAATCCAATGATGCTACAGCTATACCTTTAGCATCAATTTTCGTACCTACCCCTGTGAATGTTCCTTCAAACTTATAGTTATCAGCCGCATTTCCTCCAGCTATCATCACATTTGGATTATTTTTTTCTATCTGTTTAATTAAAGATTCACCATCTATGTGAAAAGGATTGTTAAATATAATAAGTAATTTTGTTTGAGGTGTTATACTCTCCATGGCAATCAACTGTGCTATTTTTTCAGGAGTGTCGTGCTCATACGCAACTACTTTTATATCTGTATGTTCAAACAAGGATATGGACACGACTATAGAATTTTCAGACATCTCTCCTCTGATAATCTCTCCAGCTGTAGTTGTACTAATCACTGAAGCATTAGGGAAAATCTTACTGATACTCTCTAGTGCTTCTTGCATCACTTCTTTATCGTTCTTGCCAACAAACACTTGGATGAGTGCTCTTGCGGATAAGTCAATATTGTCTTTTTTAATATAGCTTACAAACTTGTCAGTATTAGAATAAAAATAGTTAAAAGTTTTCATATTTCACCAAGTAAATTTAAGTAACAGATTATAGCTAAATTTTCTTTTACTGTATAAAACTTGTTATAATTATATATTATGAATAAAAACCCATTTATAAAACCTCCTGTTAGCATTAAATCTCGCAAAAATCCTAGAGGTGAGTACACCAACTTAAATACTGAAGATTTACTTGATGCTGTCAAACAAAGTGCGCACTCTACACATAGGGGTGATCTAGATATATTACTAGAGGTGTTTTTAGACAGGTATAATGCTCGGCAAGATGAATTAGATAAGATTAACCATTCCTTAGAAAAGCAAATAAAAACAGAACATAAACTCGCTCGTGCAAATCAAAAAAGATATGAACAACAGTCAAAAATGGCACTTATGGGAGAGATGATGGATGCTATAGCACACCAATGGAAACAACCTTTAAATGCTCTTTCCATGATGTCAGAACTTCTAGAAAGTGATTTTGATGATGGGGATGTAGATGCAAAATACATCCACCAATATACAAATGACACACATCTACAAATCCAACATATGACAAATACTTTAAGTGAGTTTAGAAACTTTTTTAGACCAAAACTTACAAAAGAAAAATTTACTATCGGTGAAGCCTTAAACTCTGTAATGACTTTAGTAAAAGATGAATTTATAAAAAACAATATCTATATAGAAGTATCAAAAAAAGAGGAAATCGAGCTAGTAGAGAGTAAAAACGAACTCATACACCTCATACTTAACATCATAAATAATGCAAAAGATGCCTTTAACGAAAGAGATATAACAGATAGAAAAATACTTATAGATTACTTTACAGATGATACAAATATATATCTAGCTATCACAGACTCGGCTGGAGGGATTCCAGAAAGTATCATCAAGGATATTTTTGAGCCTAACATAACTACAAAAGCTATTGGCAAAGGTACTGGTATAGGCTTGTACATGAGTATGCAAATAGCGAAAAAATTTCATGGCTCCCTATCAGTCAAAAATATAGAACATGGAGCTTCCTTCCTTCTAAAGATACCTTTATAACCACAAATTTGATATAATTCCACTCTTGATAATAAATGTAAGAGTGTGTTATCAAATAATTCAAGAAAAGGTTCATTATGAACAATGCTATACAGGGTAAGTATCGCCCATATCCACAAATAGATTTGCCAAACCGCGTTTGGCCAACTAAAACTATTACAACTGCTCCTGCATGGTGTAGTGTTGACTTAAGAGATGGTAACCAAGCGCTTATCAACCCTATGTCAATGGAGAAAAAACTTGAATTATTTGCACTCTTACTCAAACTCGGATTTAAAGAGATAGAGGTAGGTTTTCCCTCTGCTTCAAAGGTAGAGTTTGATTTTTTACGTAGATTAGTAGATGACAATCTCATACCTGATGATGTAACTGTACAAGTTTTAGTTCAAGCAAGAGAACATCTCATAGCCAAAAGTTTTGAAGCACTTAAGGGTGTAAAAAAAGCTACTGTTCATCTCTATAACTCCACAAGTGTTGCACAAAGAAAGATAGTCTTTGGCAAAACAAAGCAAGAGATAATTGCCCTTGCTTTAGAGGGTGTCGATATCATAAAAAAGTATGAAAAAAACCATGATGGGCAAATTTTTCTAGAGTATTCTCCAGAGAGTTTTACAGGAACAGAACTAGAGTTTGCTGCAGAGATATCTAATGCAGTAACTGCACGTTGGGGGATAAGTGAAAACAGAAAAGTTATCATCAACCTTCCTGCTACAGTAGAGATGGCTACACCTAACATCTATGCAGATCAAATAGAATGGATGTCAAGAAATCTTGAGGACAGAGAGAATGTAATCATCTCTACACATACGCATAATGACCGTGGAACATCTATTGCAGCAACTGAGCTAGCACTTTTAGCTGGAGCCGATAGAGTTGAGGGGACATTACTTAGCAATGGTGAGCGAACAGGAAATGTAGATATCATCACTTTAGCTCTGAACTTAACAACGCAGGGGATAGACTCTAAACTAGACTTTACAAATGTTAATGAAGTGATAGAGATAGTTGAAAAATGTACAGAGATTCAGACACATGTCCGCCATCCTTATGTTGGGGAACTAGTCTATACAGCTTTTTCAGGTTCGCATCAAGATGCCATAAACAAAGGTATGGCACACCAAAAAGCTAAAGAGGATGAACTATGGGAAGTCCCATACTTACCGATAGATCCTTGTGATGTTGGACGCACCTATGAAGATATCATTCGAATCAACTCTCAGTCGGGGAAGGGAGGAGTAGCCTTTATACTAGAGAAAAACTATGGCTATATACTACCAAAAGCTATGCATCCAGAGATTGGTAAAATAGTCCAAGCTATCACTGATGCTAAGGGCAAAATTTTAGAATCAAGTGAGATTTTAGATACCTTTGAAGAGACCTATTTTAAAGTTAAAGAACATATCTCTTTAGTAGACTTTACGGTGAGTTCTGTTAAAGGTGTATCTAAATGTACACTTACATATAAACATGATGCTAAGACTATAGTAGCAGAGGGTGAAGGTAATGGTCCTGTGGATGCTTGTAGGAAAGCACTTCTTAAGGAGTATAAAAATGAATTTTTCATCAAGTCTTATAGTGAACATTCATGGGGTGAAAAAAGTACAGCTAAAGCTATAGCATACATTGAGATTCAAAATGCTACTACGCTTTCATGTTTTGGTGTTGGTTCAGATAATGACATAGCTATAGCTTCTGTAAAAGCACTCTTTTGTGCTATAAACAGAGCTTTTAATTAAGTAGATTCCAGGTCAAGCCTGGAATGACGAATCTCCGTCATTCTGAACGCAACGCCGTCATTCTGAACGCAACGCCCTCATTCTGAACGCAACGCCGTCATTCTGAACGCAACGCCCTCATTCTGAACTTGATTCAGAATCTCCCTCGAACTACTAAAAAAGCAACTCTTCTTCAGGGTTGACTTCATTTTCAACCATAGGTGGTTTTGAAATTGGAGAAAAGTACTCTTTTCTTTTGCCTATTTTGACCTCTATAATACCCTCAGGCACCTCAAATTTTCTCGGAATTTGCGGATATAGTTTTATGAGATTATCATAAAAGTATTTAAATGCTGGACCTGCAATTTTCCCACCTGTCTCCCATCTATGCATTGGAGAGTTGTCATCATTTCCAAACCAAACGACCGTTTCTATAGTAGGAGAATAGCCTGCAAACCAACCATCAATGTTGTTGTTTGTAGTCCCAGTTTTACCAGCCAACTCTATACCCCATGCTTTTGCCCTACGACCAGTACCTCTTGAAACTACGTCACGTAAAATTGTAGTCATAATATAGGCCTGAGTGGGCTCGGTTATAAACTTTTCATTTGGAGTCTTTTCATAAAGGATTCTAGAATCTTTTTCGATACTTAAGATTAAATTTGGTTCAACTTGAACTCCATGGTTTGCAAATGATGTATAATACTTTGCAAGCTGAAGAGGAGAGAGAGATATGGTACCTAGGGATACAGATAAATCATGAGGTAGATTTTTAATTCCAAATTTTTCTAATTGTGTTAGAAGTTGCCTTAGTCCTATCTCATTTACTAAATTAATTGTTGCTAAGTTTCGAGAGTGAACAAGTGCCTCACGAAGTGAAATTAAACCCTTATAATTTTTTTCATAGTTTCTTGGTTGCCATCGTAACTCTTCACCATTTTTTTCATACTTATAACTTCTTGAAACATCTACAAGCTTCGTAGCACCACTAAAACCTAAGTCAACACCAACCTGATATATAAAAGGCTTAAATGCTGATCCTGGTTGGCGACGACCTTGGGTAGCACGATTATAAGGTGACTTTTTATAATCCACACTTCCAACCATAGCAAGTATATCGCCAGTAGCCGAATCAAGAGAAACTAAGGCACCATTTAACTGTGACAAGTTTACATCATCAGCTATGTCCCACATAGGATCTTTTAGTAAAATTTCTTGATCTTTTATCGCATAACCCTCTATACGTTCTAAAGATTTCTCATAGGCTATTTTTAATCCATCACGAGCTACTTTTTGTAATCGTAAATCTATACTAGTATAGATTTCGTAGCCACCTGTTTTTATATCGTCTATCCCTTTAGCGCGAATCCTTCTTACTACTTCATCCACTATAAAAGGAGCTTTATTCTGCGTAAGAGTCTCATTAAACACCTCTGGATTCTCGGCAACGCCAATTTGGTAATCAACCTCATCAATCCAACCAAGTGTGCGCATACGAGTTAAAACACGGTTAGCCCTACCCATAGATATATCGTAGTTTTTTGTAGGTGCATAGGTTGAGGGAGCCTTAGGAAGTCCAACTAAAATAGCCATCTCTTTGAGAGTAAGATCTTCTAAGCGTTTATGAAAGTAACCATCTGCAGCTGTTTTTATACCATAGTATCCATGACCATAATAAATCTCATTAAGATATCGCTCAAGTATCTGCTCTTTTGTTAAGTAGTTTTCAAGCTTTAAGGCATAGATAGCTTCTTTAATCTTTCGAGATAACTTCTTTTCTCTTGTAAGCAGTTTATTTTTAACAAGTTGTTGTGTAATGGTACTTGCCCCTTCAACAGCACTTCCCGCTTTTATAACCTTTATCACTGCACGAAAAATAGCGTCTATATTGATTCCGGGATGTTCAAAAAAAGTAGTATCTTCAATAGCGACAAGAGCCTCTATGATGCGAGGGGGAATCTCATCAAAAGGGGCATAATATCTATGCTTTTTATCAAAAAGATTTGCGATTTTATTTAGGTCTCTATCATATATTCTAGTTGTTTGGCTTGGTTTATAGTTCACAAGTTCAGATATGTCAAAAGTATGCGTGAGTAAAAAGTACCCTACTAATAAAAATGGAGACAATACTCCAAGTAAAAAAAGTGAAAAAATTATATTTTTTATTTTAAGATTCTTTATTCTTGCGAATAACACTTGCGTTTTTATCATTCTCTAAAATTCCTATTAGCAAAATTTGCTTCTATTAGTTTTTTCGTGTAACTTGCACTTGGTGTGCTTAATATCTCTCGCATTTTACCATACTCAACCACATTCCCATCTTTGATAACACAAATATCTTCACAGAGATTTTTTGCAGAGTTCATATCGTGGGTCACAAAAAGTATCTTAAAATCATGTTGTGCTTGTAGCTTTTTAAGAAGGGCAAGTATCATAACTCTTGTTGTTGGGTCAAGTGCCGTTGTGGGTTCATCTAACATCAAAAGTTCCGGTTCACTTTCTAAGGCCATCGCTATAACTACACGTTGCAACTGTCCACCTGAAAGTTCAGGAGCAAACCTATCTAAAAGATCTTTATCTAAATCAACTTGAGAAAATAACTCTTTGACTCTAGCATCATCGACAAAGAACTGTTTTCTTATCTTTGTTAAAGGGGAGAGTGCTGTAAAAGGGTTTTGCGGAACAAATGTTACACTCTTTCCAGCTATGAGTTTAAAATCACTATCGACCTCTATAGATGAGTGCATCTTGTTTGGTAACATTCCAAGTAGCGCTTTGATAGTTAAAGATTTCCCACTTCCACTCTGACCAACAAGAGCTAATGAGTTTTGTATCTCAAAGTTTATGTCTACTAAGGTTTTATTATCAACGCTAATATGAAGTTTCTTGATATGCATAAGACATTTTATCTAAATGTGACTAATAATTAGTTATTAAAACTTCATCTGTTGTTTCAAGGTTTTTATTTTTATTTTGATAATTACAGTTATGATAGCTATAAGATAGTTTATGCACCCTATATCTTTCACTCCACTCTATTAAGAGATGATTTTTTTTACTTTTACTTTGAAAAACATTAGATAATGCGAACTTAATCCCCTTAGCATCAAGAGCATCTATATACTCTAAAAGTTCTCTTTCTTGCTTTTCATCCCAGGCATTTTTTTCATTGTATGTAGCTTTACTTATAAGATAAGGTGGGTCTAGATATACAAACGAGTCACTTAGTATCTCTACATTTTTATAATCAAATGCACTTAATGAGATATCTATACTCTTGAGTTTATCTATAAATTTTTGTAAGTTTTTTTTAATCTTATCATTAAAATCCCGCTTATTTACAGAGGAGTTAAAATCCCCTAATGGATTAAATCGTATCTGGTTGTTAAAAGAAAAAATAATGAGCATAAACAACATAAGAGGGCTTTTATCTGCATTGTAATCGCTACGTAGTTTTTCAAATCCCTTTTTATTGTACTTAGCGACACCTAACATAGATGTTGTATCATACCTTTCAAAGCCATATCTAGAACTATTTGAAAGTCCATAATTTTGCACAAGTTGTTCTAACTTTTTTATAACCTCGTGTGAGGGATTCTCTTTAAAATACTGATAGATTTGTATCATTTTTTCATTGGTATCATTAGCGAGAATCTTTTTCGCATCAACATTAACGCTAAGGTTGCATCCACCTGCAAATAAGTCCACAAAGGTCTCTATTTTTGGAGGAAATAGTGGCAGTATCTGCCTAAGAAGATGGTATTTGCCACCTGTATAATTAAGTGGTGACTTGATGTACTTACTTCGCAAACTTAGCGAGTTTTTTGCACAACTCTATGAGCGCGACTTCACTCTCCCCCACTCTCGCTATAAGCCTGATGATGGCACTCGGAACTGTTGGTTGTCGGATGCCACCTACAGCAAATCCACAATCAAGCATCTCATTTTTAATCTCTAAAACTTTTTTGTTATCCCCTATGAGCATAGGGACGATTAAACCTTGCACCTCTATACCAAGTTCACGGGCAACTATCATCTGTCTGAGCTTTATTTCTTCTTTTATATGTTCTTTATTTTCAAGTATATACTCTAATGATTTATGCGCTAAAAGCGTGTCATATAATGACAAAGCAGTAGCATAGACTATGGGTTTCGCACGGTTAATGAGGTACTCTATGATGTGGTGTGATGCTAAGATGAATGCACCAAAACTTCCATATGCCTTGCCTAGTGTGCCCATCTTAATATGGTTTGCTTTTACCTCAACACCATAGTAATCAAACACACCCATAAGGTTTTCCCCTACCACTCCACTACTATGAGCCTCATCTACTATGAGCAAGGCATCATACTCATCTGCTAAGTCAAACACCTTAGCATCACAAAGGTCACCATCCATAGAGTAGATGCCCTCTACCGCTATGATTTTTCTCTTAGCATCATGAGTTTGTAAAAGCCTCTGTAACTCTTGCATATCATTGTGTTTAAAAAATACAACATTCACAGAGTCAAATTTTGTAGCCATCACCCCTGAGGCATGGTATAACTCATCCATAAAAACCATATCGCCCTTACGGCACAAAGCTTCTATGAGTGCTATGTTTGCATTAAAACCACTCCCCATCACTACACCATCTTCAAAACCATTTGCCACGCAGAGGGCATCTTCAAAATCTTTGTGTATCTGATGGTAGCCATTGACCAACAAAGAAGCTTTTGCGGAGTGTACATCCCCTGATGCTAAAACTTCACATGTCTGTTTGTGTAACTCTTTGTGATGTGCTAAACCAAGGTAGTCATTGGAAGCAAAGTCTTTTATACTATTATCAACTATCTGGCGTGCTCGAAATCTATTTGACTTTTTAAGTGCTGTAATCTCTTTTTCATAATAAAGCATGTAATATCTCCGTGTTTAAGCCCATTGCAGTAGATTCATTTCCTCTAACCTCTTGTATATACTTTTTACAAAAGCCCTCAACCATACATGCCCCTGCCTTCCCTCGCCACTCGCCACTTAACATATAAGCATCTAAATCGTCCATATCAAACTTAGAAAAAACATAATCCGTTGAAGAGATATCTATGATTTTTTTCTCTTTACTTTGGTATATCATACAGGTTATGATGCTAGTGATATTTCCGCTTTGTGTCATCAAAATATTTCTAGCATCATCTTCGCATCTTGCCTTTCGCAAGATCTGCCCTTGGCTTGTAACCACAGTATCTGCCACTAAAAGTGGGTACTCATCAAAGCCAAAAGCCTTCAAGTTTGCCTTATACTTTCCTAATGTAGCTTGGTATACAAAGTTCTTAGGCGATGATGCTACGATGGCATCTTCATCAAACTCCACACTCTCTTGGATAAATTTTATCTTAGCATCATTTAAAAGCTGCGCGCGAGTTATGGAACTAGAACAGAGTCTTATCATTGTATAGCCTTTAGCATCATATCTATTTTGTCTTTGTTTGATTCTCTGAGCCACTGGTTAAAAGATGGGTGTGGTACACGCAAAACCTCTTTAAAATTTGCCTCATTTACTACATTATCAAAAGAAGCTTCTGCAAATTTACCACATAATATTATAGTTTTATCAGTGTGTGATGTTAAGCGAGTTTTAAACGAGTTCATCATTGTATTGATAACTTTGTTGATGCTAAGCATTTTGTTTTTGCGTAGCCTTGGGTTTTGACGGATTTTTTCAAAGAAAACCATAGCATCTTCCATCTTAGCATCATCGTAAGCGGACATCTGTAAAGGGTAGTTAGATACATTGAGTATACCAAGCTTTTGTACTTTTTTCTCAAAGATGAGCTTACCCAAAGCATCGCCACCACCAAACACAACCCTAGTCATATCTTTACCGCTTTTTCCAGCCACAGGGTAGCCCTGCTTTACCTCTTCATTGTGAGGGGATTCCAAGACAAACAAGACTTTAGTATCTTCATAGATGAGATCATCGACAAAATAATCTTTTAGTTTTTCATATATCATCATATCTCTTCTTTCCAGCAACTCACTAACTCATCCAAAAAGACTCTTACGTCTGCATCATTCGTTTCATATGCAAATATCTCTTGTTTTGTTTGAACTATAGCATCATAACACTCATCTACAACATCTTTATACTCTTTTTCACTCAAACCACAACTCTGCTTTGCAAATATTTTATATGTTTTTTCTTTAAACCATAGTTTTGCATTACCAAGCTTTAATGCTGGTATATCATTTTTGATATATTTCGTAGTTGTTATTACATCATATATTGGTGCGAACTTGGCATCTTCATAGTCGTGTTTATATAAGATGCCATAGTTTTTCAAATGTCCATCTCCATTTTGTAAAAGATGGTTCATTACTATTGCTTTAAAAAATATTTTTAAGGTTTTTTTTCTGTTATGAGGGGGGATTATATCTTTGATTACTCTCGTTATCTCTTCATAACTTCCATCATATTTTTCCTCTGTTTGACGCGCCGTAAGCACACACATATCTTCAAAGCCCAAGTAAGTCTCATCTTCATCTACATCAAAGCGTTTCATTATAAACATAGACTTATCATCACTTAGATAAAACTCAGGCGTATGTAAACCTGCATTTTTTACAGCACGCATACAAAAGTACTCATTAAGAGCCAAGTTTGGGTAGATACTTTCAAAAGACTTCACTATAAAATGCTCAAACTTCATAGTATTCTTATTGTGTGCTTGCAAAAGCAACTTTGGCTGAACACCAGAAACTCCAGAGCGTATAGCAAATCTTTGCATCAATTCTTCAAAAAGGTCTACTTTATCACTCTTTATGATATCATCAAGTTCTAAACTATCGTTCGTATCTATAATCTCGTTAAATTTTACACGCCCCAACATATAAGGACCTATCAATCTTAGGAGATTGATATCATCCATTTTTTGCAATTTTGCAAAATGGTTTTTAATAACATCTTTGAGCGAACCCTCAGGCATATTCATCTCAAAAATCGGATGGAGTTTTTTACTTACCCAACTTGAATCTCTTATTGGCATAGAGAGGCTCACTAACTCTTTTGAATCTTTTAAATAATTAAAAACATAGCGCTCCTCTTCTAAACTCAAATCTCCATTGTGGGTTTTGTTAATAAATACTTTCAAAATATTTTTCTTTCAGCCTGTAATTCTTCTAGTGTTCGTGGGCGATTTTTTTCTCTGATGCTAAACTCGAAACCTAGTAGGTCTAATAGAATCTCTACTTTTTTTATCCCCACTTCATCTATAAAGCCATTTTCAATTTTGGAAATTGTTCTTTTGGTTATACCAGAGTATTCTTGCAAATCATTTTGAGAATAATGTTTACTTTTTCGCAAGTTTTTTATCTCTTGTCCTAGTTCTAGCAGTGTCAAAGTATCCCTTTTTAAGAAGTATATTTCCTATTGTAGCATATATTTGCATTTATAAGAAATATACTTCCTATTTTATACAGCATTTTTTATACTTTTTACCACTGCCACATGGACAAGATTCATTTCTTGATATTGATGATGCTAAGAGCTTTCCATCATCATACTTCCACTCATCATCGACTTTAACAAAACTACTTATCTCATGTAAGAGGCCTATAACTCCATCTTCAGTGTAGTAGGCTTTAAACTCTACTGTGTCCTCCTTAGCATCAACAACCTCTAGCTTAAGCCACTCGATGTTTTTGTATGCAGACATATCTGTTGGGGTTTCTTGTGTAGTTGTTTGAGCGAGGTACTCACCGTCCATTCGAACAAATGCGTCGTAACGACTTCGCATAAGTTGTTCGGGGGTGAGAATTTTATCCATTTTTAGATGTTTGAAGAGAGGTATGTACCTAAAAAGATGGCGATAACACCAAGGATGATGTTTGCAGGGACTTGATACTTTCCGATGAACTCTAGTTGCGTTTTTGCTAAAAGCACATCAGAATCAGCAAGAGCTTTCTCAGCACGGTTTCTTCTTTTCATCATAACGATTAGATTGATGAACATAATAGACCAGATACCCTCTTTAGCATGTCCAAGTGCTGAAAAGTCTGTATGTTTGAGATCATACCCTTTGAGCATAAACACCGCTGTAATGATGAGGATGATTACAAAAGGAAGGACGATTGTAAAAAGGCGTTTAAGTGCGTGAGCGATACGCTCTAGTCTTTGCCCAGGGGATTCTATGACCAAGAAAGATTGATGTGCTGCAAAACGCATAGCTATCATCCCCCCTACCCATACTACTGCTGAAATTACATGTAAAAATACTATAAGTGTTTTGTTGTCTAAAAATAGTTCTTGCATTTTTTTCCTTTATATTTGTAGATACTGAATTACCATACCTATGTGGTACAACTCGTCATCGTGTGCACAGTCCGTCATCGTGTGCACAGTCCGTCATTGTATGCACAGTCCGTCATTCCGTGCTTGATACGGAATCTACTTTAAAATCTCCGTTATAAACTCTAATGATTCTTTTTTAGCCTCAGGAAGCTTAGTCTTATCTTTACCACCAGCTTGAGCGAAGTCTGCCCTACCTCCGCCACCTCCACCAAGTATAGGTGCGATTTTTTTGATCCACTCCCCTGCCTTAGCATCACAGCCTTTAACACCAGCTGCTATGAGGACTTTGTCACCTTTTACTTGAAAAAGCATCGCACAAAGTTTATCATTTGCATTTTTTAGCTCATCTATCTTCTCTTTGATGTCGCCACTTGGTAACTCTTCAACTACAACGGCTACGCCATTGACTTCGTTAGTTGTTATTTCAACTTTAGAACTCTCTTGTGCATCTTTTAATTCTGTTTTTAGTTCAAGTAAATTTGTTTTTAGTCTTGAGATTCCAGCTAAAACGTCAAGGTTTTTAACTTCAGATTCTACTTGCTTGATTAACATTCTTTGCTCACAGAAATGCTCATACGCAGCGTGACCAACAACAGCCTCTATGCGACGAACACCAGCTGAAACACCAGACTCTTTAGTGATGATAAACGAGCCTATAGAAGCAGTATTATCTACATGACAACCTCCACAAAACTCTACTGAAGATGTGTCAAAACTTACAACTCGAACCTCATCGCCATACTTCTCACCGAACTGTGCTTTTGCTCCAGAGTTCTTAGCATCATCTATACTCATCACTTTTGTGACTTGAGGTATTGCGCGAGATATAAGCGCATTGACGCGTTGTTCTATCTCTACTAACTCTGCATGTTCGAGTGCTTTTGGATGTGAGAAGTCAAAACGAAGTCTCTTAGCATCATTGAGTGAACCAGCTTGAGAGATATGCTCACCCAACACGTCAAATAAGACGGCATGAAGCAAGTGCGTAGCTGAATGGTGCTTGATGATTTCTCCGCGTGAGGTATCTACCTTAGCATCAACACTATCGCCCACTTTTAAAAATGAGTTTACTTCTACATGACAAAGGTTTAAACCAAAAAACTTTTTCGTGTCTAAGACTTTTGCAAAACCTTCTAACTCACCCTCATCTCCAGTTTGACCACCAGATTCTGCGTAAAAAGGAGTTTTCTCAAGAAGCACCCAACCACGCGTGTCAGCTGCTAAAGAATCAACATTTTTAAACTCTGCGTCAAGCAAGGCTTGTACTTTCACCTTTGCTTCTAAGTTCTCATAACCGATAAATTCGTTTTCGCCAAACTTTTCTAATAACTCTTTAAAGTCACCACTTTCTCCAGCATCCCCACTCCCTTTCCAGGCAGCTTTCGCACGGGTGCGTTGCTCTAGCATCAACTCATTAAAAGTTGTGGTGTCAAGCTTTAAGTTTTTCTCTCTTAGCATATCTTCTGTGAGGTCTAGTGGGAAACCAAAAGTATCGTAAAGTTTAAAAGCTACAGCACCACTAAAAGTCTCTTTTGTATTTTTAAGTTCTTCGTTAAAAAGAGCTATTCCAGACTCTATAGTTTTGAAAAATCTTGCTTCTTCAAGTTGTATCTGCTGTGAAACCGCCTTTGCCTTAGTGTTTAAGTACTCATACTCCCCACCCATGATGCTAACAACAGTTGGAATAAGCTTGTGCATAAAAGGTTCACGAAAACCTAGAAGATACCCATGACGAACTGCACGTCTTAAAATACGACGAAGCACATAACCACGACCCTCGTTTGAAAAGTTTGTACCCTGTGCTAACAAAAAAAGTGCTGTTCTTATATGGTCAGCGATAACTCTATAAGATGCCCCAGACTTGTACTCATACTTTTTACCTATAAGCTCTTGGACTTGGTTGATGATTGGCATAAAAAGTGAAGAATCATAGTTAGAGAGTTTGCCCTCTTTGATGGCTACTACACGCTCTAAACCCATACCTGTGTCTATGGAAGGCTTAGGAAGTGGATTGAGTTTCCCATCGCTTGAGCGCTCATACTGCATAAACACTAAGTTCCAGATTTCTAAAAATCTATCGCCCTCACCACCAAGATAATCCTCTTCACCAGAAAAATGCTCCGCACCTTGGTCATAAAATATCTCAGAGCAAGGTCCACATGCTCCAGTATCGCCCATAGACCAAAAGTTATCAGCATCGCCAAGTCTTTTGATACGCTCAAGTGGTACATGTTTTTGCCAAAGTTTTTCAGCCTCATCATCACTATCATGCACAGTTACCCAAAGCTTTTCTACTGGAAGTTCTAAGTTTTTTGTTAAAAATTCCCAAGCGAAGTCAATTACTTCTTCTTTGAAGTAATCACCAAAACTAAAGTTACCAAGCATCTCAAAAAAAGTATGATGTCTTGCAGTATGCCCTACATTTTCAAGGTCATTATGTTTCCCACCTGCACGAAGACAAGTCTGGCATGAAGTTGCGCGAGGATTAGCAGGCGAAGGGATTTCACCTGTAAAGATGGACTTAAAAGGTACCATTCCTGCGTTATTAAAAAGTAGTGTAGCATCCTCAGGCACTAATGGTGCTGATGCTACTCTTGCATGATTTTTTGATTGAAAAAACTTTAAAAATTCTTCTCTAATATCCATAAATATTTCCTAGTGAGACCTATATCTCATATATAATTGACGCGATTATATCAAAAAATTACTATATTTAGCCTAAATAGCCAGCTTTTTCTGCTAACACTTCACTTACACTATTCCCTTATAATTACACTATAACTTAAAACACAAAAGGATATATGTTATGAAAAATTTATATAAATACAGTGCATCCGCACTACTTGCTATTTCACTCTTTGGTGGTTGCAGTAGCGACTCTACTTCAAGTGCAACCAGTGAAACTGGTTACTTTTTAGATGCTCCAGTTGAAAACTTAAGCTATGCTACATCATCAGGTTTATCTGGTGCTACAGATATTGAAGGAAGATTTCAATATCGTGTTGGTGATACAGTCAAATTTAGCATTGGGAATCTTGTTTTAGGGGAATCTGCTCCTAATGGAGACAATCTCATAACACCTACTGAACTTGCTCAAAATGATGCAAATCTTACAACTACTATCTTACGATTGCTCCAATCACTTGACAGTGATTCTAATACATCTAACGGAATTACAATATCTCAAGTGGTGATAGATGATTTAAAAAACAATTTATCAAATATTCGGGATATTAAAGAGTTTAACGATGATAGCGAGATACTCAGTTTATCGACTACACTAGCTGATGACTTAGATGAAAACAATGATGGAGCTATAGATGTAGATTCTACTGAAGCACTAAGACACTTTGAAAACACTATGCTTTTTTGGAATTCTCCAGATGATGATTATCATGATGACAATGACTATAGCACAATGAGTACTTACGATCACGAGATAGACATAGACTCACTTGCAACTATAGTGTTGACTGATGCTCAAAAGTACGCACTTGCCTATATGTGGAATGAAGAGAAGATGGCTAAAGATATCTACCTAGCGCTTAATGAACTCTATCCAACACGTCAATTTGAATATATTGCTAGCAATAGCGAGGAAAAGCATCAAGAGATGGTTCAAGAGTTAGTAAAAAAATATGATCTTAACATCACAAATCTTGTAGACTATTCAGCTTCTTATTCTGAAGCTGAACTTGAAGCACTTCCAGCAGGAGAGTTTGGTGTAACTGCTATACAAGATCTCTACGATACACTCTACACAGAGGGAAAAACGTCTAAAATAGATGCTCTCAAAGTGGGATGTAAAGTTGAAGTTACTGATGTAGATGACTTAGACACACGACTTATCGGTCTTGATACAAACTCTACAGATGTTGGTGTTGTATTTAACGCTTTAAGAAATGGTAGCTATATGCACTATTGGGCATTTGATAGAGCTTTAAAAGCTGAAGGTGTCGATGCGGGTTGTGCCTCATTGGGAGATGCATTTAGTAAAACAATCGATGAATACTCTGTAAAATAAACAAAACGGTAACCATTTCGTAATAACTCACTTGTAAAATTTCACAATCTACACAAGGAGTTATTATGATAGATGTTCAAAAAGAAGTGTTTAAAAAGTATCCTAAATATAAGGACAATAAACTAGTAAAGGCTTCCCTTTCAAAATTTGCAAAATCAATTGTTCACGAAGATACCATCAATGACTTTATAAAAGAAAATGAACATCTTATAGGTTTTGAATTTGTTGATGCTGTTTTAGAAAAACTCAATATCAACTATAATGTAGCAGACAATGAACTAGAAAATATTCCAACTACTGGACGTGTAGTTATCATAGCAAATCACCCACTAGGCTCTTTAGATGGCTTTATTCTGCTCAAGCTCATCGGTAAAATTCGACCAGATGTAAAGATAGTAGCTACTGACTTTTTAGCAAACTCTAAGTCTATGAAACCTCTTTTTATCACTGTAGACAACTTTAAAAATAGACAGTCCAAAGAGTCTATTAGCAACATATACAGTGCCTTAAACAATGATGAGGCTATCATCATATTTCCAGCAGGGGAAGTGAGTCGTATGACACCAACTGGTGTACGTGATGGGAAATGGCAAAAAGGTTTTTTAAAATTTGCGCGTCGTACAAACAGCCCTATATTGCCTATATATATAAATGCAAAAAACTCTAAAACATTTTATAGTGTCTCTACATTAAATAAAAAAATAGCAATGCTCTTACTCTCTCATGAGATGTTTAAACAGATGGATAAAACCATCAATATAAAAATTGGTGAGCTTATCCCAGCTTCAAATGCTGAACAAAATTGGCTTAACAAAGAGAGCGTAGTTGAACTTTATAAACAACAAGTTTATGGACTTAAAAATGGCAAATCTTTGTTCAAAACACAGTGTGCTATAGCACACCCTGAAGATCCACGTGCCATCAAAAAAGAGTTAAAAAATTCTGAACTTATCGGTAAAACAAAAGATGGAAAACTCATCTACCTCTACGAAAACACAAAAGAATCAACGACACTCAAGGAGATAGGTAGACTTCGTGAAATATCTTTTAGAAAAGTTGGAGAGGGTGCAAACAAACGCCGTGACTTAGATAAGTATGATAAGTATTATAAACATATAGTGTTGTGGGATGAAAACGACTTAGAGATAGTTGGAGCCTACCGCATAGGTGAATGTCAAAATATAGTAGAAGAATATGGTATTAATGGTCTTTATAATACTACTCTCTTTGATTTTAGTAAAAAATTCCAAGGAAAACTTGATGAGTCTATAGAGATGGGAAGAAGCTTTATACAACCAAAGTATTGGGGGACAAGAGCCTTAGACTACTTATGGTACGGCATAGGCGCATATCTTAACAAAAACCCTCATATTCGTTATATGTATGGCGGAGTATCTTTAAGTGCTAGTTATCCACAAACGGCAAAAGACATTATATTTTATTTGTATGACATCTATTATGGAGATAAAAACAAATCAGTTCAAGCAAGACTACCTTACAACTTCAAGTCTGATAAAGATTTAATGAAAATGCTTGATGAAACTCTACTTAAAGACAACTATAAAGAGGATTTTAAAACAGTAAAAGCCTTACTGAAAAATTTTGACAGTACCATCCCTGTTCTTTACAAGCAGTACAGCGACTTATGTAATGAAGGTGGTATAAAATTTTGTGATTATAACATTGATGAAGATTTTACCTCATGTGTAGATAGTTTCATCATTGTAGATGTAACAAAAATGAAAGAGACACAAGTCAAGCGTTACATAACATCTCATCAACAATTGTAACATTTGGATATTTTTCTAAAAAGATGTCTGTTGCTATGCCATTTTCATATTTTACTATCTCCTTAGCATCATTGAGTATAGGGGTAGTTTTGTATCCACAAGATGGGCTTTTAGACTTTAGAACTATCGCATCTACATTTTGATGCAAGTTTATAAAAGAGTGTATCTCATCTGTTAACATTTGAGTTACATCTTCGTTAGTTTCTTCTGTAATGATTCTCTTCTCGCCATCTTTTTGAACAACTGAAATACGCTGTCTTGGAGTACCAAAGAGTGGTGCTTCAGGACAAAATGGGATGATTTCATAGTCTTTGTATTTTTCTAAAATCGCGTTGTTTATTTTCGTCTTACCATCATAACGACAGTTCTGCCCAAGTAAACAAGCAGAGATGATGACTTTTTTAACAGACAATTCATCTCCCTAACAAATCACAACTGATTTTACTTCAGTCATCTCTTCTATGGCGAACTTTGGACCTTCTCGCCCTACTCCACTGAGTTTTATTCCACCATAAGGTTGGATATCAAAACGTAAAGTTGGCATATCATTTATCACTATCCCGCCAGCATCTAATTCTTCTATAGCTCTTTGCATTAAACTCAATTCATTTGTAAAAACTGAAAACTGTAAGCCATAAGGAGAGTTATTCATTCTTGGCATAGCATCGTCAAAGTTTTTGACTTTCACAAGACTCACTATGGGAGCAAAAACCTCTTCGCAAACTATGGCCATATCATCTCTCACCTCAGTCATTACACATGGGTGAAAGATACGTCCATCACTATAGGGCTCTAGCATTGCCACTGCACCTTCATCTATAGCACTTTGTACCCAACCCATCGCACGATTACAAGACTCTGCATCTATGAGTGGTCCCATAAAAGTATCTTCACTGTAGGGTGAACCAACTTTAAGCTTTTTCGTCTCTTGTGCCATTTTTGTAGCAAACTCATCATAAATCTCTTCGTGAACATAGATACGCTGTAAAGATATACACACTTGCCCAGAGTTAGAAAATGCACCTAAGGCACAACGCTGTGCAGCTAAGTCTAAGTCCGCTGTTTTACTTATGTAGGTTGCTGCATTGCCACCAAGTTCTAAGGATACTTTTTTTATGCCCGCTGACTTTGTGATAATCTCACCAACTGGGACACTCCCAGTAAAGCTAATCACTCTTGGTATCTCACTCGTTATAAGAGCTGAGCCAACTTCTGCATCTCCATAAACAACACTGAGTGCATCTTTTATAGCGTACTCGCTCTCTATGAAAAGTTTTGCAAACTTATAAGAGGTGAGTGGAGCTTCAGGTGTAGGTTTTAATACAACTGTATTTCCAGCTACAAGAGCAGGTGCTAATTTATGTGCAACAAGATTAAGCGGAAAGTTAAAAGGGGTAATAGCCACAACAACCCCAGCAGGGACGCGAGAAAAAAATGCAGTAGTTTTTTTCCCACTAGCCATCGCATCTGTGTTGATAGTTTCACCATGCATAGTACGCATAGTTTCAGCAGATAAAGTTACAGTTTCTATACATCTATCTACTTCTATGCGGGCAAAAGTGATGGGTTTTCCCACCTCATCGCAGATAGTCTGAGCTATATCCTCTTTTTGCTCACGAAGTTTAGATGCTACATCTAAGAGCCATGAACATCTTTGATGTAGAGTTGATTCACGTGCATCTTTTGTAGCATCTTGAGCAATTTTTAAAGCTCTCTTAGCATCATTAGCATCACAGAGTGGTGCTGTCGAAACTACACTCCCATCATAAGGACTTTTTCTTTCACTTATTTTGTCTTTTGTCTCTTGAGTAGAACCAAATAGTATCTTTGCGTGCATCATTCATTCTCCATTTTTTATTAAGATATTATATCACTTTAATTATTATCTAGTAAAATACGATTATGAAACACATACTATTTACATTTTTATTTATAAGTTCCCTTTTTGGGGTCAACCTCAACTGGGAACATAACTATTACAAAGCACTGCATGATGCTAAGGAACAGGGTAAGGATGTTTACCTCTTTATAGGGGCTGATGATTGTAGGTTTTGTGAAAGATTTAAAAAGACAACACTTGATAAAAAATATGTAATGGATAAACTCAAAGAAAAATTCATCCCGCTTTATATGTCACGAGATCAGCATAAAATTCCTAATAGATTTAAGGTAAAAGGGGTCCCTCGCCACTATTTCTTAACACCGGAGGGGAAGATAATTCATGAAGATCAAGGGAGTCGTGAACCAGATGGTTTTTTTAGCATCCTAGATGAAGTTGAGTTAAAAAAAGACTAAAAAGTTATGTTTTTCACTAACTCTATACTTGTAGGAGTTACCACTAAAGCATCTATCTGAAAATCCCCATCAAAACTATTTTTTTTCATATACACTTGCGCAGTTTTTATAAACTTTGAAAGTTTAGATGGCGTTATATTTTGTATAGCAAGCTCATAATCTTCACCACTTTTCACCTCAACAAAGTGTAAAACCTCATCTTTAGCAGCTATAACATCAATCTCACCAAAACGACTATAAAAATTTCGCTCTATGATGCTAAAGCCATCATCATAAAGAAAAGCAACCGCCCTATCTTCTGCAATATTACCTTTAGCTCTGCTCATTAACGTTTATCTTGCCACTTGAAAATATCTAGTATAAGAATTTTATCTTGAGTTACTTTATAAATAATTGTATAACCTTTATATGTTAAGTCTCGATATTTATCATCATCAAAATATATTGATTTTTTACACATTTGAGGGTTTGTTTTAAGTAGTTTTATTTTATCGTTGAGTTCTTTTTGAAATTTTTTAACTGGAGTTATTTTATCTTTTTTTATATAAGATAAAATCTTAAATAAAGCATTTAAAAATACGATATCTCTAACGATATTCATCTATGTATGCCTAATTCTTCTTTAAAAAATTTATCCATTAAGCGTTCATATTGCTCTTCATTTATACCTTCTCCACCTTCTATTCTAGACTCTGCCTCATAAACTCTCCGACGAACCTCTTCAACACTATCAACTATGAACTCTTTAGGCACTTTTACATCAAAAGGTAGACCTCTTTCAAAAACAGTTTGGGCTAAAAACATATTTACAGCATCACCCATACTTATGCCAAGCTGAGCAAATACTTTTTTTGCCTCTTTTTTTAACTCTTTATCAAGTTTTATACTTGTTGTTTCTCTTACGGCAGTCATAATAATCCCCTATAATACTTTAGTAGTATTATATCATATTAAGAGTTCACAACCTCAACCTTAACACTCTTAAACGCCGCCGTCAAAATTATCTCATCACTAGCATCACCAAAGAGTGCGTTTATTTTTGATGTGGCGTGGTGGAAGGTTACGAAGAGTGTTTTTGGTTGTACCTTATCGGTAAATTTGATAGTTAGAGGTGTTGTTTCTCCGAACTCTGACTTTAGTATCACTGTATCAGAGGTAAAGTCCTTAGCATCATCTTCGTTGACGAGTAAAATGTCTTCATCATATCGTTTGTTAAGTTTTTCACTTCTTTTTGTTTGTGCTGCGTTGTTGTAGTGGGCTAGTGTCCTTCCTGTTGTGAGGTGGTAACCTGTAAGTGTATTACTTCTTATCTCTTTTATCATCCCACGAAGTTTGTACTGGTGGTAGTGAAAATGCCCTAGTCCATCCTCTGTACGAAAGTCTAACTGATGGAGGATTGGGGTATCTTCTGTATGCACTGGCCACTGGAGTCCACGTTTGCGATGTTTTTCTAGTCTATGGTAGTCCGCTCCTGAAAAACGTCTATATGCCACTTTTTGAACCTCAGCCCAAATCTCTTGAGAATCTCCGTAGTCTGCATCTCCGCCCATTTTTTGATCCATCAACTGTATAACTTCCCAGTCATCTGGCAGGTCAGATTGTACAAGCGGTTGAGAAAGGTGGAGTCTACGCATAGCATTGATGTATACACCAGTTTTTTCATAGGCAGATTTTACACCTATGACTATGTCAGCTTTTTTCGCGACATCAGTCATAAAAAGGTCTTGAACCATAAGAAGTTCTAAGTGCTCAAACGCTTTGTTTACTTTGTTTAGATTTGGATGGATGTGTGTCAAGTCTTCACTGATGTTTAAAATAGCTTTTACCTTATCATCTAACATCTCATCAACCAACTGAGGTGTCATAAGTCCAACCTCTTTTGGCTCTTGATAGTCAGGGTCGAAGTATGGAAGCATTCCCATGTCACAAGCCCCTTGCACATTATTTTGTCCACGAAGTGGCATAAGTCCTGTTCCACTTTTTCCAACATTTCCTGTCATAAGAGCTAAATGCACCATCGCCATTACAGCGTAACTTCCATCTATATGCTCAGTAATCCCAAGTCCCCAAAATATCATAGACTTTTTCAGTGCATACTCTCGCGCTACTTTTCTTATCATCTTAGAGAGATATTCATACCCCTCTATCTCATTATAATAGTCTGGATTTGCATAGGGATCATTCATGATTTTGTCTTTAAACGCATCAAATCCAGCCGTTCTGTCTGCTATGAAATTTTCATCGTAAAGCTCTTCATCTATGATGACGAAGGCAAGCATATTGAGTGTCAAAAGATTTGCTTCATGTGGCATGATAGCCTTGTATTTTGAAAACCTATGAAGTTTTATCTCACGGACATCAAAAACCGCCAAGTTGTCATGATCACGTGCTACATCTATGATACGGTTTGCAATGATGGGGTGGGCTTCAGTTGTGTTAGAGCCTATCACTATCATAAACTCAGCATTATAGATGTCGTTGTATGGGTTAGTAGCAGCGCCTTCACCTATGGTACGCTTCATCCCACTTAGTGATGGTGAGTGACATACCCGTGCACAGTTATCTACATGGGGTGTGTTGAGCGTATGGCGGGTAAACTTTTGAAAAAGATACACGGATTCACAGTTAGTTCGAGCTCCACCGATAGATGCGATAGATTTGCGACCATATTGAGTCTGAATCTCTTTAAGTTTTAACGAGGCTGCTGTTGTAGCATCATCTAAGTTTGTTTCATACCAAGTATCGTCTAACGCAACAAGTGAAGTGCTTATAGCTTCTTTGATACTTGGATTTTTTTCTAACCAAGATTTTCTTATGCGAGGAGTTTTGAGTCTATCATCAGCATCTACAAAATCAAAACCGTATTTCCCTTTTATACATAACTTACCTTGAGATACTACTCCATCTGGATGAGCAAAAATCTTTTTAATTTTGTTTTCTTTAACATCTACATGAGCAGCTATATCACAGCCAACTCCACAGTATGTACATACGCTATCTATCGTTTGTATATTTTCCATATTTTACTTCCAAGAAATTAGTTATGTTCCGTCATTCAAATCCACTATAGATTCCGGGTCAAGCCCGGAATGACGTTTGTTTGCCATTCTGAACAAACGCCCGTCATTCTGAACAAACGCCCGTCATTCTGAACAAACGCCCGTCATTCTGAACTTGATTCAGAATCTATTTTATAAAAGGATTTTACTCTAAACGAGCTTAAGTTATATAAAAAAAATTACTTAGTTGTCATTGTAAGGACTGCTGTAAAGTCTAAGTCTGGATTTTTTAAGAAACGCTCGCACCTTTCTACATAAAAAGCATACAGCTTACAAGGATTCATCTTGTGTAGCTCTTCGTATATTTTAAGCGCATCAACAACATCACCTGCACGAAAATACTCTGTAGCATCTTCATAAAATCTAAGTTCACTTTCACTCACCTCTTTGTTGGCACATATTACCTCAAAAATCTCTACAGCTTCATGTTTCCCTTTTACCTCAACTAAATCTATAGGGCGGATGGTGTACTCACCTTTGAGTAAATCATAAGTAGCTCGAGATATAAGCACTTGTGCAGCGTATTGTTTTGTGAGCCCCTCTAGCCGTGATGCTAAGTTCACATTATCGCCTATGATGGTATAATCAGAGCGTCCCTCACTTCCCATATCTCCAGCAGTTACTACACCAGTATGTATACCTATCCCTATATCTATGGTTACATCATAGAGTGGCGTAATTATCTTATTTACTTCAACCAACATATTTATCTGCTCTATCGCACTTGTAACCGCAGAATCTGCATGATTCTCTATTGGTACTGGAGCATTCCAGTACGCCATAACTGCATCGCCGATGAACTTATCTATAGTTCCTTTATGATTTACGATATTATCAACCATCGGTGTCATGTAAGCATTGAGCATATGGATGAGTTTGTCTGGTGAGCCAATCTTTTCCGAGATAGTAGTAAACCCACGGATATCGCTAAAAAATATACTTGCCTCAACTTCACGAGAGGCAACAAGGTCATCACTCGAATGCTCTAACAAAAATTCCATAACAGCAGGAGATACTTTTTTACCAAGCATACGTTTTGCGGCTTCTTTTTGT
>Ga0256840_1000694_pt1 | contig 33867 bp, 34 predicted proteins | sample 355202metaG_FD_185969 | JGI IMG/M metagenome (GOLD analysis project Ga0256840, IMG submission 185969) | Hydrothermal vent microbial communities from Mid Atlantic Ridge, Atlantic Ocean - 355-202 | ecosystem: Environmental > Aquatic > Marine > Hydrothermal vents | place: Atlantic Ocean: Mid...
CAAAGAAAAAAGTATAATCATAGTTGTTGGCACAATTCTTTGGGGTTCCTTCCTTAGGGAAGGATTTTTTATTCTTCACCTAACTCTTTTTTACCATGGTATAATTAGTAAGGAAAACGTATTTTATAAAAGGGGGAGATCCTAAGTGAAAGGTCTAAAAGATTTTGAATATTTTCTACCAACGAGAATTATTTTTGGTGTTGGCTCGATTGATAAGCTTGAAAAGCTTTGTGATCTACTTGGCAAAAAAGCCCTAATTGTAACGGGTAAACACAGTGCAAAAGCGACCGGATTGCTTGATAAAGTGTTAAGGATGCTTAACAACTCAGGAATAGAAAGTGTTGTTTTCGACAAGGTCATTTCAAATCCTCTTTCGACAACTGTTGACGAAGGTGTAGAACTTGCGAGAACTGAAAAGTGCGATTTTGTCATTGGAATAGGTGGAGGAAGTCCAATAGATTCGGCAAAAATGATAGCCATGGTTTCAAAATCCGGTGGGAAATGTTGGGATTACACGAATATAGGGGGAGATAAAAGTCCAAGGGGAGCTCTGCCAATAATCGCAATTCCAACAACACATGGTACCGGAACGGAAGCTGATCCATTCGCAGTGATCACCAATCCGGAAACCCATGAAAAAGTAGGAGTAGGATTTGATGAGATCTTTCCAAATATCTCAATAGTTGATCCTGAACTTATGGTTACGCTGCCTCCAAATCAAACAGCATCAACAGGGATGGATGCTTTTTATCATTCCATAGAATCTTATTTGAATGTGAACCATCAGCCTACGTCTGACCTTCTTGCACTTGAAGCCATGTCTATTATAAATTATTATCTTCCTGTGGCTTACAAAAACGGAAAAGACATTGAAGCAAGGAATGCACTTGCTTGGGCGAGTACAGCAGCTGGCATCTGCGAAACACTTTCTGGTTGCATTGCCAACCATTCGCTTGAACATCCTTTGAGCGGATATTACAACATCACTCACGGAGTTGGTCTGTGCGCTACTGGGCCAACACTTTTTGAGTATATCAGGCCACATGTCATAGAGAGACTTGCTAAGGTTGCAGTAGTCATGGGAGCACCCGAAAGGATCGAGGGTATCGATAAGCTTTCAGAAGTTGCGATAGAACTGATCAAGAGACTTCAGAAAAATGTTGACTTAGACCTCTCTCTTGAAAAACTGGGTGTGGAGCGTTCTAAATTAAGACTCCTTGCCGAAGTAGCAATGAAGACAATGGGAAAGCTTGTAGATGTGACACCAGGTAACCTCACAATTGACGATCTTGAAGAGATCTACAAAAGAGCCTTTTGAGAAAGGAGTGACATTTTCTATGAAGTATGTAAACTTAGGGGAAAGTGGTTTAAAAGTTTCCGAAGTTGCACTTGGAACCATGACTTTTGGTCGTGAAACTGAGGAAAAAGACGCTGTGAAGATACTTGAAAAGTATCTCAACGTTGGCGGAAATTTCATAGATACGGCGAATGTTTACTCTCAAGGAAGATCTGAAGAGATTTTAGGGAGGGCTTTAAAAGGGAAAAGAGATGAAGTTGTTCTCGCAACAAAAGTTTTTTTCAGAATGGGTGAAGGCGTCAATACCTATGGGGCCACAAGAAAACATATTCTTAAAGCGATCGAAGATAGCCTCAAGCGTTTGCAAACGAATTATGTGGATCTTTATCAAATACATTGTTGGGATGAAACAACGCCAATAGAAGAAACACTGGAAACGCTTGATTACCTCGTACACAAGGGTTATACAAGGTACGTGGGTGTATCCAATTTCACAGGATGGCAGATTTTAAAATCTTTGTGGATATCAAATGTACATGGATACGAAAAAATCATATCTGCTCAGATGCAGTACAGCCTTGTTGTCAGAGATATAGAAATGGAAGTTTTACCAGCCTGCCGTGATCAAAGTATGAGTATAATGGCATGGAGTCCACTTGGTGGAGGATTCTTAAGTGGAAAATACAAAGCTGGCGAATTTCCAAAAGAAGGTAGGATTGCCAGAGCTAAAAAAGACTGGGAAGAATCATGGAATAGAAGGGCAACTGAAAAGAACTTCAGAATACTTGCAAAAATTGAGGAAATTGCTAAAAAGTATGGGAAAAGCGTTCCACAAGTGGCGCTAAATTGGCTTGTTAATCAAGATGGAGTTATACCAATTCTTGGTGCAAGAACTGTTGAGCAAATAGAAGATAATCTCGGTTCGGTAGGTTGGCTGTTGAATGAAGAAGATTTGAAAGTACTTGACGATGTGAGTCGTCCAAGTGATAAGTATCCTTACCGATTCATAAAATGGGCAAATGACCGGGTTAAGAATGAGCAATGAGCAAAATAGTGTATATGATGTAGGGTGATGTAATGAGATATATAGATATTCGAAGCGATACGGTTACTCTTCCAACTCGAAGAATGAGGCAGGAGATGTTTGAAGCCGAAGTTGGTGACGATGTTTACGGAGACGATCCGACTGTAAAAAAATTGGAAGAACTCGCCGCAAAGAAAATCGGGAAAGAAGCAGCACTATTTGTTCCATCTGGAACATTCGGAAATGAACTTGCTCTTTTTACTCATACAAGGCGTGGGGATGAAGTGATTGTTGATAAGAACTCACACATAATGCTACATGAGGTTGGGGCCTCGGCTGTAATTGCCGGTGTGCAGTTACGCACGTATGATTCCAACAACGGTATTCCTGATCCCGTTGAAATTAAGTCTTTGATACGTTCAAGCAATATTCATTACCCGCCTACTGCTTTAATTTGTCTCGAGAATCCCAGTGGAATGGGAACAGTTACAGATATGGATACTTTGAGAGAAATTCATGAAATTGCACACTCTTATAAAATACCAATTCATCTTGACGGAGCACGAATTTTCAACGCGGCTTGCAGCTTAAAAGTAGATGTCAAAGAGATAGCCATATATGCTGACAGTGTGATGTTCTGCCTTTCAAAAGGTCTTGCCGCACCAATAGGATCGATATTAGCTGGGACCAGAGAATTTATTGAGAAGGCTCGAAAGGGAAGAAAACTTATGGGAGGGGGTATGCGTCAAGCAGGCATAATAGCTGCTGCTGGCATAGTTGCTCTTGAAGATATGATCGACAGACTATGTGAAGATCATAAGAATGCCCGCCTTCTTGCTAAAAAACTTGATGGATTTAAAGAAATTGAAGTAATGAAGGAAAGGCTGCAAATAAATATGGTCTTCTTCAAATTAAAAAAAGAGATAAACGACAGTGCTTTCGTTTCTCATATGTTCCAAAACGGTGTAAAGATTAATCCTCCAGAGAGTGATGAGTACAGATTTGTTACCAACAAGGATGTTTCAAGAAAAGATTTGGATTTTGTTGTCAAAGCAGTTGGAGATTTTTTGGGTTATTAAAATAACTCGCGTTGTGCGTGAGAGTAACGAAAAAAGGTTGGGATGTAACAAAGTTCATTGAAAACAGCATGAATGTTGAAAAATTGACAACAGCTCGTGTAAAATAATTTGAACAAACTAACTTCAAGGTTTCAAATCTCCCTTGAAGTTTTCATCAAGACATATGAGCTCGCCATCTGAAAGTTTACAAGAGTGAGGTTGAGAGACATAGGATGTGTCGAGAAAGCGAAGCACTCACGGATGAGTGTCTGAGCGTGCCTCACGATGTGAACTGGAAGATGGATAAACGAGCGAATCGGGCTTGATAAGACTTCGAAAAAAATTCTTTTATCGCTTGAAAAGCGATGTTTATTTGACAAATTTTCATAGGTTGTAAAGTTGACGCACAACGTGAGTAAAATAAATGGTTTTCTGAAATTTTTCAAAAAGGGGGAGCCATCATGGCTAATCAAATTCAAGGTTATTATCGGTATCCTACAATTCACAACAATACAGTTGTTTTTGTGTCTGAGGACGATTTGTGGTCGGTGGAAGCAAGTGGAGGGCTTGCTCAAAGACTCACAGCGAACCTTGGCGAGGTCACGAATCCCTTCTTTTCACCTGATGGTAAATGGATAGCATTTGTTGGTCGCGAAGAGGGACATTCTGAAGTTTACATTATGCCTTCTGTTGGTGGTGTAGCGAAAAGGCTTACTTATCTTGGCAGTGATCTTATAGTTGTTGGTTGGCGAGAATCAGAGATCGTTTTCGCGACAAACTACGCCCAACCATTCGTTCGAGCCTTTGAACTGTATACGGTGGATATAAATGGAAATACACTCAGAAAGCTCCCTTTTGGATTGGCGAGAAATATTAGTTTCGGGAAAAAAGGCATCGTTATAGGTAGAAATACGGGAGATCCTGCGAGATGGAAGCGTTACCGTGGGGGAACAGCTGGAGAAATATGGATAGATGAAAAAGGAAGTGGGAACTTTCATAAACTCGTAGATTTGAAAGGAAATCTTGCCAACCCAATGTGGATTGGTGAGCGAGTGTATTTCATCTCCGACCATGAAGGTGTAGGAAACATTTATTCCTGTCTTCCAAATGGTGAAGATGTTAGAAAACATACAAATCACGAGGAGTTTTACGCCCGAAATGCTTCTACAGATGGTCATCGTATCGTTTACCATGCTGGTGCAGATATTTATATTTTTGATCCTGAAAATGGCAAAAACTTCAAGGTTCAAGTCGTTTACCGTAGTCCTGTGATTCAACGAAGCAGAAAGTTTGTGGATGCTGAAAAATATTTAGAAGACTACTCGCTTTCACAAGAAGGTAAATCTCTTGCGATAGTCACCCGTGGGAAATCGTTCACATTTTACAACTGGGAAGGTCCTGTTATCCGACAAAACTTTGATAATGGTGTAAGACATAGGCTAAGTCGCTGGTTGTCCGATCAAAAACGAATTGTTCTTGTCAGTGATGAAGGTGGGGAGGATCACCTCGAGATACATTGGGTAGATGGAACTAAGGAGCCCGAAAGATTGGTAGGTTTAGACATTGGAAGACCCTATGAAATGAAGGTTTCTCCTCAAAAAGACGAAGTAATTCTCTCCAATCATAAAAACGAATTGATATGGGTTAATCTAAAAAAAAGGAAAGTTAAGAAAATAGATAGAAATGAATACGATCTTATCAAAGGATTTGATTGGTCGCCAGATGGTAGATGGGTTGCCTATTCCATGAATGTAAGTAGACTTTTGAGTGTCATAAAAATTTATGATACTCAATCCGGTGAAATTCAAAAAGTTACAAAGCCAGTCCTTCGAGATGTGGCTCCTGTTTTTGATCCGCAGGGCAGATACCTTTACTTTCTCTCTCACAGGATCTTTAATCCAATTTATGACAACATGCAATTCGATTTTGGATTTCCGAAGGGAATGAAACCTTATCTAATTACCTTGAAGAAGGACTTGAAGAGCCCGTTCATTTCACAACCTGAAAATCAGGAAAAAAGTAGTGAAAAAGAAAAAGATGAAAAGAAAGAAAAAAAGGAGTTAAAAGTAGAGATAGATTTTGATGGAATAGCAGAAAGACTCATTCCATTTCCGGTTGATGAAGGAATATACACTTCTATTGCAGCAACAAAAAATAAGATTTTTTATACTCTCTATCCGATTGAGGGAGTGAAAGATATCAATTGGCTTGCTAAGGAGGCGCCGGCGAAAGCAATTTTGAAAGTTTTTGATCTTGAAAAGCGTGAAGAATCCTCGTTTATGGATGGGATCACAAGTTTCAAATTGTCGGGGGACGGCGAATATTTGGTAATCCGAGTTGGAAATCGCTTGCGTGTTGTTAAAACAAAGATCAATCCAAAGGATCTTCCAAAAGAAGATAAACCTTCAAGAAAAACAGGATGGATAGCACTTTCTCGTGTAAAAGTTTTGGTTGATCCGCTGAATGAATGGCGTCAGATGTTTAGAGAAGCTTGGAGACTTCAAAGAGATTATTACTGGATTGAGAATATGGCTGGCATTGACTGGAAAGGTGTCTTTGACAAATACTATCCTCTCGTAGATCGCGTTGCTTCGAGAAGTGAATTTTCTGATCTTCTTTGGGAAGTTCAAGGGGAACTTGGCACATCTCATGCATACGAATTGGGAGGGGATTACAGACCAAAGCCTGAATACAAAATAGGCTTTCTGGGTGCTGATTTTTCTTATGATTCGAAACGTGATGCTTACGTTATAACACATATAGTAAATGGAGATGTTTGGGATGACAGGTATGCACCGCCTTTAAAGCAACCTGGTGTTAACGTAAAAGAAGGAATGTATCTTTTAGCGATAAATGGACAAAGGTTGAGTAAAACTCTTTCACCTGAAAAAGCGCTTGTAAATATGATTGATCAGGAGGTTCAACTTACTGTAGCAGAGGGCCCAAATACGACTCGGATCGTTACCGTTAAAACGGTTCCGAGAGAGTTTCCTTTAAGATACAGAGAATGGGTAGAAAGAAACAGGGAATACGTTCACGATCTCACCAAAGGAAAAGTTGGATACGTGCATATTCCAGATATGATGGCAGATGGTTATGCAGAATTTCACAGATATTTTCTCGCTGAATTGGAACACGAAGGGCTGATTGTTGACGTTAGGTTCAACAGAGGTGGTGCGATCTCACAACTCTTGCTTGGAAAACTTGCCAGAAAACGCATTGGATACGATCTAACAAGATGGATGGGGCCGCAACCTTATCCCACTGAAGCACCTTATGGTCCTGTGATTGCTTTAACCAATGAATATGCTGGTTCTGATGGAGACATTTTCAGCCATTCATTCAAGCTTATGAAACTCGGAAAACTCTTTGGTCGTCGCACCTGGGGTGGAGTCATTGGAATATGGCCGCGAAATTGGTTGGTTGATGGAACGATAACCACTCAACCAGAATTTTCTTTCTGGTTTAAAGATGTTGGATGGGGTGTTGAAAATTACGGAACAGATCCAGATGTTGAGGTTGATATAACTCCTCAAGATTATGCTGAGGGAAAGGATCCACAATTGGATAAAGCTATTGAAGAAGTTCTAAAGGAAATTAGAGAAACTCCACCACTTAAGCCAGATTTCAGTAATATCCCTAAAAAGGGATAACAGATCTTTCAATCGATTTTAAGTAAAGGCGCGTTCAATGAAGACGCGCTTTTATAATTGGTTCGAACAAATTTTTGAATAAAATTCCCCACTCTTTCTCAGTGTCCTTTTGAATGTTTTGAAATCTGTGTGGTACAATCCGAAACGTGGTTTGAATCCCTCTCGCCACTCGAAATTGTCCATCAATGACCAGTGAAAATATCCTTTGAGTTTTACACCTTCTGACACGCTTATACTCAACGACTCAAGTATTTTCATTATATACTTTGTTCTTATTTTGTCTTCTTCATCCGCGACGCCATTTTCAGTAATAATAATGGGAATCCTGTATCTTTTCCACATGTTTTTAATGATATCTCTTATACCTTGAGGATATAGCTCGTATCCCATTTCTGTTTTTGGCAGATCACCAGAAGAAATCTTGGGAGTAAGACCAAAGCTTACCAAAAAGCGTGTATAATAGTTCAATCCGATGAAATCAAGTTTTATTCCATTTGACAATGTGATTTTTCCAACAGGTAACCGTGCTTTCGCGTGGAAAACAGAATCAAGAAAAGCAAAATTGTATTGATAATTTACTATTCTGGTCATAATAAGGTCCAAAGGACTTAACGTTTTTGGACAAAAAATTGCCGTGTTTATTGCCACTGAAACTTTTGCATTTGGTATTTTGGAGTGTATGAGATCGTACGCTTTTGAATGTGCAAGAGCCATATTTGCAAGGACCTTTTTCATTTTTTTTCGATCTTTGATCTCAGGTGGCCAATATCCTTGTAAGTATCCAAAGAAAGCATATACATTAGGTTCATTGATCGTTATGAAATATCTAACATCATCACCGATGATATCCAGAACTCTTTGTACATACCTGAGAAAAAATGCGACGGACTTTTTTGAGCTCCATCCTCCAATTTTGGCAAGCCAAAGTGGGTTGGTAAAATGATGAAGCGTTACCATGGGTTCTATTCTGTTTTTTCGCATGTAGGACACCTCATCTGCATAGTGGCGTAGAACTTCTTGATCAAATTCTCCTTCTCTTGGCTCAATTTTGGCCCATTCCACTGAAAATCTAAACGCATTGACATTTAAAGCCTTTGCGATTTCGATATCTTGGCGATATAGTTCATATGAATTGCAAGCCGTTCCTGAGCGTTCTCCGTTTTTTACTTTTCCTTCAGCTTCAAACTTCCACCAGTCACTATTTGTATTGTTTCCTTCGGTTTGATGTGCTGATGTTGACACTCCCCACAAGAAATCATCGTCGAAGTTGAATTTCAACGTAAACCCTCCTTACTTTTGTAAAGTGAAGCAGTCAGTCTACTTTTAATATCGACTAATTTTCTGGAATCAAAAATGGAAAACTTTGAAGTGCCAAACTTCCTTTGCTGTGGTATATAATAACTAAGAATGGCAAAAATAAAAAAGTTGGAGGAAAACATGAGTAAGATCGTGGTAGCCGAAAGACTCAGAAAGAATTTTGGAAATGTCGAAGCGGTGAAGTCTGTAAGCTTTCATGTGAACAGTGGCGAAATATATGGTTTTCTTGGTCCAAATGGTGCTGGGAAAACGACGACTCTTCGTATATTAACAGGGGTTTTAAAACCGACAGACGGAAAAGTTGAAGTTTATGGAATGGACGTGTTCAAAAATCCGATAGATGTTAAATCCATTATAGGAGTAGTTCCAGACGAACCTAAATTGTATGAAAATTTGACCGGGCGTGAATTTCTTGAATTTGTAGGCTCTGTTTTTTCTATGAAAAGAGTCGAAATGAATCAAAGAGTTTTGGAACTTTCTGAAGCATTTGGCGTTAATTTTCTTAGCAAGTTTATAGGCGATTACTCTCACGGAATGAGACAAAAACTCATGCTGATATCTGTTTTGATGAGGAGACCAAAGGTGCTTTTTCTGGATGAACCGACAGTTGGGCTTGACGCCAAGAGTGCCAAAATACTCAAATTGCTCTTAAGAAAGTATGTTGATGAAGGAGTGGCAGTGTTCATGACCACTCATGTTTTGGAAATTGCCGAAAAGATGTGTGATAGGATAGGTATAATAAACGAAGGTGAACTCATAGCTGAAGGAACTCTTGAAGAGTTAAGAAGTTACTCGGGAAGAGAATCTCTTGAAGATATATTCCTTAAACTTACTGGCGGAGATGAAATAAAGGAGATAGTTGACAGTTTATGACGATTACAAAGGAATTGTGGATACTTTTAAAATACAAATTCTTGATGTGGAGTAATATTCCCAAAAGGCGCAGAAAGCGTTCTATACCTTCATGGCTTTATGTGCTTATAGTATTAGCTGTGATTGTCTCTTTTGGTTTACCAACGTATTTTCTAATGTTGAAAATGATTGCAAGTTACGTTCAAATCTCGCTTGGAGGAATAGATCTTGCCAGCCTTTTTTTAGAAATATCCCTTCTTGGTATCTTGGGGCTCATCGTTTTGATAGACACACCAGCAGTGACATTGAATGTTTTCATGAGCGATGATGTGGGCTTTCTTTTGACATTGCCACTCTCTCAATCGGCGATCTTCTACTCAAAAATGATCGAAACACTCGTTGAAGGCACATTCCCGGCGTTGCTTTTTATACCGTTGCTTTTGGCTTATGGGAACGTTGTTGGAATGGCGTGGTACACGTTTATCTTTGTCTTCATAATGTACGCATTTTATGTTTTGTTCTGTGCAGGAATTTCTGGATTGTTATCTTTAGTTATCTCAAAGTTTGCTTCAAAGTCAGGAATGCGCCGATTTATGATGCTAAGTAGCATGGCGACTATGATACTCGCTTACTTTATGATGAATATCATCAGTATGCCATCTTTTAGTTCCCAAAACATGCAAAGTGCCTTAAATGCATACGTATCTAAGGTAAACTTCTTTCTTTGGCCTTCTACTTGGTTTTTGTCTTCTATCAGGGGAAATTTGCTTGGAATGTTTGCGTTGATTGGAATAGCATCTGGAACCTTTGCTTTATCTTATTATATAGCTTCTAAAAATGTGCTCTCGGGTTTTTCAAACGTAATCAGTGCGGCGCGTAAAAAGAGAGGGAAAGAGAAGTACCGAACACATGGAATCTTCGGGGCTTTAATGGTAAAAGAGTTTAGAGCTTTTAGAAGAGAACCGTCGATCATGTTCTTTCTGGTGTATCCAGTTATCTTTCCTTTATTTATCATATTGACGAGTAGTCACAGAAAACCGGAAACACTGCTGATGGGAGAACTCACGGGTATTTTTATGGCATCGATGTATATAATTCTCGCTATGGCATCTTTGGTCTCGATAGATGTAAGAGTTGGATGGATACTAAAAACTATGCCAGTCAAGGAAACAAAACCACTTTGGGCTAAGGCTTTTGTGGTTACCGGATCGTTCATTGTTGTGATAGCAAGTGTATTCTTAACTTTTTCTGTGTTTTTTGGAGGTTTTCTATCAACAGTTCTTGTTGTGCTTTTATCCATTCCGATTTTTCTGCTTTTATCTTTTTTTGGAGTGTATGCGGTTACAAAATGGCCAAATCCATCAGGTGGAACCAAAAGATCGCTGAGCACTACTGGAAGTCTGATCAGCATGCCAATGGGATTCATCGGAGCTGCCTGTGTTGGAGCACAATCTTTTTATTTTTTAAGTAATGGAAAAGTTTGGCATTTTTCTCTTCTTATTTCAACGCTTTTGTTTATGATATTGCCGTTTGCCATAGAGTTCGCGCTAATGATATTTGTGAAGCGAATGATATCCAGAATAGATTGGAGTGAGCCGTTTGAAAATAGAGTTTCGTGATAAAGGAAATTACATTGTAGCAAATTTGGAAGGAGAACTTGATATAGAAAGCTCATCTGATTTCAAAAAAAAGGCTGGGATGGAGATCTCAAATGGACATTCGAATATGATCATCGATTTAAGTCAAGTCGTGTATGTAGACAGTTCTGGCCTGGGAGCTCTTATAGCTTTACAAAGAGAGGCTCGTTTGAATGGAGGAGCACTTGTGATCATTGGAGCGACCGAACAGATACGTAGAACTATGAAGATAACACACCTTGACAAACTTTTCGAGTTTTATGATACGTTGGAGGAGGCAATAGATGAAAATAGCAATTGGAAGTGATCATGCCGGTTTTGAGCTAAAAGAGCACGTGAAGAATTATCTTGAGTTGAAAGGATTTGAAGTGATCGACGAGGGCACAAATTCTGTAGATTCTGTGGATTATCCCATTTTTGCAAAAAAAGTAGCAGAAGATGTGGCAAGCAAGAAAACAGAATATGGGATCCTTATGTGTGGAACAGGGATTGGGATGTCTATAGCTGCCAACAAAATCAAGGGTGCTTACGCGGCGCTCTGTTTGTATCCAACAATGGCCAAATATGCACGCCTTCACAACAACGCTAACATTCTTGTTATGGCTGGTCGGCTCATGGGTCTAACACTTGCAGAAGAAACGGTAGATATTTTTCTTTCAACAGATTTTAATGGTGGAAGGCATGAAAGAAGAACAAATGAAATAAAGGAGTTTGAGAATTGATAAGATTTGTTGGAATAGATCTTGATGGTACACTTTTAGATTCTCAAAAACACATCTCTCAAGAAAATCTTGAAGCGATATATGAAATGGAACGTGACAATATAATGGTTACCTTCTTTACAGGACGAGCTTGGGTAGCTGCGAAAGACTATCTTTCATCTATTTCTTTCGATATTCCTGGTGTTTTTCAGAACGGAGCGTACATAGCAACTGTGAAAAGTCATAAAGTTCTGAGAAAGATCGTTCTCGACCATGAAACGGCCATCAATGTTGTAAAGGCATCAAGAAAGTATGGACTCTTTTTCGTTTTGTTCACGAACTTTACGGACTTTCCGGATATGGTGATTGAATCAGAACTACCGAGGAGCTCAAAGTATGTGCCGTACTTCGATAGAAATTCATATCGGATTTTCAAAGTCAAGGATGTAACAAGGTGTATTGGAGAATACGTGAGTGAGGTTGCTGTGGTTGGTTCAATCAAAGCGATAGAGAAGATGAATTCGGAGCTTGATCTTTCGAATTCTACTGTTATTTTAAATACTCTTTTAGGTGAAGAAGGATTTGTTGAGTTTTTTGGACGTGAGTGTGGCAAAGAAAAAGCAATGGATTTTCTTCTCAAGCGTTTTGAAATCAAGCCAGAAGAAGCCTCGTTTATAGGAGATAATTACAACGATCTTAAGGTGTTAAAAAAGGTAGGTCATCCCATAGTTATGGGAAACGCTCCGGATACGCTAAAGAAAGTAGCACGTTTTATAACCTCAACTAACGACGAAAATGGTGTTGCGGTTGCAGTAAGAGAGTATATATCAAAAAACATTTGAGAATCTTGAACTATCAGGGAGGATTTGTATGATAAAAGAGCTTGGGATTTCAGATGCTGAGAAGCTACTTCCATTTTTGTATCGTGAAAAAGAGTTAAATCTGTTCATTATAGGGGACATTGAAAATGCTGTACTCGATAATGAAAATGTGAAGCTTTTTGTTGACGAAGAAAGCGAAAAAATAAACGGGGTACTTTTGAAGTATTTCGATAGTTTTGTGGTGTATTCTCCTAAAACAATGGACTATAGAAGTGCAGCAAAATTGATATTAGAAGACCATGCGAAAATCGTGAGCGGGAAGGCCGAACATATAGAGGTGTTAAAGCCTTTTTTAGACGGAAATATTGTCAATGAGAAAATTATGTATTTTTCAAAACTCTTTGAACTCAAACCGTTCGAAAATGATGACGAAGTAGAACTTGCAAGTGAAAACGATGCTCAGGAGATCCTTAAGCTGCTTTCCAAAATACCTGAATTTCGTCCACAAAGCGCTGAAGCTTTTATTACCTCCATGAGGAATGGTTCATCTCGAAGGTATTTTATCCGTAAAGAGGGAAAGATCGTTTCAACCGCTTCAACTGCAGCGGAATGCAAAGAAATGGCAATGATCGTTGCCGTTGCTACAGATCCTAAATATAGAAAACGAGGATTGGCAACAAAGATCATGAACAAAATGTGTTTGGATCTTGTTAGAGAAAATAAAACTGTTTGCCTTTTTTACGACAATCCTGAAGCAGGGAAAATATACGAAAGAATTGGCTTTCGTCAGATGGCTTTCTGGAAAATGATGTATCTAAAGACCTCATAAAGAAGTATGTTTCGTTATTGATTGGGGCTGGCGTAAAAAGCCAGCCTTTACTTTACGATTAAAATTTGGTGCTTTTTAGAAGAGTTTCCCGAATTGTCTTTTGCTGTTACATACACAGTATAAGTGGCGGGTTCTGTGGGAATGAACTGGACGATAAGATGATGTGGTGGATTTTCATAAGATTTTGAAAAAATTGGTAAGATGTTTGGATATGGTAGAGGAGCATTGGAGGAGTATATTTTTACTTTGACAAGTCTTACCCCACTTTCGGAATCGGATGTTGTGATATTAATTGGGATCTCCTCATTTGTTGAAGCAGTTGATGGGATCGAAATTGAGAGATAAGGTGGAGTTGAGTCTTTGAACACGCTGAAAGCAACTGTTGAGTATCCTTTATTTCCATAAGAGTCTATAGCTTCTGCGGTAAGAATATGAGTTCCAACTTTAACAGCTTTCCAAGATAGTGTATATGGTGGATAGTAGCTTGAGCCGGCCAAGGAGTTATCTACATAAAAATTGACCACACTTATTGGAGCGTAAGATTTCAAAACAGTGGCTGTGAATGTGATAGTCCCACCAAGATAAGTTGATTTGGGTGTGGTATTTACTGATAATTTTGGAAGTTGACTTGGATAAACATAGAAATAAAAATCAGATGTTGCACACCTTTTGTAAATATCTTCAGCATAGACCTTGAATACATGAGTTCCAGTCGCATTGGCGATCCACTCTATTAGATACAATCCGGTTGAGGATTTGGATGGAGTTAAAGGTATGTTGTCTACCCACATTTTTACATTTACCAGATTTACGCTATCCACAATACTCGCTGCTAATGTTATTCGAGAAGATTCTTTGATCATGGACCGAAAAACAGGATATATGATTGGAGCTCCATCATTTGCACGCTTCAAAAGCACTTTCACATTTACAATGGTCGCAGATTCCGTTTTGTTTGAATCAACAACTGTAATTAAAATTGGAACATTACCCGCTTCTCGCGGCATCCATGATGTTGAATAAATTCCTTTACTTCCTGCTACGGTTTCTCCAATAAGTTTGGAAGATATCATGTCTATAAACGTTACTTTTTCTATCTTTGCATTTGGTGCTGTTGTGGTGGCGTAAACGCTGAGAATTTTTGCATCTCCAACGGTTGCTTTAGGTGTGAACTTGGTTGACACTATCGGGGGATATTTCTGAGGATCGAATTTAACTGTAAAAGCTTTGGTTGCAGATGCTTCCTCTCCAAGTTTGTCTTTTGCATAAATTTTTATTGTATGTGCTCCATCAGAAGGAATAAATGTGTATTTTATCGTATTGGTCGAAGAGGTGCTTTTTTTGACGTTGTCCACAAATAGATCCATCTTTTCGATTGGTGCGTAAGAATCATAAGCGATGGCACTTATGTTTAATTTTTCTCCATGAACCGGATTTTGCGGATCTATCCCGAGTATCACATTCAAATCTCCAGTTTGTGGAGACACTGGCAAATAATATGTTTTTTCGTTGTACCACCCTTTGAGAGAGTCGATCAATTTAACTTTCACGATATGATACCCTGCTACAACATCCCATGTTGCTGTGAAAGTATCGGTAGTTGAAGGTGCACTCCCGACATCTAATTGTTTTCCGTCTACGGATATCATCGCGTAGAATCCATTAGGATCCGTTCCCGATACCTTGAAAATGACTGTTCGATCATTTAAAGAAGGATTTTGTGGTCTCCAAGTAAAGGAACGAATCACCGGTATTGGATAGTTGGATACGTCAAAGCTTATAGCGGTTGATGAAGTTGTTCCGAATTTGTCAGATACGGATATTTTGATTGTATGCTTTCCGGGGATCGCAACCCAGGTTGCAGAAAATTGTTCTGAACTTTTTTTGTTAACATTTAATGGATTTGAATCTATTTGAAAGTTTGGATCTAATAACCCTATAATTGAAGTGGCATCGACTGTGAACGTCATCTGAACTCCACCTTTTGGTTGAATTGGAGACCATATAATTTTGTTTATTTGTGGAGGGTTTGGCTGGTTAACATTTAAAGTTTCGGTTGCTATTGTACTGTGTCCATAACTGTCTTTCACAGTGGCTACAAAGAGGTGTTTCCCTTTTACTGCGGTCCATGTTGCAATAAAGGTATCTCCTGATTGAATTCCTGGAATGTTAGAATTACCATCTATACTAAGTGTAGTTTGAGTGGTTGAATAATCATCGTTTGATGTAACTTTGATTGTCACGTATTGTCCCGCCACAGGATTTGGAGGATTAAATGTGATCATTGGAATGCTTGGCGCTGGAATGTTAAAACATCCTGAGAGCAGAAGTATCACACTTGTTAAAGCAGCAGCAAAGGTAAATATCTTTTTTTTCAATTCGGATCACCTCTCCATATTATAATTCAATCACAAGGATATTCATTCCTCATTGTACATCTAACCAACTTTTTAAAATTAGGCATAATCAAATTCTGTTAAGTGCAGATAGTTTTTCAAGTGTATTCGTTATGGTACAATAGTTTTCATTAAATGTTTCAAATTCTTTAATTGACTTGACTACATAGTGAGGGGTATACTACACACGCGGTCGGAGGTGTGTAAATGTTTGAAAATCTTCAAGAAAGATTGTCGGAAGCATTCAAACTGTTGAAAGGAAAAGGAAAGATCACTGAAAATAATGTTCGAGAAGCATTGCGGCAAGTAAAAATGTCGCTTCTTTCTGCTGATGTTAATTACAAGGTTGTCAAAGAATTCATGGATAAAGTGACATCTAAAGCGTTAGGCGAGAAAGTTATAAAAAGCGTTACACCAGATCAGCAGTTTGTGAAGATCGTTAATGATGAACTTATCGATCTTCTCGGCGGTAAAGAACATGGTCTTGATTTGAAATCGCGCCCTTCGATAATACTCATGGTTGGTCTTCAAGGTAGTGGAAAGACAACAGTTGCTGCAAAATTGGCTTTTTGGTTAAAGAAAAAGAGCGGGAGAAATCCACTCCTTGTAGCCGATGATATATACCGACCGGCAGCCATAGAGCAATTGGAAATACTCGGGAAAAGTATCGATGTACCCGTTTTTGTGGGAGATCGGAAAGATTCATACAAAATTGCCAAAGAAGCCGTAAATTTTGCCACTATGAAAGGTAACGATGTTGTAATAGTTGACACAGCTGGACGTCTTCAGATAGATGAAGAAATGATGAAAGAAGTTGAAAAAATTGCCGATTTGACAAAACCAGATGAAATTTTGATGGTACTTGATTCTATGGCTGGGCAAGATGTTGTGAATGCTGCTGCAGAATTTGATAGGCGTCTAACTATTACTGGCTTTGTTGTTACAAAATTGGACGGAGACTCTCGAGGTGGAGTAGCGCTTTCTGCAAAATATGTCACTGGCAAATCTATTAAATTTGTGGGCGTTGGCGAGAAGCTTGATCAATTGGACGTTTTTTATCCAGATAGAATGGCTTCAAGAATACTGGGAATGGGCGATGTTGTTTCTTTAGTTGAAAAAGTCCAGGAAAATCTTGATAAGAAAAAAATGGAAGAAATGGAGAAACGCCTTAGAAAGGCACAATTTACTTTTGACGATTTTCAAGAGCAACTCAAACAAGTTAAGAAAATGGGTTCACTATCGTCAGTGCTTGAAATGATTCCGGGAGTGCCTAAAATGAAAAATATCAAAGTAGATGAAGATCAGCTTGTACACGTTGAAGCGATTATAAATTCCATGACTAAAGAAGAGCGAGCAAATCCTGGGATCATAAATTTCTCAAGAAAAAAGAGAATTGCTGCGGGAAGTGGTAGAACCCTTTCTGAAGTTAGCAAATTGATAAAGAGTTATGAGAATATGAAAAAAATGATCAAACAATTTGGGAAGTTGGAAAAAAGAGGAAAATTGGGAAAATTTCCATTCCAATTTAAATAAAAGAACTGTATAACATGGAGGTGTTGTGAAAGACTATGGTGAAAATTAGACTTACTCGGATGGGAAAGAGGGGACAGCCTTTTTACAGAATTATAGTTGTTGATTCAAGAAAGGCTAGAGATGGAGCGTATATTGAATCATTGGGTTATTACAATCCCATGAGAAAACCTTATGAGCTAAGTATAAGTGACGAAAGAGCGCTTTACTGGTTAGAAAAGGGTGCCCAACCAACAGACACGGTAAGATCCCTTCTTTCAAAAAACGGGATAATGAAAAAGTTACACGAAAGGAAATACGCAAAAACTGAGGAGTGAGGGCTTTGGATCTGAGAGAGCCTTTGGAATTTCTCGTTACAGCTGTGTGTAAAGAACCAGATATAGTAAAGATTAATGAGAAATTTGAGGGCAAAAAGACGATTTACGAAATCTTTGCAGCTGATGATGATGTAGGACAAATAATCGGTAAATCTGGAAGGACGATAAAATCGATTGATCTGATTTTGAGGTCTTTGAAAAAAGGAAAGGGAGAATTCGAGCTAAAGGTGGTTCGGTAATGAAAAAGGAATTTATCGAGATAGGAAAAATCTTCACCACATTTGGATTAAAAGGTTGTGTGAAGGTTTATCCGTATTCCGATGATCGAACTTTTGAATCTTTCAAGGGAAAAGAGATATGGGTTGGCACTGGTCAAATATTGATTAATGTGAAAATGAAAGACGTAAAGCGTGCCAACAAAAAGAGTTACTTAGTTAAATTAGATGGCTTTGATACGATTGACAAATCTAGAAAAATTGTTGGTAAAGCCATATGTGTTGAAGAGAAAGAGCTTCCCCCTGTTGGAAATGATGAGTATTACTTTTATCAAGTGATTGGTATGAGAGTTTATGATGAATCCAGCAATCTTCTTGGTGTTGTTAAAGATATAATTCAAACAGGTGCTAATGATGTTTTCGTTGTGAGAGGAGAGTCGTCAGTAGAAACATCTCTTCCATTTTCCCAATCAAGGCAAGAGTCGCAAGACGAAGAAATTTTAATACCATCTGTGAAAGATTACGTTCTTGATATGGATTTCGAGAATTCACGTATGATTGTGAAGAGGATGGAGTGGTACTGATTGAAGATCGAGGTTGTCACGGTTTTGCCTGATCTCTTCAAATCATTCGTACATTTGGGAGTTGTTGGACGAGCCATTCAAAGTGGTAAGCTGGATTTTGATATTGTAAATCTTAGAGATTACGCACACGATGCTCATCGCACAACCGATGATTATGCTTATGGAACTGGCATAGGAATGGTTATGAAGCCTGAACCGATTTTTGAAATGTTTGATGATTACCTTTCAAAACATCCTCATCCGTGGGTTGTGTATCCTTCACCACAGGGTGAACGCTTTGATCAGAAAAAAGCATTTGATTTGTCAAAGCGAAAAGATGTGATGTTCATATGCGGACGGTACGAGGGAGTAGATGAAAGAGTCATGACCATTGTGGATGAGGAGATCTCTATAGGTGATTTTGTTTTGAGCGGCGGGGAAACGGCTGTTATGATTTTTGTTGAGGCTATAGCGAGAATGATCCCGGGTGTCGTTGGAAAATATGAATCAGTCGAAAATGATTCTTTTTACAATGGTCTTTTGGATTATGGTCATTATACCCGTCCCTTTGAATATAGAGGGATGACTGTTCCTGAGGTTCTGAGGAGTGGAGATCATGCCAAAATAGGCAAATATCTTCTCAAAGATGCACTGTATCGAACTATGCTCAAGAGGCCTGATCTTTTTCTTGAACACGAACTAACCATTGAAGAAAAAGCAGCATTGCTCGAATTGTTCAAGGAGATGCAGAAAGGATGCTAAACAATATTCACGTTGCTGTTCTGCATTATCCCATGATCGGAAAGGATGGGAGAATAGTAACGACAGCAGTTGCAAATATGGATGTTCACGATATAGCACGAACTTGCAGAACGTACAATGTAAAACGATACTATATTGTCAACAACCTTCCAATGCAAAGACAGATCGTCATGCGTGTTCTCAATTACTGGAAAAGTGGGTTTGGGCGTGAGTATAATCCTTCTCGTGCTGAAGCGTTAAAAATGGTAAAACTCGTCTCGTATTACGAGGACCTTATAGAAGATATTACAACCGAAAGTGGTGTTCCACCGTTGAAAATTTTTACTTCTGCGAAAATAAGAGAAAATACAGTTTCATACGAGAAAATGAGAAGAGTTGTTTTAGATGAAAAAAGACCCATACTATTTCTTTTTGGAACAGGTCGCGGGATGCCGCTTGAAATTTCTGAAACCTGCGATTTTTCGCTTGAACCTATAAGGGCCAAATCCGATTTTAATCATCTTTCTGTTAGATCAGCAGTTGCGATCACACTTGACAGAATTATTGGAGAAGACATTTATCAAGGAGGGAAACAAAATGGACCAATTAATTAGAGCCGTTGAAATGCCTTACAAAAAAGAGCGGCCCAAATTAGCCATAGGCGATTTAGTTAAAGTTACCACTGCAGTTATTGAGGGTGGCAAGGAGAGAGAACAGATTTTTGAAGGTATTATTATTGCCATGTCCGGATCATCTGGCGGAAGAACATTTACCGTTAGGAAAATATCGCACAATGGTATAGGAGTTGAAAAGATCTTTCCCTTCAACTGTCCTACCGTAAAAGCTATAAAAGTTGTGAGGCACGGTAAGGTAAGAAGGGCTAAACTTTACTACATTAGGGCACTGAAAGGTAAAAAGGCCCGAATAAAGGAAAGACGTGAACCCAAGAAATAAGGAAGCAAAAAGCGCGATCTACCAGAAGGCAAAGCATGAAGCTTTGGAATGGGCAAAGGCTTTCGTAGTAGCTTTCATTATCGCAATTGCCATAAAGCTTTTCGTACTTGATACGATGATCGTGCCAACTGGTTCAATGCTTCCGACAATTCAACTCAATGATAGACTTTTCGTTGATAAGATCACATGGCAATATCAGAAGCCTTCTATTGGAGAAATAGTGGTATTTTGGACACCATTTGTAGATAAGTCGGCTCTTAGGATGTTAGGACCATTTGATAAGTTTATGGATGCACTCAGTCCGGCAAAGTTTCATGGCCACGTGAAATATGTAAAAAGGTTGATAGCTTCAGGTGGAGATACATTGGAACTGGTACCGGCGCCGGGACATCCCTATATGTATCATATAGAAGTTAATGGTAAGATTCCTAAGGCTCTAAAAAACAGGCTGTACTCAAAACAAGGAATATTTGCCGATCCAAAGTTTTACGACAAATTGGCGCATCCAGAGAAGTATACTTATGATCCAAATTATAAAATACTTCTTTACTTTAACAGGGATACGGATTACACGCAGTATTACGATAGATCATCACCCAAATGGGGAAAATATGTCTCTGTAGATGCATCTGGAAATGTCATTGTTCATGTTCCGAAAGGTTACTTCTTTGCTATGGGTGATAACACGACAGATTCTTTCGATAGCAGATATTGGGGATTCGTTCCGGACGAGAATATGGTTGGTGCGCCATTTTTGAGAATATGGCCTTTGAATAGGTTCGGGGCGGTAAAATTATGATGGATAGGGGCAATTCTGAATTGCGAAAAAGAATTTATTGTATCCATCAAATGACATAATAGAGGGGAAATGCTATGGAAGTTTGGTATCCATCTCATGTCGAAAAGGCTAAAAAAGCCATAAAGTCTTTAATAAAGACTGTTGGTGGCGTGGTGGAAATTGTTGATGCACGCGCTCCAATGGCTACTCGTCCAATGGATATAGAGCCATACTTCAGCGACAAGATAAGGATGATTTTCTTGAACAAAACTGATCTTGCCAACCCAAGAATAACAAGCATGTGGGTTGAATCGCTGTCAAAAAACGAAGTGATAGTGGTATCAGGCTCTTTAAAAGAGATGAGAAATGTAAGAAGGATATTTGATCCTTTTAGAAGGCCTCGCGAGATTAACATTGCAATCGTTGGAATGCCTAATGTTGGAAAATCAACGTTGGTTAATATGATTAAGCGCAGAAGATCGGCTTCTATTGGTGATAAACCTGGGGTCACAAGGGCTGTTCAATGGATGAGAGTGGATGATCACCTCAAGGTTTTGGATACACCCGGGGTTACCTATCCAAGAATATACAACGATCTTCTTTATGCAAAACTGGGGTTGTGCAACGTTGTGGATATTGAAAAAGTCGATTTTGAAGCTTTGATATATTATGAGCTTGATCTCTTGTGCAAAACCCAACCTGCGGTGGTAGAGAAAATAGGTGAAGGCTCATCGATAATGGAAAGGTTGGAAAACTATGCCAAAAAGCACGGTTTTCTCTTAAGAGGCGGGATTTTAGATATGAACAGAGCGCTTCTCACTGTTCATCGCGAAATCACACATGGAAAATTTGGAAGAGTCTCTTACGAAACACCAGATGATTACGAGCAAATCTGAGAGGAGGAAAAAGGATGGAAGATATTTTTGAAAAAGTGAAAAGTGTTATAGCAGATAAGTTAGGTGTGGAGGCTGGAGAAATCACTGAAACCTCTTCATTCATGGACGATCTTGGAGCCGATTCTCTTGACGTAGTAGACATTGTTATGGCTTTCGAAGAGGAATTTGGTGTCAAGATCAACGATGAAGAGTTGGAGAAATTCTCAACGGTTGGCGATGTTGTCAAATATTTAAAAGAGAAAGTTCAAAATTGATTATAGCTTTGTTGAGGATAGAGAGGTGGGGCAATGGGTAGTGTTGATTTGCGTATGACCAAGCGTGGTGTCGTACTTTTTGTAGAAAAGTACGGCGATCTCGCTCAACTTTTTGCAGATATCACCAACAAATTTTCGCAGCTAAATGGTTTTTTTACTCAAGGTGACAAAATCTCAGTGATGATCAAAGATAGAGAAAAGTATTCTAAAGATATAACCGAGATAGTTTCATTCGTAGAAAAGATGGGATTCAAAGTTGGGGAAATACTCGTTGGAGAAATGAACAAAAAAACACCAAATAAATTATCGGTAAAGCAAAAGATGAAAGTCGTTGAGAGCGAGAATTTCCAACAGCTCAATCCCACAAAAGTTGTTAAAAAAACCGTAAGATCTGGGCAAGCTGTCATACATGATGGCGATGTAATTCTCGTGGGAAATCTGAATTCTGGCGGAGAGGTCATTTCCGCTGGTAACGTAATGATTTTAGGGGAAGCTCGCGGAGTAATACGTGCGGGAGTCAAAGGTGATGAAGATGCGCTTATTTTTGCAATTACTATGTCTCCAGAGCTCATCCAAATAGCGAATCATGTCTCACATGTTCCGGAATCCATTGAAAATGCCATGGCATATGTTAGGAACGGAAAAGTCGTTGTGGAGAAGTACGACAATATCAAGTTTGGTGTTGGGAGAGATCAAATTGGAAAAGAGCGCTGAACTGCTAAAGAAATTGTCAAAGGCTTTTGGTCCATCAGGATATGAAAATGAAGTTATAGATATAATTGAAGAAGAGCTGGAAGGCGTGTGCGAAACACGAAGGTTAAAATCAGGATCTTTGTTAGCGATAAAAAATGGTGATGGCCGAGGAAAGTTAATGGTATCTACCCATATAGATGAAGTTGGACTTGTTATATCGAAAGTGAAAAACGGATATGGTCGTCTTGTTCCCATAGGCGGCATAGATCCCAAGGTTTTACCGTCTCAGGTTGTCAAAATAAAAACACGTGATGGATTTCAACGTGGTGTTGTTGGGATGCTTGCGCCTCATCTTCAAAAAGGAGAAAAGCAAGATGTTGATTTTAATTCACTTTTTGTAGATTTGAGTTGTGCTCCTGCTGCGCAAGTTGGTGATATGGCAGTTGTGGACACCGTGGCTGAATGCATAGGGGATGAACATTTCCATGGTAAGGCACTTGATGATCGTGCAAGTGTTGTAGCTCTTATTCTTGCGCTTAAGGAGCTTTCAAGGTTCAAGACACATGCCGATTTTTATGCTCTTTTTTCTTCTCGTGAAGAAGTAGGTATGGTCGGAGCAATGACGGGAACTTTTGAAGTCAAACCAGATCTTGGAATAGCAGTGGATGTGACTTTCGGAGATAACGATTCTCCTCATGCACCAAAAATAGAAATCAACAAAGGGCCTGCAATATCTATTGGGGCGGCTACTCATAAAAATTCTTACGATTTGGCCATAAAAGTTGCAAAACAATATGATATACCATATCAGATTGAACCCAGTCCCGGCCGTACCGGGACCGATGCAGATGCAGTTCAACTTGCGTATAGAGGGGTGCCTGTTTTGCTTTTTTCCATACCGGAATTTTACATGCATACACCAGTGGAAGTTGTTTCATTGAATGATGTGAAATGGACCGCAAGACTTTTGAGTGCTTTTGCAACGGAGTGGGGTGGCATCAATGCACATTGAAGAATTGTCCAACCTTCGCGGCACCTCTGGTTTTGAAGATGATGTTGTGGAGTATGTAAAAAAGTCGATCTCAAATAGAGTTTCAAATATGAAAGAAGATTTCATGCGAAATCTTATAGCCTTTATTCCTGGGAAAAGGCATGATTTTAAAATAGCACTTTTTGCGCATACTGACGAAGTGGGATTGATGGTTACGCGTGTGAATGACGATGGAACTCTTAAGTTTTCACCAATAGGTGGAGTTGATCCAAGAGTTCTCGTTGGAAAGCGTGTTAAAGTTGGCAAAGAAATAGAGGGCGTTATTGGCTTTAAACCAATCCATCTCCAACATTCAGACAAGGTGAGCCCCTCGTATGACAACCTTTCAATTTTTGTCGGAACTGATCATAAAAAAGTCAACATTGGGGATCCTGTGCACTTTACCACACAGTTTGAAGAACACGGAGATTTCTACGTTGGCAAAGCTTTCGATGATCGTGTTGGATGTGCAATATTGATAGAAATTATTCAAAGTATTTCAGAGTTTCCTTGTGACACGTATTTCGTCTTTGCCTCTCAGGAAGAGGTTGGATTAAGAGGAAGTGGGGTTGCTGCTGCCAATCTTGAAATTGATGCGGCATTGGTGATAGAAGGTACAACTGCAGGGGATAATCCGGAGCTTGAATCAGAGCATTGGGCTACTCATGTTGGAGATGGACCATCAATTGTTTCGGTTCATTCGGGCTATGTTGTGGATAAAGCTATTTTTGAAGCTTTGATAAAGGTTGCATCTGCTAACTCTATTCCTTTTCAGTTAAAGAGAAGGACCGCAGGTGGTACTGACGCCGCACGTATTGCAAGGACAGGCCGTGGAACTCCTGCAGGTGTAGTGGCCGTTCCTTCAAGGTACATTCATTCGCCAGTTTCTGTTATATCAAAATCTGATTTTCGTCATACTTTTGAGCTGGTCAAAGCTTTTGTTGAAAGCGGGGTGCTTTTAAATTGAACACTGAAACTTTGAAAAAGCTCGTAGAGGCATTTGGTCCTAGTGGGCGGGAAGAAAAAGTAAGAAATATAATTATTGAGTTGATAAAAGACCATGTGGATGATTATAAAATTGACAGACTTGGTAATTTGATCGCCTGGAAAAAGGGAACGGGTCTCAACAAGAAAAAGATCCTTTTTGATGCACATATGGATCAAATAGGAGTGATTGTAACTTATAAGGACAAAAGGGGTTTTCTGCGTGTTGAACCCGTTGGTGGGATTACTCCTCAAGTGATTTATGGAACACGTTTGAATTTTGATGGTGTAATTGGGGTTGTTGGAATTGAGCGTGAAACTGCTAATGCTTATAAAGATAACCTTAAAAATCTCGATTTTGACAAAATATATGTAGATATTGCAGCACCAAGTAAATTCGATGTTGGAATAGGAAGTTTTGGTGTGTACGACGCTAATCCCATATTTGTTGATACTAAAGTCATATCTCCAGCACTTGATGACAGGATCGGCTGTACCATGCTCGTTGAAACTTTGAGAAGCTTGGATTCACTTTATAACGATTTATATGTTGCTTTTTCGGTTCAAGAGGAACATAGTCTTGCTGGAGCAAGAGTAGAAGCTTTTGATATTAAACCAGATGTGGCAATCGCGGTAGATGTTACCGATTCGGCTGATACTCCCAAAGCAGATAAGCGTACTTCCATGGTTTTAGGGAAGGGGCCTGCTATCAAAGTGATGGATTCTTTGAGTGTGTCAAATTCATATGTTGTGGAGCTTTTGAAGAGAACGGCTGAGAAAAATAACATACGCTACCAGATGGAAGTTTTACATATGGGTGGAACTGATGCGTACGGTCTTGAAAGGACTGCTAATGGCATTTCGACTGGTGCTTTATCTATACCTACTCGATATATTCATACTCCTTCAGAAGTATGTGAGTGGGGTGATGTAGAAGAAGGCATACAACTTATGAAACTTTTGATCAAGGAGGAGATCACATTCTGAAAGTGGTTGACTTTTCTCCTGAAGCTGCCCAAATGCAGTCGATGGAGGTGTATCTTTTGGACAAGAAAAAGGAATTGTCAGATCTTATCACTTCCATGTATCCAGGAAGAGAGATTCTTTATTTTTTGGATTCGAAAGTTAAGCTTTTTCACGTCGATGTAGTCGATGCGATGAACTCTTTTCCAATCTTTGCCGGAGAGCGTGCCAAGTCTGTAGTGGGTGTTATGGATGTTCAGAATCAATTGATAAATTCGGATTCGAAAGATCCTATTGTTGTTGTGATGGGAGGTGGCACGGTACTTGATACAAGTGGATTCGCACTTGCCACTTTTACAAAAAAGCTAAAAACAATTTTTGTGCCCACAACATTTAGTTCTCAACTTGAGGGGTTTTTCAAAGAAGATGTTTACATTAATTTTGATCGGGTTAAAGATGTAATGAAAGTTCGTTTTCAGCCTAATCTTTTGGTAAATGTCATGGAATTCACAAAGACTCAGAGTTTTGAAGAAAAGAGAAACTCGTTTATTCATGCCGCTATAATAGGGCTCTCTCATTCAAAAAGGTTCTTTAGGACAGCTTTCAAAGTGCTTACCTCCAATTTGCTCAGTAATGAAGAGATGATCAAATATATACTCTTCGAAAGCATCCAAATGCGGGCCAACACAAAGGGGAGATTGGTAGGAGAAGAAAGTGCTCGAGCTTTGATCACAGCTTCAAAACTTGAAATGCCTTATTTGACGGCTTTACAATATGGAGTTTTGATAGAATCGTTTATTTCCAATAAATTTGGCTTTCTTTCAGATGAATCTTTGAAAGAAGTTTATAATTCAGTGAGAATGTGTGGGAATGTGCATTTTGACTTATCAAGTGCTGTAGAAGAACTTTCATATCAGGAAGAACCTCTTAAAGTAAGACTTCCTATCAAAATAGGTAGTGCGATCGAATACCAGATCTTTCCCGGATTTTTAACCGAGATGATATATTCAGCACACTCTAAGGGCTTCATATAAGAAAAACGGAACAAGGAGGGGATTAAAAAGTGGAAGAAAAATCTGAAATCTATTACAAAATAAGATTGGTAATACTTGTGGTGATTGTGGGTCTTCTGATTGCTACAATAGGATGGTTGGCAGGGGTAAATGGAAGGATGAATTCAGTAGAAAAACAGGTTAACAATGAAAAGGTTGCTATTTCCTCGCTTACTACAGCGGTTGCGAGTCTTACGGCAAAGGTTGATGATCTCACACTTAAGGCTTCAAGATTATCAAGCAATATCAAAGTCAATCTTCCGACTCTCTCGTCCACATATGTCTCGATCCAGTCAATGAAATATACAACTATTCTAAGAAATGCACCTTTAACTATTCCTTCAAGCGCCACATTGGCTACCATATCTTCGACGGATATAAAAAGTTTCAACTCTATACTCGAAGGCACAAGAATTTATGAGATAACAGAGTTCAATGGAACGTACAATCTTGCCTATCCAGCCAATTTTGGAATGACTTACTCTATTCAGCTTGTTTCGTCTCCATATCCTGACAGAGTGATGAATTTAGTGAAAAATTTGAGGAGCATTGGACAACCTGCATTTGAAATTAATTATGCTAATCAGTCTGGATTGTTTGTTGGAGTCTTCCCAACTTATTCACAAGCGAAAGAATATGTAAGTTCAATAGGATCAACATCTATTGTGTCAATAGTAGGCACAAAGCCACAAAACTGGCTACCAAGAAAGATACCATGAAGCAATGATAACAAATGAAGACGAGAACTCGGATCGTTTTGGGAGTAGCTTTTTTGTTGATTTTGACAGGAGCGTTGATTCTTTTCACGCCGTTTGGGAAGATCGCTAAATTAGAGAACAAAACGATTCTTCTACCAACTCCTGCTAAATTTTCTTTGATAGATGTTAATAAAGCATCAATTAAAGATTTGGAGAAATTGCCCGGCGTAGGTCCTTCTAAAGCTCGAGCGATTGTTGAATATAGAGAAAAGAATGGAGCTTTTAAGCAAATTCAAGATTTACTAAAAGTATCGGGCATAGGGAAAGAAACGCTCAAAAGATTTTCTAACATGATCACAGGTTTTTCGTTATCGAATCAACCGTTGAAAAGCACGAATCTTGTGGATATCAACAAGGCAACTATTGACGAGTTCGAAAAACTCCCTTCAATTGGACCAACAAGAGCTAAAGAAATCGTTGAATACAGAAATTCACACGGCCCCTTTTCTAATATTGAAGAACTTTTGAAGGTTAAAGGTATAGGTCCCAAAACGCTTAACAAAATTAAAACATTGGTGAAAGTTGGAAAGAGTTGAATGTTTTGTGTTGACTTTGATCGATTTAAGTGGTATGATGTGTTTGTGGCTGTAAGGCCATACGAATTTTAAGGAGGCAAGATGCATGAAAGGTACTGTCAAGTGGTTTGACCCCAAGAAAGGCTACGGATTCATCACAATGGAGGACGGAAACGACATTTTTGTTCACTACTCTGCGATAACTATGGATGGATTCAAGACTCTTGAGGAAAATCAGAGAGTCGAGTTCGACATCACGGAAGGTCCTAAAGGTAAACAGGCTTCAAACGTGAGATTCGCAGACTGAGTTAGTCAGATTGTCAAACTCGAGAGCAAAAAGCCCGGCATATGTCGGGCTTTTAATATACACGATTAGAAGAACTCCCCATTTGGATTTCGTAAAAAACGAAGCTAAGAGATATAGCTCAAGTTGTGCGTCAACTTTACAACCTATGAGTATTTATCAAATAAACATCGCTTTTCAAGCGATGAAGGGATTTTTTTCGAAGATGTCATCCCGGACCTGATCCGGGATCTCACACTTGATTCAGCGTAGCAACTTGTTGCGGAAGTCATGCTATACTTGATACATTTGATAGAGTCTTAAACCGACAAGTCAGAAACGGCCTGTTGTTCTATGATTCTATTGAATGACGCAAGTGTGATCTGCAATTAAATTATGGAGGTGAGAAACATGACAGGGGAGGTTTTCTCCGATGAATCGGACAGTAGAAGTGAAAGGGAAATCAAGTCCCTTTTCCATTTACGATTTGGCGGTTCTTTCATTTATGCTCCTTCTTGCATATGGTGTAGGTTTGCTTGCCAAAAATTGGACAGGGCCTCTTGTTTACAAGACAAATATTTCTTTGGCACCCACTGCATTGATTGGGTATACGTTTTTGTCCATGTCAAGAGGCTTTATGGCTTATGGTTTATCTCTCCTTTTTACATTCGTTTATGGTTACGTGGCGGCTCACAACAGGTATGCTGAACGTATTCTAATTCCCCTTTTAGATGTTTTTCAATCCATTCCAGTGCTTGGATTTCTACCTGGCCTCATCCTTGGAATGATGGCGCTTTTTCCGCATAGTGTTATGGGTTTGGAACTTGCTTCGATATTGATGATATTTACTGGTCAAGTTTGGAACATGACCTTCAGTTTCTACCAATCTCTGAAGTCAATTCCTCAGGAATTGATAGAAGCTTCGAAGATCTATGGACTACCAAGATGGAAAATTTTTTGGAGTGTTGAGGTCCCCTTCGCTATGCCAGGACTCGTGTGGAATAGCATGATGTCGATGGCTGGAGGGTGGTTTTTTCTTTCCGTATGTGAAGCTTTTACACTCGGAGGTCAAGATTACAGAATTGCGGGGATAGGGTCCTATATGGCAACAGCTGTTGAGAATGGCTATGTTCCAGGAGAACTGTACGCGATCTTAGCGATGGTATTGATGATCCTCGCAATAGATGTTTTTTTCTGGCGACCAATTGTGGCATGGGCAGATAAATTTAAGTTTGAAGAAAGCACCTCAGAAGAAGAACCAACCTCTTTTGTGCTGGATGTGCTGAGAAATTCTCATGTTCTTAGGTTTTTTAGAATCCTGTTCTCCTCAAAAAAACTCCCGAAGCGATATGTGAGATCCTTGCCGTTCAAAAATGAGCAACAAAGTACAATTGGAAATATATTATTTTACACATCAATAGGGACAATAAGTGCCGTGATACTATGGCGGTTTTTTCTGTTTGTTGGAAATGTTAATTTAGGTGAGATCAAAACGCTTTTGTTTGGAGATGTTCTTACGGCTTTGAGAGTATATGCATCTGTTGCAATTTCGGTAGCATGGACACTTCCAGTTGGAATATTGATAGGTAAAAATCTTTCTCTTTCAAAGAAAGTACAGCCAGTAGTACAAATTCTTGCTTCCTTTCCAGCACCGATGATATATCCTTGGTTTGTTGCCATATTTCCAAACTTAAATTATAGCTCTGTGCTTCTAATGCTGTTGGGAACTCAATGGTATGTTTTATTCAACGTGATTGCTGGTGCTTCTTCCATACCTAATCAACTCAAAGAAGCGGCCATGATTTTGAAATTAAGTAGATTCAAAACTTGGGTAACTCTTTATATTCCTGTTGCATTTCCATATCTTATAACAGGTATGATAACAGCTGCAGGAGGAGCTTGGAATGCAAGTATAGTCACCGAATACATGAATTTTAATCACAAGACTATAGAAGCGAATGGTATAGGAGCGCTTATAAACAATGCCACAATATCAGGTAACATGTCGCTTTTAGTCCTAAGTATTGTTATAATGTCACTGAGTGTTGTAGCGATAAATCGTTTGGTATGGAGACCTCTTCAAGGGCGAATCATGGAAAAGTTCAGTTTGAATTGAGGTGATTGCAATGGCTATTCCGATGATAAATTTGAAAAATGTCAATATGCGTTTTAAAATGCCAGGTGGGAATTATTTTACAGCTCTTGAGAATATAAACCTTTTTTTAGATTCCGGGAAAATAGCAGCTCTACTCGGACCTTCTGGATGTGGAAAATCCACTTTACTAAGGATAATAACGGGTCTTTTAAAACCATCTTCAGGAGAAGTTTACTATAAGGGAAAAATTCAAAACGGTGTAAACGACAAAATGGCGATGGTTTTTCAAAACTTTGCGCTTTTTCCGTGGAAAACAGTGAAGGAAAATATAGAACTTGGGATAAAAGACGGTAGTAATCCAGAAGAACGGGAAAAGATCATTGAACACATCATAGATGTTGTGGGCTTAGAAGGATTTGAAGATGTTTACCCAAAAGAGCTATCTGGTGGAATGAAACAGCGTGTAGGAATTGCAAGAGCATTGGTTTCCAATCCGGAAGTTCTTTGCATGGACGAACCATTCAGCGCGCTTGACGCTTTAACATCTGAAAATCTTCGTGAAGAAGTGCTTGATTTTTGGTCTGAAGGCACTACTGGGTTATCAAATATATTGATTGTGACTCATAACATAAACGAAGCAGTGTACATGGCAGACGAGATATTCATACTTGCTTCTAATCCGGGAAGTATAAAAGCCATATATCATAACTCCTTGCCTTTTCCCAGAGACCAAAAATCGTCTGAATTTCTAAATACAGTCGATATAATATATAACATACTAACTCAAAATATAATGCCAGACGTGCCAAAGGCCAAGATATACGAGAAGATTGCTCCTATACCTTTAGTTAGTGTAAGCGAAATTATTGGGTTGCTTGAAGTCCTGGATGACAATAAAGGAAGGCTTGAATTGTTTGAGCTGTCCGATCGTATAAAGCGGGATTTCGGAAGGACTATTTCCATAGCTTTAGCAGCAGAGATGCTTGGTTTTGTTGACACTCCTCGTCATGATGTAATATTCACCGTCCTTGGGAAAAAATTTCTCAATGCAGATGTTAACGAACGAAAACTTATATTTAAGGATCAAATGCTCAAAATTCCTATCATAAAGGCCGTTGTAGAGCTCGTGAATCAAAGCGAAGATGGCGTGATTACGCGTGAGGTTTGTGAGGAATTCTTAGCAGATAAATTGCCAAATGAGCGCCCTGAGGATCTTTTTGAAACCATCGTTAACTTTACGCTATACGCGGAAGTTCTGGACTATGATTCAAGAGATGAAGAACTATCTCTGATAATGGAAAATGTTTGAAGGAGGTATTCGTATGGACATAGGAAGTGCAAAGTTGAACTGGGTTGCCCAGAGAATGGGAGTAATAAATGCATTGGTTGAGAAGTATAAAGACAGCCAGCCTTTAAAAGGTGTTAAAGTTGCGGTTTCTGTACACTTAGAAGCCAAGACAGGATATCTTGCTCTTTCCATTGCCAAGCTTGGTGCAGATGTTTCTGTTACAGGATCAAATCCACTTAGCACGCAGGATGAAATAGTTGAAGAACTAAAACGTCGGGGACTCAGGGTAAACGCACAGCGCACACATGATATGGACGTGTATGAAAAAAATTTAAATGCGACACTTGAATTTGAACCAAATGTCATTGTAGATGATGGCGCCGATCTCACCGTAGCACTTCATGAGAAAAGAAAAGACTTACTAAAAAATGTATGGGGAGTGTGTGAAGAAACAACAACAGGCGTAAAGAGGATCAAGGCACTTGAAAAATCTAAGAAATTGCGTGTTCCAGCCATAGCAGTTAATGATGCCAAAACCAAGCACTTATTTGATAACCGGTATGGAACAGGCCAATCAGTTTGGGATTCGATCATGCGGAACACAAACATGAACATCTCGGAAAAGCTTGTTGTTGTTTCTGGCTATGGTTGGTGTGGGAAAGGTGTAGCTATGCGTGCGAAGGGACTCGGCGCGCGTGTGATAGTTACCGAAGTTGATCCGATCAAATCTTTGGAAGCTATTATGGATGGATTTAACGTTATGCCCATGAAGAACGCAGCACAAATTGGTGATATATTTGTGACTGTCACGGGAAATACATCTGTGATACGCGAAGAACATTTCAGAGTGATGAAAGATGGGGCCATTCTCTCCAACGCTGGTCACTTCAATGTAGAAGTTTCTGTTGCTGATCTTGAAAGAATAGCAGAATCTAAGCGCGAAGTTAGACCGAACATAACTGAATACATGGTAAATGGGAAAAGACTTTATCTAATAGCTGAAGGTAGGCTTGTCAATTTGGCAGCTGCAGATGGACACCCAGTTGAAATAATGGATCTATCCTTTGCCGTACAGCTCCTCAGTGTTATGAAAATCGTTCGTGATCACGAACGTATGGAACCTAAGATGTACGCAGTTCCAAGCGAAATCGATGACGAAATCGCATCAACCAAACTTAAACTCATGGGGATCAATATCGATTCACTGACTGAAGAACAAAGAAAATACTTACAAAGTTGGTGATCAAACAGTTTCCCATGTGCCTGGAATGTCCGAATTTCTGACTTTTCCTGTTTTCTCAAGAAATTCCAAAACGGAGCTCACAAAGGATCTAAAAAGGTAAAAAGTTCCTGCATTAAGGGAAACTGACATTTTTTCTGAAACTTTTGCACATAATGTTTCTATATATCCAGGTTCTTTGAGTGATTCGAGAACGGCGTTTACAAAATTTTGGACAGCCGTTCTCGTTCTTTCAATATCAGGGTGTGGATCAGATGTTGGCTTTCCATGAGAGGGGATATATAACTCAGCGTTTAATCTTTCTAAAGTATCAAGTGAATCGAGAAATTTTTTTACATCTATGAGGTAAGGATATGAATATTTTTCCAACACATTTGACCCAAAATAAGCATCACCACAAAAGATCACACCGTTTATCTTTATTGCGGTCATACCAAGAGAATGTCCAGGAAGTGGGATCAGATCGATCTCCGAACGAACGTCAAGTTTGTCAAAAGGTACAGCATATGAAGGTTTAGCTTTGTAAAAACTTAAGCGAAGTGCTTTCGGTGGATTTGCCCCATAAAGATACAAAGTTTCAAGTAAGGGGTTTCGAATGAACGGAACTTCCAGTTCACTCGCATATATCTTGGCTCCATTTTTTTCAAAGAGATAATTTCCCTGGATATGATCAGCATGAGAATGGGTGTTTAAAACCGCTTTTTTCCCATTATCCATTTCGGAGAGTAACTCTTTAGCAAATTTTATGCTGGAGCCGGTATCGATTATATATGTGATATCTCCAATTTTAGCCACTCCCACGTTAGTATTTGCAAGTTTTATCCAAATTCCGTCTTTTATCGGTTTCGTGTAGATCCCCTCCCATATAACAAAAATGCCCTCTTTGTGAGGGCTTTGGAGCGGCCAACGGGACTCGAACCCGCGACCCTCAGCTTGGGAAGCTGATGCTCTACCAACTGAGCTATAGCCGCACATCCTGAATTTTACCACAAAGGTAATTTGTAGATCAAATTAAATACAGATGGCAATTGATTCTTGACAAGTATGAAAGACTTAAGGTATAATGCAGTCGTGGTGTTGAGTGCGTAGCTCAGTGGGAGAGCGCTTCCTTGACGCGGAAGAGGTCGCAGGTT
>Ga0256840_1000695_pt1 | contig 33823 bp, 28 predicted proteins | sample 355202metaG_FD_185969 | JGI IMG/M metagenome (GOLD analysis project Ga0256840, IMG submission 185969) | Hydrothermal vent microbial communities from Mid Atlantic Ridge, Atlantic Ocean - 355-202 | ecosystem: Environmental > Aquatic > Marine > Hydrothermal vents | place: Atlantic Ocean: Mid...
ATGCTTACTTGGTATTTTTAATATCATTATAAATGAATTACAGCAATATTTAGAATTTTAAAATTATCTAGAATGATTAATGATGTTTTTTAAAAGCTTTTACGCCAACAGGGATATCAATAGGTAAATTGTTTTCTGAAGGAGGAATTGGACATGAGTATTTTGTGTTATATGCACAATATGGATTATAGGCTTTATTAAAATCAATCACAATAGTTTTACTTTCTTTTGTAGGAAACTTCAAATCTATATACCTACCGCCGCCATAGGTACTGTTACCATTTGTTGTGTCATTGAAAGGTAAAAATAGATAATCTTCAAATTCAGGATTGACTAATAAATCTTGACTTTGGTAAATGTTTAATTTAAATTTTTTTCCATTCAAGGTAAAATGAGCAACACCATATTTTCTATATAAAGGCAAACGATCTGTATTCGTTTGCATTTCAAATACTGGAGTATTAGGGGTTAACTCAAATTGGGCTTCAACTTTGTAATTGTTATCAGTTTTAAAAAAATCTAGAGTTTTAAAAGTTTTTAAATCTTCTTCTGTTAGTGGCGATTTTTCAGCATCAGCAAATTCTGTATTTAGTTTGTATTGAAAAAGCTTAATTTCATCTTCATAAGAAACTTTCTTAGGAGAGCAATTTAAAAATAGAAAGACGAATGTAATTACAAAAAATATTTTTTTCATGGAGATATGCTTTGCAATCAAAAGTACAAAATATTACTAGTTTAATAAAAACTTTATGAATTGAATAAAATTTTTAGTTTTGACTAATAGTAAGATAATTTCAGGAATAACTGTACTAACAAAAGAAATATGAATTAGTGGTTTTTAAATCTACAAGGTTAATGTGTAATAATTATTCAAGAATAAGTAATATCAATTCACTTTAGCCTGACTTTTAAATCGGTTTTTTTACTTTTATGATATGATAAAAAAAATAGTTAACAATTACCAAAATTCATTTAAAGGATTGTCAAAAGAAGTTTGGTGGTTGGCCTTAATTACTTTTATAAATAGAGCAGGTACTATGGTGCTACCTTTTTTATCATTGTATTTAACAGAGAACTTAAAATTATCTTTATCTCAGGTAGGTTGGATTATGTCAAGTTTTGGTTTGGGGTCATTGTTAGGTTCTTATTTAGGAGGAAAACTAACAGATAAAATAGGTTTTTACAAGGTTATGTTTTGGAGTTTGTTAACTACAGGTTTTTTGTTTATTAGCCTGCAATTTATAACTACTTTTATTGGCTTTGTAATTGGTATGTTTATTACAATGGCTATTGCTGATACGTTTAGGCCTGCAATGTTTGTTTCGTTAAAAGCGTATAGTAAACCTGAAAATCAAACACGGTCTTTAACTTTAATACGTTTAGCAATAAATTTAGGCTTTTCATTTGGGCCTTTCTTAGGAGGTATGATAATTGCAACATTAGATTATTCAGGTCTTTTTTGGGTAGATGGAATTACCTGTATTGTGGCAATATTATTAATGAGAATAGTTTTGAAACAAAAAGAATTTCACCTTAAAAAAAATAATCAAAATTCTGAAAACAAAATTCAAATAACATCAGTATATAAAGATAAACCCTATTGGATATTTTTAGTTGTCGTTTTTTTAATGGGTTTTATTTTTTTACAACTTTTCACAACAATGCCATTGTATTATAAAAATGTTCATCATTTAACCGAAGTTGAGATAGGGTTAATAATGGCAATTAATGGTTTTTTAATTTTTTTGTTTGAAATGCCTTTGATTCATTATATAGAAAAAAAATTATTAAACAAATTAAAAATTATAACTTGGAGTTTGGTGTTATTTGCCTTGAGTTTTTTTGTTTTGGATGTTTCTACTTGGACAGGAGTTTTGATAGTGAGTATGTTGCTAATAACATTGGGAGAAATGCTGGCATTTCCGTTTACAAATAATTTTGCAATGAACAGAGCCCCTGAAGGAAGAGAGGGGCGTTATTTGGCACTATATACTATGGCATTTTCTATGGCGCATATTTTTAGCGCCAAAATAGGTATGGAAGTAATTGCAAGATTTGGCTTTGATATAAATTGGTATTTAATGGGAAGCCTGGGTTTAATTGCTGCAATATTAATGTTATGGTTAAAACGAATGTTGACTACTTCAGAAGGTATTATTAAAATAACTTAATAATTGGTATAATTTTTAATAACCTCTTTTACCTTTTTACTGTCTTCAGCAGCGTTAACATCAGCATTTTTATAAATGATTTTTTTGTTTTTATCTAAAACAAAAGTCCACCGTGAAGCTGTAATACCTCTTTTTAATAAAAAATTTTCACCATTGAACTCTCTTGTAATAGACCCTCCAGCTCTAGTTGGTACACCAAATAATTTTGCAATTGTTCCCTTTGAGTCAGATAATAAAGAAAAATTTAATTGGTATGATTCTTTGAAGTGTTTTAAATTTTCTATTTCATCACCACTAACACCAATTACAGTAACACCCATTTTATCAAAAGAAGCTTTCTCATCTCTATAAGCACAAGCTTGTTTGGTACAGCCTCCAGTCATAGCAGCTGGGTAAAAATAAACCACTAAAAAGCTGGTTTTTGCATTGTTGGTTGAGTTCCAAGTTTCTCCATTATCACTTATGCCAGAAAATTCAGGGACAGTGTCTCCTAAGTTTAGTTCAATTTTATCTTGTGCAAAACTTGAGATTGATATTGCTAATATTGCTATTAAATTAAGTAAGTTTTTCATTTTTTTTAAAGTTTTAAAATTATTCTGCTACACTATCAATAAGTATATTTAAAATTTCAATAGCAGCTTTTGATATTTTGGTTCCTGGGCCATAAATACCAACAACTCCAGCATCAAATAAAAATTGATAATCTTGAGCGGGTATTACACCTCCAGCAATTACTAAAATGTCTTCACGTTTGTAATTTTTTAATTCTGCTATTACCTGTGGAATTAATGTTTTATGACCAGCAGCTAATGATGATATCCCAAGTACATGCACGTCGTTTTCAATGGCTTGTTTTACAGCTTCTTTAGGTGTTTGAAATAAAGGACCAATATCAACATCAAAACCTAAATCAGCATAGCCCGTTGAAACTACTTTTGCACCACGGTCATGCCCATCCTGCCCTAATTTAGAAATCATTATTCTTGGACGTCTTCCTTCTAGCTCAGCAAATTTATTTGCTAATTGTTTGGCTTCCTTAAATGCTGAATCATTTTTAATTTCTTTACTATACACACCAGAAATAGATTTAATAGTTGCTTTATACCTTCCAAATACCTTTTCTAAAGCATCTGAAATTTCGCCTAAAGTAGCTCTTTTTTCAGCAGCAACAACAGCCAAATTTAATAAATTTCCATTACCTGATTTTGCACAAGCTGTTAAATTTAGTAATGCTTTATTAACTTCTTTTTTATTCCTAGTTGCTTTTAATTCATTTAGCCGTTTAATTTGAGAGTTTCTTACTGCGTCATTGTCTACTTCTAAAATTTGCAAAGGATCTTCTTGGAGTAATTTAAATTTATTAACACCAACAATAATATCTTGATTGCTATCAATTCTCGCTTGTTTTTTGGCAGAAGCTTCTTCAATTCGCATTTTTGGTATGCCAAGTTCAATAGCTTTTGTCATACCGCCGAGTTCCTCAACTTCTTGTAGTAATTTCCAAGCTGTATTTGTCATTTCTTCTGTTCGTTTTTCAATAAAAGTAGCACCAGCCCAAGGGTCAACAGTTTTAGTAATGTTTGTTTCTTCTTGGATGTAAATTTGTGTATTTCTTGCTATTCTAGCTGAAAAATCAGTTGGTAAAGCGATGGCTTCATCTAGGGCATTTGTATGTAAACTTTGAGTACCACCTAAAGCTGCGGCCATAGCCTCAATTGTTGTTCTTGCCACATTGTTAAAAGGATCTTGCTCTGTTAAACTCCAACCACTTGTTTGACAATGTGTACGCAAAGCCAATGATTTAGGGTTTTTAGGATTGAATTGTTTTATGATTTTTGCCCAAAGCATTCGTGCTGCACGTAATTTGGCAATTTCACTAAAATGATCCATTCCTATTGCCCAAAAAAATGAAAGACGTGGAGCAAAAGAATCTATTTTCATACCGCTAGCAATTCCTGTTTTTATATATTCTAAACCATCGGCTAAAGTGTATGCTAATTCAATTTCAGGTGTTGCTCCGGCTTCTTGCATGTGATAACCAGAAATAGAGATAGAATTAAATTTAGGCATATTTTTACTGGTATATTTAAATATATCGGCAATAATTTTCATAGAAGGTGTTGGTGGATAAATATAAGTATTACGCACCATAAATTCTTTCAAAATATCATTTTGAATGGTACCAGTCAATAATTTTTCTTCTACACCTTGTTCTTTTGCTGCAACAATGTAAAATGCTAAAATTGGTAATACAGCACCATTCATTGTCATGGAAACCGACATTTTATCTAATGGAATTTGATCAAAAAGTACCTTCATATCTTCAACAGAGTCTATGGCAACACCTGCTTTGCCAACATCTCCTTGAACACGTTCGTGATCAGAATCGTAACCTCGATGTGTAGCCAAATCGAAGGCAACAGATAGCCCTTTTTGCCCAGCTTCTAAATTTCGTCTATAAAACGCGTTACTTTCTTCTGCGGTTGAAAAACCTGCATATTGACGTATAGTCCAAGGGCGACGAACATACATTGTTGAATATGGACCTCTCAAATTTGGAGCAATACCAGCAATGTAATTTTCATGGTCAAAATAAATATCTTTTTCGTTTTGACTTTTTATAGTTAGCTGTGAAAAATCTTTACGCTTCATTTTTTAGCCTTTTTTGTTCAATTTTTTCTGATAAACGCCTTGGTATTATAGGAATTATAAGTGTTTTTTGTGGGTTGTGTTTAACAAAGGTATTTATTTGTAGATTGAGTTTCATTTTATCCTGTTCATTCAGGTATTTATTAGTTCCTACTAAAATTAATTCACCTGAATCAAATTGAGCTTGTTCTTTCTCTGCATTTTCTTTTATTTTTCGCTGTATTGTTCCCTCTTTTAATTGTTGTAAAAAGCCACCACTTTTTTCAATATCTTTAAAAATAATTAATGCTTTTTCAGCTAGTTGTTTGGTGATAGTTTCAATATAGTATGAATCGGTTGCAAAATATTGTGCATTTTTAAAATAACTTTCTTCTTTTAAAATTAGTAATTGATTTCTTGCAATTCTGTTTCCAAACTCATTTGAGTTATGAAACAACACATCGTATGAACCATTAGAAATGGTATTTGCACCTCCTAAAATGGCACTCATACTCTCTGTTGTAGTACGTAACATATTTACATTATAATCATATATTGTTTTATTCCGTAAACTTGGCTCCACAAAAATTTCAGCAATTGCAGAGGTATTATATTCTTGTGAAATTAAATTGTATAAATATCGAAAAGCTCTAATTTTAGCAATTTCAAAAAAATAATTTGAACCTATTGAAAAGTTAAATTGAATTTTAGAAGCAACGTCTCCATTAAATTTGTTTAAATATTCATTTGCATGGGCTAAAGCATAAGCAATTTGCTGAACAGTATTTGCACCAGCATTTTGGTATAGATTAGTATTTACTCCAAGTATATATTTCTTAGGGTTTTCTTGGATTAATTTTTCTACAATTTCAAAGTCGTTGTTTAATGAAGTAAACCAATTACCATTTCTAGCAATATTACCAATTATATCTACATTGTAATAAACAATTTCTTCTTTGAGTAGTTTAGTAATATTATCTATAAAATCCTTTGATAAAAACTCAAATTGAAAATGAAATTCAATGCCTTTATTTAATAACTTTTTAAATAAGATATGTGTGTTAAAAGGTTTTTTAGCGATAAATTTTAGGGCATTGGCTCCTTTGTTTATGGCGTCAATTGCTAATGCATTAGCTTCATCTTCAGATGAGATACCTATTTTTTGACAAACTTTAAAATCTTTTTTTGGAGTAGGAATATTTAATTTTTCAAAGTTATCTGAATGATAGAAAGGTTTTATAGTAATACCTTCATTGGTTTTGGTTAAAAGGGTGCTATTATAATCAGCACCTTTTAAATCTGCTTGAATTTTTTGTTTCCAAGCTTTGGATGAACTAGGTTCAAAATCTTTAGTTATAAAGGTACTCATAAGTCTAATTTATTTAAATAAATTTTAAATAGAACGCAGTTAATTTTTAACTAATGTATCATATTCTATAAGGTATATTTCTTCATTTTCTTTTTTCATGTGATATTCTTCTCTGGCAAACTTTTCCAATTCGGTATTGTTTTTAAGCTTATTTATCAGCTCTTTATCCTGTTTAATTTGTGTTTTGTAATATTTTTTTTCATTTTTAAGCTTGTTTATTTCTTTGTTAAACTCTCTGTGATTAAGCATTGAATTCTCATCAAAAAAAACCATCCAAACAATAAATATTGAAAGAATTATCACGTATTTATTCGTAATAATTTTCACAATTGGTTTATTTTTGAATTGCTTAAAAGTCATAAATTAAAGCTTATTACTTATAACAGTTCTAACGATATCTACCGCCACGGTATTGTATCTGTCGTTTGGAATAATAATATCAGCATAATTTTTAGTTGGCTCTATAAATTGCTGATGCATAGGTTTTAAGGTGTTTTGGTAGCGGCTTAAAACTTCGTTTATGTCACGTCCGCGCTCTTCAATATCTCTTCTTGTTCGTCTAATTAAACGTTCGTCGGCATCAGCATGTACAAATATTTTTATATCAAATAAATCTCGTAATCGCTTGCTGTTAAATATCAAAATACCTTCAACAATAATTACTTTTTTGGGATGCGTAATATGAGTATCTTCAGTGCGATTATGCGTTACAAAAGAATACACAGGCTGTTCAATAATTTCACCTTTTTTTAATTGAGTTAAGTGTTTAACAAGCAAATCAAAATCAATAGCTTTTGGGTGGTCAAAATTAATTTTAGTACGTTCTTCGTATGATAAATTTGTCGTGGCATTATAGTATGAATCTTGAGAAATAACACAAACTTCATCATCAGGTAACTCGTTTAAAATTTGATTTACAACAGTAGTTTTTCCGCTTCCTGTTCCTCCGGCAATTCCAATAATTAGCATAAAAATTATTTATTTACGTTTTTTACAAATTTAAAGAATATATAATTGTGGAAAACAATTTTTATTGATTTTTGTGAGTATTTTGAATTATTTTAGTTTGAAGGAGAAATATGAATTTAATTTCATGTTTTTTTACAAATTATAACGGAATACTTCAAAATAAAAAATCCTCTTCATTTAAAGAGGATTTAAGAGCCGATGGAGGGACTCGAACCCACGACCTGCTGATTACAAATCAGCTGCTCTAGCCAGCTGAGCTACATCGGCTTTTAATTATTGATGTTCTATTACAAAGCTGGGAATAATAGAACTTTTTGTCGGGGTGGCAGGATTCGAACCTGCGACCTCCTCGTCCCAAACGAGGCGCGATGACCGGGCTACGCTACACCCCGAATTTAAAAGGAAATTTTATAATTGTTAAAAATAAAAATCACTTTAAATACCAATTATCTGAGCGTAGTTTATACCGCACCTGATGCGGTACTACACCCCGAATAATTTCGGTGTGCAAATATAAAACTAAAAATATATTTTACAAGCAATTATTCGAAAATTAATTGATACAGTCTGCTAATTGTTTCTTGTAATTCGTAGACACTAATATTTCTGCTTTTTCGGATCGTTTCTTTTCCTTCAAAGAAAATTAATATAGTTGGTTCAACAAAAGCATTATATTTTGCAGCTATTTCCGGAGAAAAATTTAAATCAATATTGTAAAAATTGATTTTAGGAAAACTCATATCAATTAAATTTTTAACTTTTGGTTCTAAAGATTCCCCAACGTTACAAGAAATAGTATTGAAATACAGCAAAACAGCAGTTTCGGATTTTAAAATTTTATCAAGTTCTTCTAAAGAAGTTATGGTTTTTGTTTTGTTCATTCTGTTAGTGCAAATAGTGGTTAAAACTAGAAGAAAAATAACATTATCAATAATTATAAACAAAGGTACTAATTTATATATTTAATGTTAAATTTACATTTGTAGAAGAATATTTAAATACACAGCGTGAATTAAATTATGAAACCAAAAATATACAAAGCTAATACAGTTATAATTGGAGGAGGTATCGCAGGAATTACCACAACAATAGAATTATTAAATGCCAATAAAACAGTTATTATAATTGAACGTGATTTTGAAAAAAACTTTGGAGGTTTGGCAAAGGAATCATTTGGTGGTATGTTTTTTATTAATTCACGTCAGCAACGTTTATCAAAAATTAAAGATACTGTTGAACAAGCAAAAAAAGATTGGTTTTCATTTGCTGAATTTGATGATGATGAAGTTTGGGGTAAAAAATGGGCTAATGAATTTTTAGAATCTACACATAATATTTATGAATGGGTTAGTTCTAAAAAAGTTAAATTCTTCCCTGTTGTTCATTGGGTTGAAAGAGGGTTGCTTCAACCGGGTAATTCAGTTCCCCGTTTTCATATGGTTTGGGGTACAGGACATGGATTAATAGAAGCTTTATTAAATCATATAAAAGAGCATCCAAATTATAAGAATTTACAAGTTTACTTTCAGCATAAAGCAGCAGATTTTGAAATAGAAAACGAAACTGTTATTTCAATTAAAGGTATTGATGAAAAAAATAATAATGAACCTTTTAGTTGTGAGGCAGAAAATTTTGTTATTGCTACCGGTGGGATTAACGGAAATATGAAAAAAGTGAGAAGCCATTGGCATAAAGAATGGAAAACACCTCCCAAAGTTATTTTAAATGGATCTCACCAATATTCTGATGGTATGATACACGATAAAGTTAGTGATATGGGAGGAAACGTTACCAACTTAAATTTAATGTGGAATTATGCGGCTGGAATACCACATCCGTACCCTAAAAGAGAAAATCATGGATTGAGTTTGGTGCCTCCAAAATCTGCTTTATGGTTAAACTATAAAGGAGAACGTATGGGGCCAATGCCATTGGTAACATCATTTGATACGCGTTATTTGGTTACAAAAATATGTGAGCAAGAAAAGCAATACTCTTGGCAAATTTTAAATGAGAAAATTGCGTATAAAGAATTAGGTGTTTCAGGATCAGAATTTAATGAAGGTATTAAAAATAAAAAAATAGTTTCATTTTTATATTCGGTAATTAAAGGAAACAAGCATCTAATTAAAAGTTTAGAAAAAGATTCTCCTAATTACATTACAGCGAATAGTATTGAGGAGTTAGCTAAAAAAATGAATGATTTAACAGGAACGAATGATATTGATACTACCGTTTTACAAGAATCTATTGAAAGTTATGACAGAAACTTTGAAAGAGGTAAAAATATTTGGAATGATGAGCAAATTCGACGAATTATGCATGCGCGTGAATATAAAGGAGACAGAAAACGTACCTTAAAACCACAAAAATTAAATCAGAAAAAGGCATATCCATTAATTGCCATTAGAGAATTTATTTTATCGAGGAAAAGTTTAGGAGGAATTCAAACAAATTTGAACTCTCAAGTGCTAAAAATAGCTAGTAAAAACAGTTCCCAGAATAGTTTTAAAAATTTGTATGCCGTTGGTGAAGCAGCCGGATTTGGAGGTGGAGGGTCTCATGGGAAAAGAGCATTGGAAGGAACATTTTTAGCTACGTGTATTTTTACAGCACAAAAAGCAGCAAAACACATAACAGATAACTAACATGAAAAGAACAGGAGCAAATTTAGCAGTTTATGCTTTAGAACAAATAGGAGTAAAGTATACTTTTGGTGTACCGGGAGTTCACAACATAGAGTTGTATGATGAGTTAAACAATTCAGAACAAATTGAACCTGTGTTGGTAACTCATGAAGGTGGAGCTTCTTTTATGGCTTTGGGGGTTTCCTGTACTTCAAATAGTATTGGAACTTTAATGATTGTTCCTGCTGCGGGAACAACAAATGCTATGAGTGGTATTGGTGAAGCTTTTTTAGATGGTATTCCTATGCTAATTTTTTCAGGAGGTACGCGTCAAGACAGTGGAAGATATTACCAATTGCATCAGTTAAACCAAGCAAATTTAGTAAAAGAAATTACCAAAGCTTATTTTAAAATAGAAACGCACAACGATATAATTTCTACTATTTACAAAGCATACGAAATTGCAACATCAGGAGAGCCTGGACCTGTTTTTATTGAAATTCCTATGGAAGTTCAAATGTTTAAAGGTGAAGTAAAAGAACTTTTTAAATATGTAAAAAATTATCAAAATCCTACCATAGAAAAACAAAAAGTAAAACAGGCAGCAAAACTACTTACTGAGGCTTCAAATCCAGGCATATATGTTGGATGGGGAGCTGCCAATGCAGTTAAATATACAGAAGAAATAGCTGAATTATTAGAGGCGCCAGTAGCAACAACACTGCAAGGTAAAGCTTCATTTCCCGCTTCAAATAAGTATCATACAGGCTTTGGATTTGGGCCAAATTCAGTACCTGCTTCTCAAAAAGCATTTAAAAATTGCGATGCAATGTTAGCTGTTGGTGTTCGGTTTTCAGAAATAGGTACCGGTAGTTTTGGTGTAAAGGTTCCTGAAAATTTAATTCATGTCGATATAAATTCTGAAGTTTTCGATAAAAACTACCCAACCAAAATAAGCATCGAAGGAGATGCTGGAGATGTACTAAAATTATTAGTTGAAGAATTAAAAAATATAGAAATTATAAAGTCCAGTAGCAAATCAGCCTTAAAAGAAGTAATTAAGGAGGAGAAGGAAAAATATTTTAATGAATGGAAAGAAAAGAAATTAGAAAACAAGGTTTCTCCTGGTTTCTTTTTTGAAGCGTTGACAAAATATACGGATGATGATACCTATTTTGTAGTTGATGATGGAAAACACACTTATTTGGCTGCTGAATTATTACCAATAAATAAATCGAGACATTTTCTGTCTCCTACCGATTTTAATTGTATGGGGTTTTGTGTACCTGCAGCTATTGGAGTGAAATTTATGAACCCAGCAAATAAAGTTGTTGGAATTGTTGGAGATGGAGGATTTTTAATGACAGGTATGGAAACTTTAACTGCAACAACTTATAAAAAAGGAGTGGTTTATTTTGTTTTTCACGATGGTGAATTAGGGCAAATATCTCAATTTCAAAAAATTCCTTTGAAGCGAAAAGTAGCGTCAGTTATAGGTAATGTTAATATTAAAGGTATTGCAGATGCTTGTGGGGCGACCTATTTAAATATGGAAAATGACACGAAAATTGAAGAGATTATGCAAAAAGCATTTCACGAAGTGCCAAAAAATACTCCCGTAATTGTTGATGTAGCCATTGACTATTCTAAAAAAACATTTATGACTAAAGGAGTGGTCAAAGTTAATTTGGCAAGATTTAGTTTTAAAGAAAAAATGAGATTTATTGGAAGGGCAATGAAGAGACATTTATTAGAAAAATAAGATATTAAAAATACTTATAATAGCATTACGAAAAATTATAAACAAAGATGTTAAATTATAATAAATTGCTATAAATTTGTGCATCATAAAATAAAAAAATATGTCTGATACTATAGAGAGAATAAAATGTTTGATTATTGGTTCTGGCCCTGCAGGATATACTGCGGCAATTTATGCTTCTAGAGCCGATTTAAAACCTGTAATGTATACAGGAATGCAAATGGGAGGCCAATTAACAACTACTACTGAGGTTGATAATTTTCCTGGTTATCCTAATGGAACTGACGGAACAGCAATGATGGAAGATTTAAAAAAGCAGGCTGAACGTTTTGGTACCGAAGTTCGTTTTGGAATGGTTACAAAAGTAGATTTCAGCAATGAAGCTGGAGGAATTCATAGAGTAACAGTTGATGAGTCAATTGAAATTGAAGCAGAAACAGTTATTATTTCAACTGGAGCTACGGCAAAATATTTAGGTTTGGAAAGTGAGCAACGTTTAATTGGTGGAGGTGTTTCAGCCTGCGCAACTTGTGATGGTTTCTTTTATAAAGGTCAAGATGTTGTTGTTGTTGGAGCAGGAGATACGGCAGCGGAAGAAGCAACTTATTTGTCAAATATTTGTAAAAAAGTTACGGTTTTAGTTCGTAAAGACTATATGCGTGCTTCTAAAGCGATGCAAAAAAGAGTTGAGAATACACCAAATATTGAAGTGAAGTTTAATACGGAGATTGACGAGGTTTTAGGTGATAATGTGGTTACAGGTGTTAGAGCTATTAATAATATAACCAAAGAAAAAGAAGTAATAGAGGTTACAGGTGTGTTTATTGCAATTGGACACAAACCAAATACAGGTATATTTAAAGATGTACTAGAAATGGATGAAACGGGTTATTTAATTACCAAGGGAAAATCTACTAAAACTAATTTACCGGGTGTGTTTGCAGCAGGAGATGTACAGGATAAGGAATACAGGCAGGCTGTAACTGCTGCTGGTACAGGTTGTATGGCAGCTTTAGATGCTGAGCGTTATTTAGGTTCATTGGTGTAAAAGGTAGAAATTATAAATTTTAAAGCTCAAACGAAAGTTTGAGCTTTTTTGTGTTAAGGGGAAACGTTTTCGTTATTTTTATCAATAATAAATACACGAAATTAAATAACTGCGTAATTTTGTTAAAAATTTAGAGAAATGAATTTGTTAAGTAACAGTTACTTCGTATTGTTTTTAATTATTTTAATAGGTTTTATTATTGGTAGAATTAAAATCAAAGGTATTTCTTTAGATGTATCAGCAGTCATATTTGTAGCCTTGTTTTTTGGTCATTATGGAATTGTTGTTCCAAAAGACTTTCAATTTATTGGACTGGTTTTGTTTATTTTTACTGTTGGTATACAAGCAGGACCAAGTTTTTTTGAATCTTTTAAAAAAAATGGTAGAGATTTGGCTTTTTTAGCTAGTATTCTTATACTAAGTGCAGGCATTATAACTTTTTTAATTTATTATGTTGGAGGTGTTGATAAAAACTTAAGTATTGGTTTGTTAAGTGGTGCGCTAACAAGTACACCAGGTTTGGCTGTAGCAATTGATACAACAGGCTCATCATTAGCATCTATTGGTTATGGTATTGGGTATCCGTTTGGAGTTATCGGAGTTATTTTATTTGTGAGTTTTTTGCCTAAATTTATGGGTGTTAAAATAAATGATGAAGAAACAAAATATAAACAAGACATAACAACGGAATACCCTGAGATTATACATAAACATTTTATTGTTGAAAATGAAAATGTAATAGGTAAAAGTTTTGAGGAAATAGATATCCGTTTTATGACGAAAGCAGTTATATCTAGAATTTCACATAATAATATAGCCTTTGCACCTGAACCACATACCATTTTTAATAAGGGAGATATTATTAAAGCAGTTGGTACCGAAGAAGCTTTAGAACGGGTTAAATTATTAATAGGTCCTGAAACTAAAAAATCAATTCCATTAAACTCTAATTTGGATGTGAAATTAATTTTGGTTACTAACAAAGATGTTGTTAAAAAAACATTAGGGCAGTTACATTTATTAAATAAATACCACGCAACAGTAACAAGAATTAGACGTTCAGGTATTAATATTTCTCCAAGCCCTTCTTCTAAATTACAATTTGGCGATAAAATAATGGTTGTTTCATCAAAAGAAAATATGCAACAAGTTATACGGATTTTTGGAGATGATGATAAACAATTATCAAATACCGATTTTTTACCAATATCATTTGGAATTATTTTAGGGGTATTGGTAGGAAAACTAAGTGTAAATTTTAGTGATTTTTCTTTTAGTTTAGGATTAACTGGAGGTATTTTATTGGTTGCACTTATTTTGGGAAGAACTGGAAAAACAGGGCCAATTATGTGGACAATGACTGGTGCGGCAAACCAAATTTTACGGCAATTCGGACTGCTATTCTTTTTAGCGGCAGTTGGTACAAGTGCAGGTTCTAGCCTAGAAGCTACTTTCCAAAATTACGGAGGTGAATTATTTTTGTATGGTGCATTAATTACGTTAATTCCTATGCTAATAACCACGGTTATAGCAAAGTATCTTTTAAAAATAAATATACTTACATTGCTAGGAACATTAACTGGAAGTATGACAAGTACGCCGGGATTAGCAGCCGTTGATAATATGGTTGATACCGATGCTCCTGCGGTAGCCTATGCAACGGTTTATCCAATTGCAATGGTGTTATTAATAATTGTAATTCAGATTTTAAGCTTGGTATAAATTAAAAAAAATCAATTTATTTTTGGTCATTAAAAAATCTATCTTACATTTGTAGCAATAATGAAGACAAATAATTTAAATATGAATTGGTGGTGGAACTCTCTTAAACTATAAGCGAGCTAGACTATTATATTTATATTAATAAACTATATAACAAAAGGACTTATCTCGCGATAAGTCCTTTTTTATTTCAACAAAAATGAAAAAAATTAAATTTAAAACAATTTCAAAAAAACAATTGGCAGATACTATTACTCCAGTTGGCATGTATTCTAAAATTAGAGATAAATATGCCAATAGCTTATTGTTAGAAAGTTCTGATTATCACAGTAAAGAAGAAAGTTTCACCTTTATTTGTATTGAACCAATTATTACATTAAAAGCAGATAATAATACGTTTACATACAGTTATAAAGATAAAGAAATCAATGCAAAAGAAATCAATCGTGATTTTTATAACATTTTTGAAGAATACCGTAAAACTATTGAAATAGATTGTGAAGAATCTATAAAATCATACAATGGTTTCTATGGTTATATATCCTACAATTCAATTCAGTATTTTGAGACAATTCAATTAAATGCCAAAAAAGCACCTTCAGAAATACCAGATTTCCAATTCAGTTTTTTCAAATTTATCATTGCCATTAATCATTTTAATGATGAATTAACACTTATTGAAAATATTGAAGAAGGTGAAGAATCAAGAATTGAAGAAATCCAAACCTTAATAAATGCACGAACCTATGGTTTGTATAAATTTAATGTAAAAGGCAGTGAATCTTCCAATTGTACTGATGAAGATTTTAAAAATAATGTAGCAAAAGCAAAACAACATTGTAAACGAGGCGATGTTTTTCAATTGGTATTATCACGTCAGTTTCAACAAAAATTTTCAGGAGATGAATTTAATGTATACAGAGCATTACGTTCAATAAACCCATCGCCATATTTATTTTATTTCGATTATGGCAGCTTTAAATTAATGGGATCATCACCAGAAGCTCAAATTAAAATTGACAAAGAAAAAGCCATTATTAACCCAATTGCAGGAACATTTAGGCGAACAGGAGATATGGCGAAAGACATTTTATTAGGTGATAAATTATCTAAAGACACCAAAGAAAACGCCGAACACGTAATGTTGGTAGATTTGGCACGAAACGATTTAAGTAAACACGCAAGTAATGTACAAGTCGAGGTTTTTAAGGAAGTACAATATTTTAGCCACGTTATACACTTGGTTTCAACAGTGCAGGGAAAACCTAAAGGAAGAGCCATTGAAATTGTAGGAGATACGTTTCCTGCAGGTACGTTAAGTGGTGCACCTAAATATAAAGCAATGGAATTAATTGATACCTACGAAAATCAAACGCGTGGTTTTTACGGTGGTGCAGTGGGTTTTATTGGGTTAGATAATTCGGTAAATTTGGCAATTGCCATTCGTTCTTTTGTAAGTAAAAATAACACCTTATTTTCTCAGGCAGGTGCGGGAATTGTTATGAATTCCACTGAAGAAGGAGAGTTACAAGAAGTAAATAACAAGTTAGCCGCTTTAAAAAAAGCATTAATTATGGCAGAAAACATTTAGGGCGTTACCTTACTGTCATCTCGAGCGGAGTCGAGAGAAAAGTAAGGTCGGGCTTTACGCACTCGCTTTTTTGTTGAAAAACAAAAAGAGCTCAAACAAAGCTTCAATCCCTAACGCAAAAAAGAATAAAAAGATAAAAACACAAAATATGAAAATAGTAATCATAGATAATTACGATTCATTTACCTATAATCTAGTTCATTTAGTCGAAAATATTACTGGGAAATATCCATCAGTTTTTAGAAACGATGAAATAGCCGTTGAAGCTATTAATGAGTACGATTTAATTATGTTATCACCAGGACCTGGTATTCCTGATGAAGCTGGAATTTTAAAAGAAGTTATAAAAACCTACGCAGGCAAAAAACCTATTTTTGGAGTTTGTTTAGGTTTACAAGCAATAGCGGAAGTATTTGGAGGTTCGTTAGAAAATTTAGATGCTGTTTTTCACGGAGTAGCAACCACAATGAAAGTAACTAATAAGGATGCTTCAATTTATAAAGATATTCCAACCAAATTTGAAGCAGCACGGTATCATTCTTGGATAGCATCTTTAGAAGATTTTCCATCCGAATTAGAAATAACAGCAGTTGATGAGTTTGGAGCAATCATGTCTTTACAACATAAAACATACAATATAAGTGCAGTTCAATTTCACCCAGAATCAATATTAACACCATTAGGTGAAAAAATTGTTCGTAATTTTATAGAAGTAATTAAATGAAATTGTCAATGCAAAATAGTGATTGTTAAAGGAATAAGAGAAGTATGTCATATCGAGCGCAGTCGAGATATTTTTAGAAATTTCAATTGCATTAAAAATAAGAAATTAAAAAAAATGCCATTTCAAAATAGTGATTGTTAAGGGAATAGAAGAAGTGTGTCATACCAAGAGTAGTCAACACAATATGTCATATCGAGCGCAGTCGAGATATATTATAAATTAAGAATATTTATTTTTCGACTGCGCTCAAAATGACAAATTAATAAACTTTTAACTATTGATTAAAGTTATAAATTAAAATGAAAAAAATATTAAATAAATTATTTGAGCAACAGCGTTTAACAAAACAGGAAGCCAAAGAAGTACTTTTTCAAATTGCAACTGAAAAGTATAATAATTCTCATTTAGCTTCTTTTTTAACGGTGTTTATGATGCGACCAATTTCAGTAAATGAATTGGCAGGTTTTAGAGAAGCCTTGTTAGAATTAGCACTAAAAATAGATTTATCAGAATTCAACACCATTGATTTGTGTGGTACAGGAGGTGATGGTAAAAACACATTCAATATTTCAACATTAACATCGTTTATTGTTGCAGGTACGGGAAATAAAGTAGCTAAACATGGAAATTATGGCGTTTCTTCCGTGAGTGGTTCTTCAAATATGTTAGAATATTTAGGGTATAAATTCACGAATAACGAATCAATTTTAAAAAGCCAGCTAGAGAATGCCAATATTTGTTTTTTACATGCGCCGTTATTTCATCCAGCAATGAAAGCTGTTGGTCCGGTTCGTAAAGAATTAGGGTTGAAAACTTTTTTCAATATGTTGGGGCCTTTGGTAAATCCGAGTAATCCGCAAAATCAATTGGTTGGGGTTTTTAACTTAGAAGTTGCCCGAGTTTACAATTATTTATTACAAGAAACTACCAAAAATTATGGAATTATTTATAGTATTGATGGCTATGATGAAATTTCTTTAACAAGTGCTTTCAAGTTATTTACCAAAGAAAATGAGCAATTAATTACACCTGAAAATTTAGGATTAAAAAGATTAAAACAATCTGATATTTTTGGTGGAGATTCTGTGGCAGCATCAGCTAAAATATTTGTGTCAATTTTAGATGGAAATGGTACGGAAGCTCAAAATAATGTGGTACTTGCAAATGCGGCTTTTGCATTAAAAATAATTGATAATAACAAATCGTTTGAAACTGCTTTTGAAGAAGTTAAAACATCGTTATTAGGTTTAAAAGCAAAAGAATGTTTAACTAAATTAATTAAGAATTAAGAATTAAGAATTAAGAATTAGGAATTAAGAATTAGGAATTATGAAAAAGGAATTATGAAAAAGGATAATATAATTCAAATCAAAAGTTACAATTTTGCAATTAGAATTGTTGAATTGTATAAAGATTTGAATGTAAATAAGAGAGAGTTTATATTAAGTAAGCAATTGCTTCGTTCAGGGACTTCAATTGAAGCTAATATTGAAGAAGCTATTGGAGGACAAAGTAGAAAAGATTTCTATGCAAAATTAACCATATCTTATAAAGAAGCTAGAGAATCTCATTATTGGATTCGGCTTTTAAAAGATACCAATTATTTATCTCAAGAATAGTATGATTCACTAATTTTTGATATTGAGGAGTTATTAAAAATAATTGGTAGCATTCAAAAAACAATTCGTAATTTTAAATACGTAATTAAAAACTTATAATTATTTGTATGAATATTTTAAATAAAATAATAGCACATAAAAAGAAAGAAGTAGCACAATTAATGAAAGAGGTTTCGATAGAAAAATTAGTTAAAAGCCCCAATTTTAAACGGACACCAATTTCATTAAAAAAGGCATTAACAGTAAAAAATTCAACAGGAATTATAGCTGAATTTAAAAGACAATCGCCTTCAAAAGGAATTATAAATGATAAGGCTGAAGTTATAGATGTAACTCAAGGTTATTTAAAAGCAGGTATTGCAGCGCAATCTATTTTAACCGATATTCATTTTTTTGGAGGAAGTATTTTAGATGTAATGCAAGCAAGAACAGTAAATGAAACAGTACCAATTTTAAGAAAAGACTTTATTGTTGATGGTTTTCAAATTGTGGAAGCAAAAGCCATTGGTGCTGATGCTATATTACTAATAGCAGCTTGTTTAACAACAAAAGAATTAAAAAATTATGGCAAATTAGCAGAAGATTTAGGTTTGGAAGTGTTGTATGAAGTACATAATAAAGAAGAATTGGATAAAATTGAACTCGACCATAAAATTATAGGAATTAATAATCGGAATTTAAAAACTTTTGAGGTTGATTTAGAACATTCAATTGAGTTAGTGAGTCAAATACCAGAGAGTTGTATTAAAGTTTCTGAAAGTGGGTTAAGTAATCCAAGAGTAATAATAGGTTTAAAAGAATATGGATTTCAAGGATTTTTAATTGGTGAAAATTTTATGAAAACGGAAGATCCAGGACTGGCTTGTGAAGCATTTATATCACAAATTAGATAAAAGAATGTCATTCCTGCGTAGGCAGGAATCCATAAGTAGAAAATAAGTAAAAACTATGCATCAATATTATGTTTATATTTTGGTAAGTAAAATTCGTGGGACTTTATATATTGGAAAAACGAATGACTTGCAACGAAGAGTTTATGAACATAAAACAGGAATTAAAAAAGGATTCACTCAAAAATACGGAGTAAGTCAATTGGTGTATTTTGAATTTTTTCAAGCTGTTAATGAAGCAATTGATAGAGAGAAGAATTTAAAAAAAATGGAAGCGTGACTGGAAAATTAGATTGATAGAAGAAAAAAATAAACGGTGGCTTGACCTTGCACGAGATTGGTATGATGATATTTTGGTTGATTAGGATAGATTCCTGCCTACGCAGGAATGACAGTAGAAAAATTAATAAAACAATTCAACAATTAGACATTTTAACAAATAAACGATTATACACCATTAAACAATAAGAAAAAAATGAAAATTAAAGTTTGTGGAATGCGAAATCAAGAGAATGTTTCAAGCTTGTTAGCTTTGAAACCAGATTTTGTAGGATTTATCTTCTATCATAAATCTAAGCGTTTTGTTACGGATATTCCAAAAATTCAATTTCCAACAACTACTAAGAAAGTAGGTGTTTTTGTAAATGAAACTATTGAAAAAGTAATTGCTACTGTTGAAAAATATAAATTAGATTTTGTACAGTTGCACGGAAATGAAACTCCTAATTATTGTAATGAAATTCTAAAGAGTCATCTTGAACGCAGTCGAAAGATTGTTTCAGAATCTCATAAATTAAAAATTATCAAAGCATTTTCAGTAGATGAAAACTTTGATTTCAGCATTACAAAAAAGTTTCAAAAATTCTGTGAATATTTTCTGTTTGATACCAAAGGAACAAATTATGGAGGAAATGGCATAAAATTTAATTGGGGAATACTTCAAAACTATAAAGGTAAAGTTCCTTATTTATTGAGTGGAGGTATTTCAAAAGAGGATAGTACAGAAATTGTAGCATTCCTGCGGAGACAGGAATCTAAATTGTGTATTGGCATTGATATAAATAGTGGTTTTGAAATAGAACCTGCTTTCAAAGATATTGAAAAAATTAAAGAATTTAAAAATAGCTTGATATGAGTTTTTTTGTAGATAAAAATGGATACTACGGTCAGTTTGGAGGAGCATTTATCCCTGAATTATTATACCCAAATGTAAAAGAATTAGAAGATAATTATTTAAAAATATTGGAGTCAGATTCCTTTAAAAAAGAATTTAAGGAATTGTTAGATAATTATGTTGGCAGACCAACTCCGTTGTATTTAGCGAAGCGATTGTCTGAAAAATATGGAACTACTATTTATTTAAAGCGTGAAGATTTAAATCATACAGGTGCACATAAAATTAACAATACAATCGGGCAAATATTAGTTGCTAAGCAACTTGGTAAAAAGCGAATTATTGCAGAAACAGGTGCTGGACAACACGGTGTTGCAACTGCTACCGTTTGTGCACTTATGAATTTAGAGTGTATTGTTTTTATGGGTGAGGTTGATATTAAAAGACAAGCACCCAATGTTGCTCGTATGAAAATGTTAGGTGCTAAAGTTATTCCTGCTAAAAGTGGTAGTAAAACATTAAAGGATGCTACAAATGAAGCCATTAGAGATTGGATTGGCAACCCTGAAGATACTTATTATTTAATAGGTTCGGTAGTTGGACCTCATCCATATCCAGATATGGTGGCTCGCTTGCAATCTATAATTAGTAAAGAAATTAAAGAACAATTATTAGAGCAAACAGGAAGTGAAAACCCTGATATGATAATTGCTTGTGTGGGTGGTGGAAGCAATGCTGCAGGAGCATTTTATCATTATTTAGAGAATGAAAATGTAAAACTAATAGCCGTTGAAGCTGCAGGTTTAGGTGTGCATAGTGGGCAATCTGCTGCAACCTCTCAATTGGGAGAGGTTGGTGTTTTACATGGAAGTAAAACTATTTTAATGCAAGATGATTACGGACAAGTAACAGAACCTTATTCTATTTCAGCAGGATTAGATTATCCAGGAATAGGGCCTTTACATGCTTTTTTACATGAAAGTAAACGAGCGGTATTTATGAATGCAACAGATCAAGAAGCGCTGGATGCGGCATACGAGTTAACTAAAATAGAAGGAATTATTCCAGCATTAGAATCAGCTCATGCACTGGCTGTTTTACCCAAAATGAAATTAAAAAAAGATCAGGTAATTGTAATTAATTTATCTGGAAGAGGTGATAAAGATTTAGAAACCTATATAACACATTTAAAAGATGAGTAAGTTAACTAGTTTATTTAAAGTGAAACAGCATAATTTATGCTCCGTATTTTTTACTGCAGGTTTTCCAAAATTAAATGATACGGAACAAATTATTAAAAATTTAGAAAGTAATGGCGTAGATTTTATTGAAGTTGGGTTACCGTATTCTGATCCATTAGCAGATGGGCCAACGATACAGCATAGTAGTTCGGTAGCATTGGAGAATGGAATAAATCTGGATATTATTTTTAAGCAGTTAGAAGCATTAAAAGATACCGTTAAAACTCCTTTAGTTTTAATGGGTTACTTAAATCAGATTCTAAAATATGGTGAAGCTAAATTTTGTCAAAAATGTAAAGATTGTGGTATTGAAACAGTTATAATACCAGATTTGCCTATGATTGAATATGAGAATCATTATCAGCAATTGTTTGCAAATTATGGAATTTCAAATGTATTTTTAATTACACCACAAACTTCAGAAGAACGTATTATAAAAATTGATAAAATTACCAATGCATTTATTTATGTTGTAGCATCTTCTTCAATTACAGGTGCTAAAGGAGAAATTTCAGAAAAGCAAATAGCCTATTTTGAGCGAATTAAAAAAATGAATTTAAAAAGTATCTTAATTGTAGGTTTTGGAATTTCTAATAAGTCGACGTTTAATAAGGTATGTGAGTATATGAATGGAGCAATTATTGGTTCTGCCTTTATTCATTTTTTAGGTGAAAAAGGATCAAAAAATATTGATGAATTTATAAATGAAATATGCTGAGGTTATTCAATAGGGAAATTAAAATAGGTATTTGGATACGGTTCATTGCGTAAAGTAAAGTGCCACCATTCTTTTGGGTAATTTTTAAAATTATACTTTCGCATTAACTCTTGTAAAATTTTTCTGTTTTGTAAATGTTTTGAGGTTAAATTTTGATTTGAAACCCAAGATTCTTTTCCAAAAAAATCATAAGGGCTTCCCATATCTAATTCTTCTTTCTTTGTAGAGGCTATATTTACTATTGTAATGTCTACAGTACTTCCTCTACTGTGTCCAGATTTAGAAGCTATGTATTCTTCTTTGAACAAATCCTTCTTTTTAACGTTTGGGTAAAATTCTTCTTTATTCAGAGTGTCATTCAGATTTTTAGCCCATTTAACAAAATGATTTACTGCTTTTTGTGGGCGGTATGCATCGTAAACTTTTAAACCTAAATTTTTCTTTTTAAGTTCAAATTGAATTCTTTTTAACATCTTGGCTGCCTCAACCGTAATTATGGCCTTTGGAGCATTATAACCGTCTATTGGTCTACCAATAAAATTATGATTTCCGGCATAACGTATTTCTAATTCTATGGTTGGAATCACAGTCTTTAAATATACAAATCCTTCAGGAAGTTGTTGTTGTGAAAAACTCTTTTCAACAATTAAAAAGAGCATGCATAAAATGAAATATCTAGAAATTTTATTTAACACGTTCACCATTTATATACGTTTCATCAACTTTAATATATGGAATTTTATCAGCATCAATTTCCATAATGTTTTTATTGAGGATTATAAAATCAGCCATTTTACCAGTTTCAATACTTCCCTTTTCATTTTCTTCAAAATTAGCATAGGCAGCCCAAATAGTCATTCCTTTTAACGTTTCTTCACGTGTTAATGCATTCTCCATTTGGAAACCATTTTTAGGGAAATTATTTAAATCTTTACGAGCAACTGCAGCATAAAAAGTTAAAAATGGACTTACTTTTTCTACAGGGAAATCTGTCCCTAGCGCAACTTTTCCGTAATGTTTTAGTAATTCTTTATAAGCATAAGCACCTTTCATACGCTCAGCTCCAATTCTGTCTTTTGCCCAATACATATCAGATGTGGCATGTGTTGGTTGTATTGAAGGTAAAATATTATCAAAATAATTAAAATCTTTGATATCAATAATTTGAGCGTGCTCAATTCTCCAGCGCCTATCTTTTTTACCTTTTAAAACTTCTTTGTAGGTTTTTAGCATCACATAGTTTGCTGAATCTCCAATGGCATGTGTATTCATTTGATAATTTGAATTAGCAATTTTTTGTGCAATTTTTTGTAAATCGGCTACAGGAGTTACTAAAGCTCCAAAATGATTGTGTTTATCAGAATATGGTTTTTTCATGGTGGCTCCACGTGACCCTAAAGCCCCATCAGCATAAACTTTTATAGAGCGTACATTCAATCTGTCAGTTTTTATAATTCCTTTTGGCAAATAATAATCTAAATTTTTTGGGGTGCTGGAAATCATCGCATAGATACGAATTTTTAGTTCGTTAGCTTGTTGTAAACTATCAATTAAGTCAACAGTTTCTTTTGATAATCCGGCATCGTCAACAGTTGTTAAGCCGTAGTAAAAACAAATTTCTTCAGCATCTTTTAATGCTTGAATTTGTTCTTTTTTTGAAGGGTTTGGAATTGTTTTATCAATTAAATTCATAGGATTGTCAATAAAAACACCTGTGAGTTTTCCATTTTTTCGCAGTATTTCTCCACCTGAAAAAGGAGTGTTAACAGTAACTTTTGCCAAATCTATTGCTGCTTGGTTTGCTAGTAGTGCATGGCCATCAATTCTACGAATTGCAATTGGCGTATTTGGAAATAACTGATCTAATTTATCTTTTGTTGGAAATTCTTTAGTTTCCCAATCATTTTGATCCCAACCACGACCAGTAATATAAAGTACATTTTTTTCTTTTTGAAAATCGACAATTCGTTGCACAACTTCATCAAAACTTGTTGTACCAGTTAAATCTACTTTTTGTTGTTGCAAACCTAATCCAAAAAAATGACAATGTGCATCAATAAAACCAGGAACTATTGTTTTCCCTTTAACATCGTTTATAAAAGTAGAAGCATATTTTGCTTCAATTTCAAGAGAAGTACCTACATCAATAATTTTACCATCTTTAATAGCAAAAGCTTCAGCTTTGTCAAAGTTTTTATTTACAGTATATACATTGGCATTTATTACAATGGTGTCAACTTGTTCTTTTTTTGAACACGAAATGGTCATGGCAATTAGAAATATTAAGGTTATTTTTTTCATTTCAAATAATTATCTATTAAGTAAATAAGTGAAGCCATTGATGCTGCTCCTAGCTCTAATTCTCTTTTATTAACTTTATCAAAAGTATCAATAGCGGTATGATGGTAATCAAAATAACGTTGTGAATCTGGTTTGTAACCAAATAAAGAGATTGTTTCAGATTTTAAAGGACCAATATCAGCGCCTCCATGTCCTTTTTTAATATCGTGCAATCCATACGGGGCAAGTAATGATTTCCAACTCATAAATAGATTGTAATTTTCTTCAGAACTATCAAATGAAAACCCTCTTGGTGTAAATCCGCCCGAATCTGATTCTAAAGCTGCAATGTGATTTTCATTATTCTTTTTGGCTTCTTCTGCATATTTTTTACCACCTCTTAAGCCATTTTCTTCATTCATAAATAAAACAACTCTAATAGTGTGTTTAGGTTTGATACCATTTAACTTTAGTAAACGTACTACTTCAATAGATTGTACAATACCTGCACCATCGTCATGAGCTCCTTCACCCAAATCCCATGAATCTAAGTGCCCACCTACAGTTATAAATTTATCGGGATAATCACTTCCTGTAATTTCGCCAATAACATTATAAGAAGGGGCATCGGGTAATGTTTTACAGCTTTGTTTGAAGTAAAATTTCAAGGTTGGATTTTCCTTTAATTTTATACTTAATAAGTTTGCAGCTTTAGTACTAATTGCTGCTGTTGGTACCTTTTCGGTATCTGGTAAATCTCCATAACGCATAGTTCCAGTATGCGGAATATCGTCAATACTTGAAGTCATAGAGCGAACAATAACACCTAAAACCCCATATTTCCCAGAAACTTTTGCTCCATTAACACGTTGATCTACACAACCGCTATATGCTCTAAAAGTTTCCAATAAAGTAGTATCAAAAGGACGATTAAAAAATACAATTTTCCCTTTTAGCTTTTCGCCTAACTTTTCGACTTCTTCCAAACTTTTTACTTCAATAACCTCACCCAAAATACCATTTTCAGGTGTTGCAATAGAGCCTCCCAATGCGCAAATTGGTACATTGAATTTATTATTATTACTTATGAAATAAGCTTCCTCTTTTTTACCGCGAACCCAATGAGGAACCATAACAGGTTGTAGCCAAACTTTGTCAAAGTTTAGGTCTTTCATTAACTTTTCACCCCATTCAACGGCTTGTTGAGCTTCTGGAGAACCAGATAAACGCCCGCCAATATTAGATGTTAAATCTCGTAACCATTCATAACTTTCTCCATTGGTTAATGAGGTGTTAAATAGTTGTTTGATAATAACTGAATCCTGTTTGTTAACGGTTTGCAGAGTTTGTTTGTTGGGCTTAATTTTAGAACAAGAAATTAGAGCAATAAATATACCTATTGCAATAAAAATATTTTTCATTTTATGGTAGTTTTTATAGATTGTTAAAACTACATAAAAAAGTTTTAATAAAATGAACTTCTATTACAAATCAAATTTATACGTAATTCCTGCCAATATTTGTAAAGTTTGAACTTGGTAGTTTACAAATGTATCGTATTTTACACCCAACGCATTGTTGATTTTGGCAAATGCAGTTAATCTGTTAGAGAAAATATAGCCTCCATTCAAATTTAAATCCATATAAGATTGATTTTGTATAACAGTACCATTTTCAGGTAAAATATTGTAAGGAACTACAAAACCATAAGTTTCACCACGGTAAAATAATTTAGCACCTGCAAACCAATTTTTATTTTGATAGTCAGCTGAAATAGTTGCTTTTATTGTGGGTAAATTCCAAGCTTGAAACTGTGTGTTTGTTGTGAAGTTTGAATAGGTTAGTGTAGCACTAAAGTTAAATTCATCAGAAGCATCTATGGTAACTTCACCAAAAACTGATAAAGTTTTTACATCATCATAAACAACATTAAAAGAATTCCCGGCTTCATAAGATTTTTCAATAGAAATTACTCCATCAGTTTTAGTCTGATTTTGAATAAACAAAGGTTTGTTTTTTTCTGAAGTATGACTTACATTAAAATTATACCCAATATTGGAAGCTAGTTTTCCTTTGGCACCAGCAAATGCTTTGTATTGTTTATCTGTTTGTTGTACACTTAGAGTTGGAGAAATAAAAGAGTTTTCATTGGCAAAATCTCTATAAGTATTCTGGGTTAAATCTCCGGTAACACCTGCAACTACAATTAAAACTTCATTAACAACTTTGTAGGAAGCTGTTACATTTGGATAGGCATAAAAATCACTTGTTTTATGTTCTAAGTCGTTTGTGTAATATAGCTTAGCGCCTAAATTAACAGTTAAATTATCACGTAATACTTCAAGGTTAGGGCTGAAACCTAAATTTAGGAAACTGTGGTTAATATCACTTGATGTTACGTAGTTTTGTTTAAATTTACCAGCCACAAAATCAATTAAAAACTCACTATTTATTAATTCAGTCGAAATAGGAAATTCAAATGTTGGTTTGGCTAAAAGCCGAAATTCATTGCTGTTAAAATTATCTGAGAAATTGTAAATTTCAGCGGTTGCTCCTTTAAAAAAGGAATTATCAAAATTAATTTTACCACCTATATAAATATTCTTGTAGATTTGTTCTTCATCTAAAGAATTTATAAAAGTTTCATCAAATGTAATATCTTTTGATAAGCCATAATAATTGTATTGGTCACGTTGAATACCCGCATTTAATTGCCAGTTATAATCTCGTTCAAATTGTTTGTAGTACATATCAATTCGGGTGTTAGAAAAACTATCATTTAGCAGTAAATCTTTAATACCTCCTTCTGAAGAATGATGATTGATAAAAATACCAAAATCATTATATCTAATATCTCCAGAGTGTAGATATGCTTCAAATAAGGGGCTTGTAAAATTACCAAACCCAGCCGAAATATAATTTTCAAATAAACGCTCTTTAGGCTCTCTAACAACACCCTTTGCTTTACCTTTCGATGGGGTAAATGTTGATGCAACTGGAATTGAAAATATACGATAATCAACAGTTTCCTTTTTAATATTATTTGTTGCCTCAATAATTGGATTAGATTTTATTTTAAATGCATCTGAAATTTTTGGGGTGTATGGTTTTATAACTATTATTTCTTCCGTTTTTAATGTGTCCTTTTTAGTTTCTTGTGAAAAAGAAAAACCAGTTATTAATAGTGCAAATGAGGTTATAAGAAGCTTATGCATGTTTATATGTTTGTTTTTAATATTAATTTTTTACAGACTCGTTAGTTTTGGCTAGTTCTGTTTTTATACGGTTAAGATCTTTAGTTGCCTGTTCAACAACATCCTTAAACTCTGTGAAATTTTTTAATACACTTTCTAATATGTATGTTGCCTGATAAGCATCTTTTAGTTCGTAATAATTATTGGCCATTATTATCAAACCTTTTGCAGCCCAATATTTGTAAGCAGCATAATCTGCAGCAATTTTTTGAATAATTTTATTTGAAACACGATAGCTTCCATCACTGTTTTCAAAATAAGCATCATAATACAAGGCTTCTGCTTTTAATTTTCCTTCTGCAATTTTTTCAACTTTTTTATAAGCATCTCTGGCTTTGCCCTCATTGTTAGTTTTTATGGCTGAGCGTGCAATTATAATGTAAGCATCAGACTTAATGCGGTTTTCTATTTTTGAATTTTTTAGTACCATCTCTGCATAGTCTACTGCTTTGGGATAATTTTTTATTTCATAATAACCTTTCATTAAGTTAGTTTGTGCAAAAGTGATCTTTTGTGATGAATTAGCTTCATTCTCCAGTCGTTCTAAAATTGGGATTGCTTTGTTCCAATTAGCACTTTCTAAATAGATTTGAGATAAACTTGAAAGTGCATTTTCAGTAAATTCATTTCTTTCTTGGTTTATAACGTAACTGTAATAAGGAATAGCTTCTGGATGTTTGTTTTCTGAAAATAACGATTGTGCCAAATAAAAATTAGCTTGTAAAGAGTGCAAACCTTTTGGGAAATTTTCTAGATATTTTTTAAAACTTAGTATTGATTTTTTATGATTGTTTTGAAGGTATTGTTTTTCTGCAGATTCATACGTGTCGTTATCTAATTCAGCATTTGTAACATTTACAAAATTTAACGTTTTAACCCAAGCTGCATATTCATCAACCTTACCTAAATCTACATAAATTTGACGTGCATTTTTAACAGCTTGTTTGGCTTCATCTGAATTAGGAAAGCGTTTAACAATACTTTTATAGTTTGCTAAAGCTTCCTCATTTTGGTTGATGTTGTAAAAAATCAACCCTTTTTTTAACAACGCTTTTGGTACCAAAGGACTTCTTTTAAAGTTGTTAATTAATTTATCAAAGTTTTCTAGAGCAAGGTTGTTTTTGTTTCTTTTAATGTAAGAGTTTCCTAAAACAAACAGTGCATCATCTCTATAAGTAGATTTTAAATATGTATTTAAGAAAGACTTTAAGGTTGATATTTTAGTATTTTCATTCCCTGTTAATCCGTAGCTAATTGCTTTTTGAAACTGGGCGTAATCACTATCAACTCCATTCAACTTAATGGCTTTATTGTAATAAATAATAGCATTTGAGTAATTGCTACTAACAAAATAACTATCACCAATTCTTAAATAACTATCGTTAAGTTTTACGTTATCATCAATATGTTGATTTGTGTACTTTTTAAATGCAATTATGGCATTGCTATAATCTTTTTGTTTGAAATAAACATATCCTAAATTGTAATTTATAGTTTTAAACTCTGGAGTTTTAGAAGCTTCATTACTTGAATAAAATAGTTTAAAATTGGCCAATGCATCAATAAAATTATGTAACCTATAATTAGATTCTCCCTTCCAAAAAGTAGCACGAGCCTTAAAATTTGCATCTAAGGGTACTGTAAGTGAACTTTCGAAATTTTCTATTGCCAAGTCGTAATTCCCTTCAATAAAAAGTTCTACTCCTCTGTAAAACGCCACTTTTTGAAATAGAATCCGTTCTTTTGTGCTTTTCTTATTTTTTAAATACTTTAAGGCACCTTCATAGTCTTTAGAAGTAATGTAGGCACTTATAATAAGCTCATTAATTTCATTCTTATGTGTAGAATTTGGATACAACTCAATATATTCTTGTAATACTTCTGGTACACTTTTGTATGGATTTCCTATTTCGTAACTTAATTTTGCATAATTTAACCAAGCATCTTTCTGAATAGTTGGTTTGTATTTCATATGAGCAGCATTTCTAAATGCATTTAAAGCTTCTAGCTTTTTATCTAATTTTAAATAACATTCGGCTAAATGATAATAAGCATTTTGTGTTACAGCATTTTTTCCTCCAATAATCTTATTGAAATTTTTTATAGCATTTTCAAAGTCGTTTAATTTGTAATAGGCATACCCTAAAAAATAATAATCGGTATTATTCCATTTACCACGTTTTCCTTTGTAATTTTTTAAATATGGGATGGCTTCCTCGTATTTTTGAAGGTTAAAATAACTCTCACCAATAATTTTTGAAATTTCAGAATGTTCAATTCGTTTTGCTTTTTTAAGAAGAGGTAGCCCATATTCAATAGCCTTTTTAAACTTCCCTAATTTAAAATTCATGTCTGCTAAATAATAGGAGACCTTTGTTTTAAAAGTTTTATCGTTAGCAACTTCACCTAAATAAGTACCTGCAGTATCATAATCATCTTGTTTGTATGCAATATATCCGTAATAATATTTGGCTTGTGCACCATATTTTTGTGAATCTAATAATGATAAAAAGTACTCTTTTGATTTGGTATATGCTTTATTAGCAAATAAAGAATAGGCATATTTAAAGTTAAAATCTGCTTCTTTTTTTAAGGTTAAATTTGTAGTATTTACTCTCGAAAACCATTTTGCAGCATAAGAATATTTACCAATTTTAAAGTAATAATTAGCAACATCCATAAAAGCACTATTACGTTTAGTGCTTGTAGGGTATTTATCCACATATTGTTGCATTAAATCGTCTGCATCTGGTTGCTCTAAACGAATTGCACAATTGGCGGCGTAATACTCACAGTTAGCTTTTAACTCTGATGAATTGTCAAATTGAGATTTAATTTGGTTGAAAATTTTTTGAGCAGCCAAAAAAGCTTTGTTCTGATACAATTCAATTGCGTGGTTATATTCTGAAAGTGAGTTGGTATAAATTGCTGTTTTTTGTGCAAATAATGAGATAGTAATAATAAACACAAGAAAAGAGAGAACAATTTTTTTATATGTCATTTTAATTAAAATTGAAAGGTTACAAACTATAATCTAATAACGCAGTTTTTTAATGAAATTGCATTTGTTAAAAAATATTTTTATTAAAAAGTTATAACAATAATAATGTCTACTACCCGTTGTTTGTTTTGATTAAATTTCGTCAATTTGAGTGAATTTCAACCCTGATAAGGGGTGAGATTAGTATCGAGAATAGAAATTTTATCTTAAAAAGTAATTCTCGATAGTTCTGCTGAGCCTGTCGAAGTACAATTTTCTATTGAAAAGAAACTATCGTTGGATTCAAAATAGTAATTCAAAAAGCACAAAGAGTTGTCTACTCTTAAAAATAATGATATAAAATAGAAGTTAATAGTGGATTATAAGCCAAAAGAAGGCTAAAAAGTACTTTATTATTAATTAGATAGATGTTGATACTTAACATTTAAATAATTAGATTTGTTAAAAATCTATATTTGTATGGCTGAAGTAATACTTTCATTACAAAATGCACAAATTTTTCAAAGAGAAAATTTAGTTTTATCAGATGTTAATTTAAGCATTAATAGCGGTGAATTTGTTTATTTAATAGGTAAAACAGGAAGTGGTAAAAGTAGTTTAATGAAAACGTTGTATGGAGATTTACCTCTTGAAAATGGAAAAGGTAGCATTGTTGGTTTTGATTTAAATAATTTGAAAGAAAAAGAAATACCCTTTTTACGCAGAAAAATAGGAATTGTATTCCAAGATTTTAAATTATTGAACGATAGAAGTGTCTTCGAAAACTTATTATTTGTTTTAAAAGCAACAGGGTGGAAAGATAAAATTAAAATAAAGGAGAAAATTAATGAGGTATTGTCTAAGGTAGGGATGGAAACAAAGGATTTTAAAATGCCGTTTCAATTATCGGGAGGTGAGCAACAGCGAGTGGCAATTGCAAGAGCATTATTAAATAACCCAGATTTAATTTTGGCCGATGAACCTTCGGGGAATTTAGATCCAGCAACTTCGGTTGATGTTATGAACGTTTTAAAAGAAATTCATGATAGTGGGAAAACCATACTAATGGCTACCCATGATTATGCGCTTATTTTAAAATTCCCTTATAGAACTATTAAATGTGAAGGAGGAGAATTATTTGAGGTTGTACAGCAAAAAAGAACTACAATTTAACAATGCTTTCTATTTTAATTCCAACCTTTAACTACCCTATAATTAATTTAGTTTCAGAATTACATTCCCAATTAGTATTGGCTAGAATTAAATTTGAAATTATTTGTATTGATGATGCTTCAAGTAACTATTATTTGCAAAATGATACACTTAAAAATTTGAACAATGTTTCACTGCAAAAACTACCAAAGAATATTGGAAGAAGTAAAATACGGAATTTATTGGCAAGTAAAGCCATTTATGATTGGTTACTTTTCTTAGATGCTGATGTTATTCCAAAAGATAAAGACTTTATAAACGTTTATTTAAGATGTATTGAATCAAAAGATGCACAGGTGTTTTGCGGAGGGATTGCTTATGAAAATAAAAAACCAGAGTCTAGGAAAATGCTACGTTGGGTTTATGGGAAAAAAAGAGAAGAAATTGATTTAGAAATAAGAAAAAGAAATCCTTATAAGTATTTTTTTGGTGCTAATTTTTTAATTCATAAATCAATTTTTGAAACTGTAAAATTTAATAATCAAATTGTAAAATATGGATATGAAGATGTTTTTTTTGTGGAAGATATGAGAAGAAATGTAATAATGCTACAACATATTGACAATGAAGTTTATCATATGGGTATTGAGCTTAGTTCGGTGTTTTTACATAAAATTAAACAAGCAATGGAAAATTTACATCACCTAAATTCTCAAGATGTTTTAAAAAGTGATAAAATAAAGGTGTTAAAATTTTATAAGAAGGTACATTCTTACAAATTAAATTGGATTTTTAGTTCTGTATTTGTAGTGTTCCATAAATTATTTGAGTACAATTTAAAAAGTAGATGGCCATCAATGTTTATTTTTGACGTATATAAACTTACGTATTTATTTTTATTAGATAAAAAGAAGAATTAGTGTAAGTTATTAAACAATATTTTTTATTTTTTTAGATTCATTCTTCTAATTAACTCTTCATTAATTTTTAAAATTTTTGTACTAGTTGTCTCGAGCAATCTGTAATAATTTTTCATAAACTATTGTCCATTCTTTCCATTCATTTTTCTCACATAAGGAGGAATTGTGCCATAGAGAGACAAAAGTTCCATTAACTTTTTTTGTAATCTCAACTATATTTTCAATTTTTTTAATAGCTTCTGTAGGACTAAGATTTAGGTATTGATTTAACGTGCCATCCATAATTTGAAAAGGAGTAATGAGTAATTCCCTTTCTTTATTTTTTAGAATATTAAAAAATGGATAAGTTGTACTCAGTCCTGCTCTAAAGCCTATTGTAGAAGCAAAACCCATGGTGAAATCTTGTTTGATATTACAGGTGATAAGTTGCTCATAAGTAGTAGGGAATTCTAATTTTAGGTAATGTTGCCTACTGTTAACTACTTTTTTATTAACTATTTTTTGAAGTCTAGATATTTCTAGTTTAATTTTTTTTGTAAAATAATTTGAAGCATAAGAAGGGTGAATTCCAATCTCATTTTTTCTTGCTATTTTTTTTATCAAATAGTTAAGCTCTTTGCTTTTAAAGTGTACGTTTTTATCAAATTTTGCATAATTGCCTAAGTGAAAAAAGTATATGTTATTAGTGTTATATTGCTCTTGTAGTCTATCTAAGATATCATAAGTGTCAAATGGGTCTTTTTGATTCTTTATAAAGTAGTTAAATTTATTTTTAATTTCTCCAGTCTTTAATGTTAAAATAGCCTTTAAAGTACTTCCTAAGTGTCTAATAAATCCTCTACCCTTATATGCATACGCAACGTCAATATCTATAGTATTTATAAATTCATATTTCAATTTAGGAAAAATGAAATTAGGCTGTTTTTTTAAGATTTCTTTTTTTAATTCTAAGCTCCATAGATTTACTGTAGGGATTTCTAAAAAATTGTTTTTAAAAGCAACAGAGTTTTCAGCTTTAAATCTATTATGAATGTCCAAATTATT
>Ga0256840_1000696_pt1 | contig 33798 bp, 40 predicted proteins | sample 355202metaG_FD_185969 | JGI IMG/M metagenome (GOLD analysis project Ga0256840, IMG submission 185969) | Hydrothermal vent microbial communities from Mid Atlantic Ridge, Atlantic Ocean - 355-202 | ecosystem: Environmental > Aquatic > Marine > Hydrothermal vents | place: Atlantic Ocean: Mid...
AAATATCTTGATATATATACTTTGATAAAAACAAAAATTGAAAGAAAGACAAAAGAGATAAAGTATTAAGAAACTTTAAAGTATACTTAGATCTAAATAATGATTGAAAATTACAAAAGAAAACAGAACCTTATACAAAAACAAATAAAAAATGATATTATGAATTTAAAAATATAAAAAGTTGAGAATATAAAGTAAGATTATGAAATAGATGATATAAATTTATAAAGAGATTTAGTAGAATAATAGACTTAAGCCCAAAAGAATGGTATTATAATATAGATTTATAAAATTGAAAAGAAGTAGAAAATAAAGATTTCATAATTAGTATGAAATTAAAGAAAAAAATTAAACATAAAAAACATAAATAATTTTTAATTAAGACCTATGAAAAATTTAAAGAATTTATTTAAAAAGCATAATAAAGATATTACTTTAAAAATATCTTTAATTTTATGATTTATTATATTTTTATTTATAAGTTATTATATATATATATATATATATAATAACTTTATTATATCTAATTGTAGAATTATTTTATGATGATTATGATTTGCTTGATATACTTGTTATTGATATTATTATTTTTTTTATAAATATATATGATTATTATATTTATTTATAGTATTTATAATATTTTGATTATTTTTTAAAAATTATTTTAAAAATAATATATTTATAAAGTTATATATACTTATAATATTTATATTAATATCTTTAATTTTATTTAGATTTTTTTCATTTCCTTTAGTATATTTAAATGATATACCAAAATCTCCTATTTTTAATTAAACCCTATGAAGAAAAATATAAAAAAAATAATATTAGTATTGTTTCTAATAATAATTTTATGAATTATATGAAAATATTGATATAAATATTATATATACAATATAAATCCATCTAAAGAAGAGATAATAAATCAATAAATAGATGAATATAATTTTAAAGAATTAGAAAAAGTTAAAGAGATATTAAAAAATAGAAAAAGAGATGATAAACAGTTTTCTAACTTATTTGAATTTAATAAAATTTATAATAGTAATATAAAACCTATAAAAAATTGTTATTTTATTAATAGTAATAAATCAAATAATAGAGTTTTGTATAATTTTTGATTTCATTTAGAATCAAATAAATATATTAATAAATTAAAAAAGGAGTATTTCATTTATCCAAAATATGATTTACCTATTTTTAGGCTTTGTTTCTGATTATGAGACTGATGATGTTATGATAAGAATAAAATTGCTTTGATTAAAACAATATCTAATCCATGTGAAAAATAGGAGATAAATTCTCCTATTTTTGATAAAAACAAAAACTGAAAGAAAGACAAAAGAGACAAGGCATTAAGAAATTTTATAGTATATTTAGATTTAAATAATGATTGAAAATTACAAAAGAAAACAGAACCATATACTAAAACAAATAAAAATGGTTACTATGTATTTAAAAATTTAAAAAGTTGAGAATATAAAGTAAGACTATGAGATAAATGAATGAAATTTATAAATAGATTCAGTAGAATAATAGATTTAAGTCCAAAAGAATGATATTATGATATAGAATTAAAAAAATTAGAAAAAGTAGAAAACAAAGACTTTACAATAAGATTAAAATCTTTTAAAAGAAAACATAATAATCATAGAAAAATACAATGCTAATATAAAGCCAATAAAAAATTGTTATGATATTAGTAATTATAATGGAAGTGAAAAATATATATTTTGATTTAAATTAGAATCCTTATTATATATATATGTATATTGAGCTAAATATTATTCATATCTGAAATATGATTATAAATATGTAAAAATGTGTGTTTCTTGAATATGATGTTATGATGCAAATAAAGACTATTTTAAAACTTTAATATCAAACTCATGTAAAGATCAAAAATAGAAGACTAATAAACTGAAATGATAGTCAAAATAATGAACTAAGCTTTAGTTATGATAGTTTAAATAGATTAACAAGTGAAACAAATTGAGCTAAAACAGTAAACTACAATTATGATTTAATCTGAAATATTACTAAAATCACCTCACCTCAATCCTCTCCTTTGCAAGGAGAAGAAGTAGCTACAAAATATAACTATGATAATAACTCTAGATTAATAAATATTACAAAAAATAATCAAGAGATAATTAGTTATGATTATGATAGTTTAAACAAAATAAAAGAAACTCTTTGAAACTGAATAATTACAAACTATAAATTTGATGAATTAAACAGATTATCATCATTAACAACAAAAAATAATAAAGAAACAATAAATAACTATAGCTATACTTACAATACAAACTGAAATATAATAAGTAACTGAGTAGAAAACTATAATTATGATTATTTAAATCAAATAATAGAAGCTAACTATAAAACAAGAGAAAGAAACAAAGAATTAATAGAAAAATTTAGTTATGACTCTATGTGAAATAGAATAAATAGTGAAAAAATAGAACAAACTAAAAAAAGAAAACAAACAAAACAAGAAACAACTATTTTAAACTATACAACTAATAATCTAAATCAATATATAGCTATTAATACAAGTGAAGAAGAAAAAGAAAATAATAAAGAAAAATATAGTAAATTAAAATCATTTAATAGAATTAATAAATCAGAAAAAAATGAAATAAAATATATTTATGATAATAACTGAAATATTATTCAAGATAATGAATACAAATATAGTTATGATTATAAAAATAGATTAGTAAGGGTTGAAGAAATACAAAAGAAAGATGAAGATTTTAGAGAAAAATTAGAAAAAAGAATAAAAGAAAAATCTAAACATATATTTAAATATAAAAAACATAACGAATGAAATAAAAAAGAAACTAAAATAATAGCAGAGTTTAAATACGATATTTTATGAAGAAGAATAGAAAAAAAGACAAAAGATGAATTAATAAAATATTACTATGCTTGAAGAAATGCTATAAAAGAAGAAATATATGAAATAGATGATGAAGAATTAAAACTAAAAGAAACAAGAGAAAATATATATTCTAATCAGTTAGATGATATACTAGCTACAATAGTTACAAAAAAAGAAGAAAAACATAGAGAAAAATTTAAAAAGGAAATGAAAAATAAGTTTAAAAAATATTTTAAATCTGAATATAAGGAAGAAGAAAAAGAAAAATATAGTAAAAAAGATACAAAAACAAAAATATATTTTTACACTAAAAATCATCTAAATTCAATAGTTGCAATAACTGATGAAAAAGCTAAAATAATAGAGAAATATAGATATGATGTATTTGGTAAAGCTTATATTTCTGAATGAAAAAATAAAAGATATAAAGAATTTAAAAAATCTAAAATCTGAAATACTAGATTGTATACAGGAAGAGAATATGACAAAGAAATATGATTATATTATCTAAGAGCTAGGTATTATAACCCAATAATTGGTAGATTTATTAGTAGAGATCCGATTGATGTAAGAGATGATGTGAATTTGTATGGGTATGTGGGGAATGGTGTGGTTATGTTTGTTGACCCGAGTTGAACAGTTAAAAATCTTTTACCAAATTTAATAACAATTAAGGATATATGGTATGATTTATCTACAAATTTTATTCTTAATATGACTGGGATTTGATGAAAAGTATTTAATTTAGATATATCATCATATATGCTGGCTAAATTTATGTATTGAGATGGTAATAGTGAATATTATAATAATGATCATTTTATATCTCAAAAATTAATGGAAACAGATTTTTATAAGTTACAAATAGATAAAATGGGCTAAAGGTAAAAATAGTAATTACAAGAATTATTCTTATAATTACTATATATTATTACAAAATTTCTATTTACACAGATTTTTACATACTCCTATAGATCATTTGTTCTTTATGGCTTTATGAGAGAAATTTATAAAATTCCAGCACTCTTTTTTTTACATTAGTCCAGATAAAATAATAAAAACTAAAAAGCTTAGCTTTCTAGTTTTTCTTTTATTTTAAGAGAATCTCTTAAATATATATTTCATCTTTCAGTTAGTATATTTTTTATTAATTTATCACCAAATTCTAATCTATTATAAAAATCTTCTGTTGTAATTATTGCATACTTAATTTTTCTTCAATAAAATGTAGTATTTAAAAATTCACTTAAATGTTCTTTATCTATTTCTCAAATTAAGAATATATCTAGTATATTTTTTCAATTATTTGTTAATTTTGTTTTAATAGCTTCATTTACTATTATTAATTCTAAAGATGTATGTGGTTTAAAATATTCTTTTATTTTATCCATAGGATTATAAGTTTTTAGAAATATTTGTGAAAACTCATTAATTAAATAAAATTTTGTATTTATAAAAAATATTTTTTTCTTTAATTCTGTTCTATGTTTTAATATTCATAGTTCAGTTAAATTATCTAATTCTCTTTTTATAGAATTGATTTGTTCATCTAAATCTCTAGATAGTAATCTCATATGGAATCAATAATTGTTTCATGATTCATACTCTAAGAAAAATTTTTCCATTAATTTGGATCTACATTTTGATCAGAAGATTTTAGAAATATCTAATTCTTTCATCAGTTTTACTTATTTTTAATTTTTAAAATATTTATTCAATTTTCTCATTCAAATGATATATGTCATGGTAAATAATGATAATGTAAATGTTCAACACTTCTTCATCAAAGGCTTTGTCTTATAAATGAATAATAATTTTTTTCTGAGTCAAAAAATTTTTTCATATATAATTCAATATTTTTAAAATCAATTATTTCTTTATCATTCAAGTCTGTTACATATTTTATATGTCTTTTAGGAATAGCCATTAAATGTTTTTTTGAGTAGTATGGATATTTATTATAGATAATTTTCCAATACTTAGTTTCATATATAAATAGCTTTTTTTCTTCTTCATTTATTATACAAAATGGACAATTTTCTTTAGTAAAATATGGATTATTTTCTACATATTTTTTTCTATCTTTAAAATTCATATTCTTTTGTATAAATAATTTAAACATTATTTAATTAAATTTACTAAATATATGTTAAAAATCAAATAATTTTGTTGATTTAAACCTATTTTTTGATATATTTATTAAAATTTATAATTAAAAGTATATTAAATGAAAAATTTAAAACAAGAATTAGAAGATAGATGACTATTATATCAAAACTCTAGTGATGAATTATTTGAAAAATTTGATGCTGGACAAGGTAGTTTTTATTGTGGTTTTGATCCTACAGCAGATTCACTTCACTTATGAAATTTTATAGGTTTTATGGTAGCTGTTCATTTAATGAGAAGAGGTAATAAATATATTGCTTTAACTGGTTGAGCAACTGGTATGATTTGAGATCCAGGTTGAAAAGATGCTGAAAGAATATTTTTATCTACAGAAGATTTAGATAAAAATGAAAAAGCTATATCTAATCAAATTTCAAGTATAGCAAATAATTTAAAAGATTTTACATGAGAAAAATTTAATTTTGATTTTGTAAATAATAAAGATTTTTATAAAGATATGTGATATTTAGATTTTTTAAGAGAAGTTTGAAAGTATATCACTATTAATAATATGATATCTAAGGATACTGTAAAAAAGAGAGTAGAGGATCCTAAACAGTCTATTTCATATACAGAATTTTCTTATATGCTATTACAAGGTTATGATTTTGTTAATTTATATAGAAATGAGGATGTTACTTTACAAATTTGAGGACAAGATCAATGGTGAAATTTAGTTACTTGAACTGAATTAATTAGAAAAAAATATGATTGAGAAGCAAATGTATTTACTTGGCCATTAATAACTGATGCAACTTGAAGAAAGTTTGGTAAATCAGAATGAAATGCTATATGGCTTGATAAAAATAAGACATCTCCGTATGAAATATATCAATACTTCATGAATACAAATGATGATGATATTTCTAGATATTTAAAAATGCTTACATTAATTGAAACTGAAGAAATAGATAAAATAGTTGATAAACATATGGAAACTCCAGAAAATAGAGAGGGACAAAAACTTCTAGCATATAAAGTAGTTGAAATAATTCATGGTACTAAAGAAGCTGATTTAGCTGTAAGAATATCTGATTTTATGTTTGGTAAAAATGATAAACTAGAAATTTTAAAAACTTTGAGTAATGAAGAATTAAAAATATTTCAAAATGCTATGTGAGGTTTTGAATATGAAAATGAAAATTTATTTGAAACTATAGTCAAATCGGGACTTGAAAAATCAAATTCAAATTCTAGAAATGCTGTTAAATCATGAGCAATTTATATTAATGAAGAAAAAATAAATGATTTTAATTTTGATATTGTATCTAATTTTATAGATGAAAAATTTTTATTTATAAGAAAATGAAAGAAAAATTTAAAATTAATAATAAAATAAAAAATAATCCATTTTGGATTATTTTTTATTTTATCTATTTATATTTTCTTCAATTCTATTTATAATAGTTCTATTAATACTATCATCATCATTATTAATCATATTAATAAGATTATCAAGTGATAAAACTATTACTTCTATATCTGTTATTGCTGAAACAGTAGCAGTTCTTTCTTCTTCATTTAGTAATGCTATTTCTCAAAAAATATTTCAAGCATTTAACTCTGCTACTCTTGTTCAAGAAATTCAAATAGAAACTTTACCAGTTTTTAATATATATCATTCTCAATTTGATTCTTCTCATTCTATAATAATCATTTCTCACGCTGAATATTTTCTTTCTTCACATTCTACTATTATTGAGTCAATAACTGATTTTTCAATTCATTTAAAAATTTCTAAACTGTATATACTTTCAGGCATTTTTTATTTTTAATATTAAATTATGTTTTTATATTAACATATATTTATTTTAAGTGCAATAAAATTACATACTATATCAGTCTTTTTCATATTTTTCCATAAAATCTTTTATCAATGCTCAAAATGTATTTTCAACAAATTTAGGAAAAACTTTTTCATTTGCCCGAACTATTTCATGTTTTATTTTATTTCTTGTTCAATCAGTTCATACAGGACAGTTACATCAAGAAAATGGTATTTCATTTAAATGAGCAAGTTTTAATATATCTCTTTCTCTAATATATGCCATTGGTCTAATAAAAGTAATATCTCACATACTCATTTTATTTTTAACTGGCATTATTTTAAGTTTTTTTCATTCTATCATATTCATAAAACTTGTAACAACTATATCGTCCATATGGTGACCATATATTATTTTAGTTGCTCAGTATCTTTCACATAATTTAAACATAGCAATTCTTCTAGCATATGCACACCATTGACATGATTGTCATATTCAATCATTTAATTTTGAATCTTCAGGAAGTTTTATATCTACTTTTTCTAAAGGAATTCATAATTCTTCTTCAAAGTATTTTTGTTTTTCTTTGAAATTTATATCACAATCTATTAAAAAACTTTTAAATATATAAATAGCTTTTATATTGAGTTTTTCTTTTGCATATTTTTTATATTGACTTAATAAATATCATAACACCATAGAATCTTTTCATCATGAAACTCATAATATTACAGTTTCTCATTCTTGTATCATATCAAAATCACAAATACAGTTTCTTAATTTCTTCAATAATTTTTTTTCAAGTGCAGCCATTTATTTTTTTTAGTTTTATATAGGGGTTAGTTTATATTTTTTATTGATTTTTTCAAATAATATTTATAATTAATAATATAAAATTTATTTCTTTAAAGTATTGTCTTTATGAACGTAAGAAGGAGAGGTGCAGTAGAAAAATGATTAAGAGATTATATTGTACCAATTATAGGGCTTTTGTTGGTTATAATATTAATTTTTAATGTATTTTCTTCTAGTAGTGATACAAATAATTCTAATGTAAAAATAGAAAATAAAATTTGATTAAATTTAGAACTTGAATGAATGAATCCTGAAAGTTTTATTTTATATCCTTGAGATAATAAAGAAAAAATTGTTTGAGATACAGTATTATATAAGTGAGAAAAAGTTATAGTAAAAGAATGAATGGTTAATTTATCATTAAATTGAGTTTGAAACCTTAAAATTAATAAGCTTTGAGAGTTAAAATATTTAGAAAATGGTAATTTTTCTTTATTTTCTTCTGATTTATGGTTAAATTCTACATCTACAGTTAATGTTGATATGAGATTTTGATCTGTAAAAGTATGAGAAAATACTAATATTTCTTTTTCACAAAATGAAATGTGAAGTACTATATATCTTATTAATTGATTTGCTGAAATATCAAATTTAGCTTGAGAATCTACTGTTCTAGCCAGTGGTCAAAAAATAAGTATTTCTAGGTTAGATGCAAATAAAAAAGATTTAGATTTATCATTATTGAAAGAAAATATTGATGATTATTATAAACAATCTGATTGGTTTATTGTTAATAATTGAGCAAGTTTTATAAAAGTTGTTGATAATACTGATACTAAAAAAACATCTACTTGAACAATTAATAAAATAACATCAGATAAATTAATATCATTTTCAAATTTATATGATGAAGCAAATGTTTCGGCTGATTCTATTACAGTCTCTTGAAATTATAAAGATGAAAATATAAATAAAATCATTCTTAACTGAAAAGAAGCTATTCTAAATAAAGAATTAAAAACTTTTAAATTTGAAAATGTTTCTGTAGATAATAAAGAAAATGATTTTGTTTTTAAAATATATGATGATGCAAATGATTTATTATCTAAGTTTGTTTATGTAATATATTATGATTGATGAGCAGTTGCTAATGCTTTAAAGAATAAATTTAATGTTAAAACATTCAATGTTGATGGTACTCAGTTTGTATTTAGTAGTTTAAAAGATTGATTAACAAAGGCTTTAAACTGAAAAACAACTTATACAACTTATGGTGATTTTCTTACATTATATTGAAATGTTACTGCTAAGTGAATAAAAAGAGTTGATGTTGATTGATACACTTTAAAATCTTTTAATTGATCTACATGGAGATATCATGCTTCTAGTATAAATAATAATTTAAATATTTGAACAAATGTTTATGAGGTTAAGTATTTTGATACTGATAATAAATTAGTTTATACAAATTCTTTTATAATAATTAAAAAATCTATAAAAGCTGAAGCTGAGAAAAAAATTAGTGATGAAGCAAAAATAAATTAAAAAAGGAAATCAATTTAAATTGATTTCCTTTTTTAATTTATTAACATGAACAACCAGTTCAACATGATCAATCTGCTTCTGTAGAACCACATCAACCTGATTCTCATCATCAAATTATACTTATGAACATAGCTTTTAATTCTTCATCTTCTGGAACTATTCATTCAAATATTGTATCTTTAAAATCTATAGCTTCTTCTTCTACAATTAAGGCAGGTTCTTTAGTGATATTTAATTCATCTTTTAATTTTGAATCATAAGTTGTTTCAACTTGAATAAATGATGATAATCATAATTCATCTAATGAAAGATTTACTTTTGTTAATAATTCTTTTGTATTTTCTTCTGTTCAGTATAGTTTTATTTGCATAAGTTATTATTAGTATATAAATAAAAAACAACAATTGAATTATATTCAATATGTTGTTTTTTAAAAGATTTTTTTGAATTAAGCTTCAGTTTTTTCTTCTTCATCTGCACCAGTAACAGCAGCTTCAGGAGCTTCAGTAGAAACTTCTTCTAATTTTTTAGGTTTAGCAGCTATAACTATTACCTCATCAGCAGGAGTCAATAACTCCATAGTAGAAGGTACTTTAAGTTCACTTGCTTTTATATTTGAATCAAATTCTTTTAATACAGATAAATCAACATCTATATGATCAACTAAATCTTTTGGTAATACTGATACTTCAACTTCTTTTTGTAGTTCTTCTAAAACTGCTCATTCTTTAACTGCTTCTGAATCTCCTATAAAGTTTAAATGAATCATAGTTTTTAGTTTTTCACCTCTAGTTAATGCAAAGAAATCAACATGAATATATTCTCCACTAACTGGTTCTGTCTGAAAATCATGAACTAATACTTCAATATTTTCTTTACCAAATTTTAAATTAATAATATTTGATTCTCAAGCTTTTCTAAATAATTTTAAAAAATCTGATGCATCTAAAGTTAAACTAATAGATTCTTGATTTTTACCATAAACAACAGCAGGAAGTTTTCTTGCTTTTCTTAAATGTTTACAGTCCTCATCTTTTGCTCTAATTTGAGCTTCAATACTAAAACTTTTCATAATGTAATAATAACATAAATAAAATATACAAAAACTCTGTGTGTTTATGGAATTTTTGTGACCGTATTCTATATAAAAGATAAAAATAAGCAAAAGATTTTTACTTTTTTGCTTATTTTATTTTTTATTTTATAAGTAATCTATCATCACTTATTTCAAAAGATATTTTATAGAGTCATTTATCATTTAATACAACAATTTCTCAATCATAATTAATATAAAAATCTTTTATTTTATATTTACTTCATTCAATTTGTCATATGTAAGTTAAACTCTTTGTGTTTTTATAATTTTTTGTATTTGGTTTAAATATCCATATTTTATTATTTAATAACAAATAAACATAATTTAAATCTGATCTTGTTTTTAAGTCTATTATTTTATTATTATCATCTAGGTTATAATTTTTAGGAAGTTTATTTATAGTTAATTTTTCTATTCTATAAGGATTAGAATAGAATTTTATTATAGATAAATCTTTTTTTAATATATAAAATGATCAATCAATAGATACTGATAATATATCTCATATCTGAGTTAAATCATCTTTTTTAAGATATTCGTTAGATGCTTTAAATTTATTTGAATAAAGAGAATGTTTATTTATTTGATTATCATCTTTTCAAATTAAATATATATTTTGTGCATATGATAATATTTCTTTTGCTTTTTCCCATGTTTGTTGTCAAGAAACATCCATGTAGCTAAAATATCAATTTTTAGTAAATTTAACTATTTTTGATGAACTTGTTAATAGATACATATTATCTCATATAAATGCTGAATCTATAAAGGTTTCATTTTCTTCTAGGGAACTAAATATGTATTTTTTTGCTTTTGTATTTGGGATAATTGGTCATATTACACCTTTAGCTATTATTACATATGGTTTTAGTTTATTTTTAGTAATTTGAATTGGATTTTCAAATTTTTCTTCATATATAATATTTTCAGGATTTGGATTAAAAATTTCTATTTTATTGAATTGTTTTTTTAATATATTTATATTATCATTTATTTTTTCTACATCATTTAAAAAGATTTTATTTTTTTCTATATCACTAACTAATTTTTCAGCATTTTGTATATTTAAATCAAAACTATCAGGGTTAGCTATATTTTCAGAAGCAATTCTTATATAAGTTTTTGCTTTTATAATATTTTCTTTTGCAAGTTCTTTTTGTTCATTCTGAGTAGTTATTCATGCTACAGTTGATAATATAGAATACAAAAAGAAAACTGCTATTAAAATTCAACTTAAAAAAACTATATTTTTAATATTTTTTGATGAGGAGTTTAATTTATCTTTTAAAACAAGTATATATCAAAGTATATTTTTAGATATTTTATTATCAAAAAATTTTAATAAATTATCTTTTATTAAATCTACTTTATTTAAAGATGTACTTTCACTATTTTCAGAAAGATATTTTAAAGAACTTATTCAAATATTTTTTTCTAAAACCTCACTCATTAATATATTTTTAATATTTTTATTAAAGATATTAATGTCTTCGGATAAAATTAATCAATCTAATAAATCACTTTTTGAAAGATAGTTTAATAGTCTTCTAGTTGAAGAAACTATTATTTCATTATTTTTAATTTCACCTGATGAAACAAAATTAAATTCTTTTTTATTGTCTTCTTTATTTGTTAATTCTATTACTTCATCTTTATTATTTATTAAATAACAAGAAGCTTTTCAAATATTTGAGAAGATATAATTATTATCATTTAATATTCAAATAATTATATCTAATTTTACTTTTTCATCAGAATCTTTTTTCCAATTTTTTATAAATGCATTTACACTTTCAAGAGCAATAGAAAAATCATTGTATGTATTCTTTTTAGAAATTTTATCTATAATAAAATCTAATATATTATTTAATATTAACTCTCATAATCTTGAGTCATTTGTATTTATCAATATGAAACAATCTAATTTTTTATCTAGATTTATATTTCTTTTTATAATTATATTTTTTTTCCCAAAATCTACTTTTTTAGAACTAATTTCAAACATTTTTTACTTATTTAAAAACTATTTTTTCTTTGTAAAAAGTATATATAAATATTTCAAAATTCAAAATTGAAATAAAATAATATATTGTCTTAATTTGCATTAAAACTAAAATCAATATAATTGGTTCATTAAAAATAAGTATAAAAAATATGTTGATGGTTAAAGGTCAAAAGGAATTAAGTGGGAGTGTTAAAATAAGTGGTTCAAAAAATGCTGCTTTACCTATATTATGAGCTGCATTACTTATAAATTGAAGAGTTACTTTAAATAAGGTACCAAAAATAGGAGATGTTATAACATTTTTAGATATTTTAGAATGAATTTGAGTAAAATATGAATGGGAATGAAGTACTTTACATTTTGATTCTACTAAAATCACAAATGAAAATTTAAATTTTGAAAAAATTAAAAAAATTAGATCTTCAATTTTTCTCTTATCACCACTACTTCATTTTTTTGGTAATATAAAAATTCCTTTTCCTGGTTGATGTAGTATTTGAGCTAGACCAATTGATGCTCATTTAAATTGACTTGAAGCAATTTGATATAAATCTACTTTTGATGAAGATGATATAATTCTTTGATGAAAATTAGAGACTGGTGAAAAAGTTTTAAATGCTAGTTTTTGAGTAAGTTCTACTGAAAATCTAATAGTAGCAAATGTTTTAAGAGATGGTAGAACTATTATAAGAAATGCAGCAACAGAGCCTCATGTAATGAATTTAATAGACTTTTTAAGAAAAGCATGAGCAGATATAAAAATTAGATATAATCATGAAATAATTATTACTTGAGTTTATGGACTTAAATCAAATTTTAGTTTTGATATTGTTGCAGATTATATAGAGTCATGAACTTATATGGTTATTTGAGCTTTAGCTTCAAAAGAATATATAGATATTATAGATGCTAGAATTGATGATTTATACACATATATTGAAAAATTAAAAGAAGCTTGAGTTAAGGTAAAAGATATGTGAAATGATACTCTGAGAGTTTATAAGGCAGAAAATATAAAACCAGTAAATATTCAAACAAATATATTTCCAGCTTTTCCAACTGATTTACAATCACCATTTGCAATATTATTGACTCAAGCACAATGAGAAAGTAAAATTCATGAAGTTTTATTTGAATGAAGGTTAAATTTTTTGATAGAATTAGAAAAAATGTGAACAAAATATACGGTTTTAAACCCACATGAAGCAATTATTCATTGACCAAATAACCTTAAATGAGGAGCTACTGTTACTTCATGGGATTTAAGAGCATGAGCCGCTGTTGTAATAGCTTGATTAATGGCTAAATGAACTACAAAAATAACAAATATAGAATATATATATAGATGATACGAAGATTTTGTAAATAAATTACAATCTTTAGGTGCTGATATAGTTGAGGAATAAAAAAAATCTATTTGTAAAATAATAATAAAAATGCTATAATAAGATTAATTATTAATAGCTTTTTTTATGTCTTTAGACTGATTAAAATCATCTGAACAAATACCAACAGCTGAAAAAGAAGATTTTTCAGCTATTAATACTGACCATATTTTAAAACAATCAGAAATAATAGCTAAAATTAAAGATGAAGAGTATACTGAAAATGTAGATAATAAAACAACAATACCAGCAGATTTAGAGTGATTTTTCCCAGAAGAAGATGTAATAGTAGAATGAAAAGAATTCAAAACTGAAAAACTAAAAAAAGAGTTATATTCTAAACTATGATTAAGTGAAATATTAGAAGAAAATTCTGGTATACAAAAATTTGAAAAATGATTGCTAGACTGATGATTATTAGATAATCTAAAAATGCTAGAAAGTTTAGCAAATTCATCAGTTGAAGAAATTCTAAAAATAATGAAACAATTATCTAATTGGGAAACAATAAAGGCAATACTTATAGATTTATATGACTGAGTAGAAGATATTACTAAAGTATTTTCAGATCCTTATGTTTGATGAGTTGCATTATGATCATTGTGAATTTGACCAATTTCAAAGAGTTTAAAGACAATTAAATTAGCAGAAAAGTTTTGAAAAATAAAGGAAAAAAATTTATTTGATAGTAAAAAATATGATTTAAAATCTGATGAAAAATTAGATGAGTTATTAAAAAGATTAGATGAAAATGATATAATATGAGAATGAGAAAATGCAATAATTATAAATCATCCAGATAATGACAAACTTGTTATAAAAATAGCAAAAGAATGAATGTATGTAGATGATATTATAAAAGAAAGGAATGCACATCAGTTATTTTTAGATACATATAGAGAATGATTAGTTAAATGAAAAATAGATAAAAATGTTAAAATTCCAGAGATATTTTCACCTGAAAATCTTAATTCTTGATACTTTTATATAGAAAAAATAGAATGACAAAATTTATTTACTAAATATCATCTAGATTTATATAAAGATAAAGAGTTAAGTAAATATAACTTACTTGATTTGGAGAATTTAACAGATAGTCAGTTTTTAAAAATACTAAAAGAAGAAAAATTATCTTATGCAATACCATCTATGAATCTTTGAGATGTAGGAATGTGGTGATGATGAAGTACTTTGCAAGTAAATATGATGCTTTATACAAATAAGTTTCAGAAAGAAAATATGAAAAAAACAATTGAATATTTTGAACAAAATTGATTAATTCATACAGATTTTCATGCTTGAAATATTATGATTGATAAAAATAAAAAGAATTTTATAATAGACTTTGGTAATACTAATAGATAAAAAATATGAATGAAAAATTAAAAAATGAAAATTATATTACAAAGAAATATAATTGAATAGAATTTAAATCAGCTTGGGATTGATGAAGTATTGAAAACACTATTTCATATATTTTAATGTGAAGACCTGATATAGTAGATTTTGATGAATTTGAAAATAAAAAAGAGTTTAATGATATGATATTATATCATCTTTTTGCTAATAATTTTTTATTAGAATATAATTCAGAAGATGAAAGAAATAAAAATAAAATCTTATTCCAAAAAAAATTTGAACCTATAGAAAAATCATTTAATTCAGTAGAACAATGAGATTGAACTCAAGTTCCACAATATTATTGAGAGTTTGAATATGATTGAAAATTTTATTTAATTACAATAGCTGTAAATAGAATTTTTGAAACTGATGAAACAAATCTAGAAAAAGGAGTTTATAAATGAATTATAGTAAATCCAGATTTATATTTCTGAGAAGTAGAAAAGGAAGTAAAAAATATTGAATGAAAAGTTAATAAATTAGTTTAAATATATATTTTTCTTGTATTTATTTAAAAAATCATTATAAATTAATTTAATAAAACATAAATAATAAAAAAGTCAATGAAAAAGGGCTGATATTTAGATTTAAATAAATCTTTGAAAGAAAATAAATTAGATAAAACTAATACTGTTTTAAGAAGAACTGAAATAAAAGAGAGTACCATTAATAAAATTAATGGTATACTTGATTTAGAAAATTTAGATAATATCTTTAAAGGTATTGAAAAAAATATAGAAAATTGAAAAAAAATCTATTTAAAATACTGAAAAACTATTAAAGATAAGCAAGTTATATTAGACAATGTTTTTAAAAATATTTATTTATTATTAAATAATTTATCTATAAAAAGAGTTTATAATAGTACTTCAAGTTTAAAGTTAGATGATATTTATGAGAAAAATATAGCAGAACAATTACAGTTATTTTTTCGTATAGAAAATGAAGATTTTATTAAACAACAGACTTTATGAGCTTCATGTAATAATTGGAACTTATTTGCATATAAGCTTATAAATGAAATAACTTGATGAGATAAAGATATTAAATTTAAATTTTATTTGAAAAAATCAGATAATCATTGAATATTGTATATAAAAATATGAGATAAAAAATATTCTTTTGAGTCTAGAGCTCAAGAATTATTTTTATGAAAGAAAAAAAATCATAGAAAAATTTTTAAAAAGGATTTCAATAAGTTTGGTAACATTGATGATTATAAAACTGAAGTAAAAAAATGATATAATAAAAAAAATGTAATAACTTATCATTTTTGATTAAAGAAATTAAAATTAGTAAAAAAGTGATGAATGTTAACTATTATATATAGATCAAAATCACCAAAATTTATAAATATACATTGATTAAAAAGATTGACTAAAAACATATGAAAAATACCAAATTTAAGATATTTTTGATTTACTCCAAAATTATATAATTCAGATGGTATAAAAGAATTTATTTTATCAAAAGTAAAAGTTAGTGATAGAAAAGATATAGAGATAATACTTTGAAATATAGATAATAAGAAATTATTAGATTTTTTTAATTTAGATAAATTTGATTATTAATTTTAAAAGTATAAAATCTTAATTATATCTTACCTATAATAAATAATATATTTATAGTTAATTATAATTTAGTTTTTAATTTGTATATTATGAAAATATTACCTATATCATTAATCATTTTTTGAATAATTGTTATTGCTGCACCTGAAATACTTGCTTATTTACTTTGATGATTTTTCATATTTATATGAATAAATATGCTAGCTTTTTTCTGAATTTTTAAGAAAAAAGACAAAGATTGAGAAAAATATGTAAAATTCTGAAATTATAAAATATATAGATAATCAGCTTGAATTAGCTGATTTTTTATTTACTTGATTTTTTATATAAAATATATATAAATAATAAACTTGAAAAAGTAAATAAAAAGGAGTTTTTATGAAAAGTGTTTTATTATATGGTTTTGGTAAATTAGGTGTAAGTATTGTTGAAGGACTAATTGATAGAAATATTAAAGTATATCATGAGTCATATAATGGTCCTAATGATACTGAGTATGTTTTTGATTATAATGGAGTTATTGTTGATATTTTTAATTCAACAAAACTTAAAAATAATATTTATAAGAAGGATCTTAAAGAAGTAGTTTCTTATATAGTTGTTACTTTGGTTGGAAATGTACTTGAAAAAGAGATTGATTTTCTTTTATCATTAGATATACCATTAGTTATACTTTCTACAAAGTTTGATTCTGAAAGTGTGAAAGAAAAAGCATTAACTGCAAAAGTAAAAGTTCTTATGTCACAAAATATGGCATTAGGAATTGTAGATTTTTGGAATCGAATTGAAAAAATGGACAGGTTAGACCCATCTTTTAAAATTGATGCTACTATTATTGAATCTCATCAAAGTATGAAGCAAGATATTATTGGTTCAGCTATGACTGTATTAAAGCTATTTAAAGATAAAGGCTTTAATGTAACTTTTCCTGACAATAATACTTATATAGTAGGTAATGACGGAAAGTCCGGTTCAGTTACTTGGTTAAGAAGTGAAAAATCTCAAATTGAAGCAGGTGTACCTGAGGAATTTTTATCTGGTCATGGTTATCATATTATTGAACTAAAGTTTGATATTTATGATTTTAACTATATACGTAGTTTATTTAGATACTTTTCTTCTTTGAAAGATTATTCAATAGAAAATGTTTTTGATTTCGATGTATATTATGAGGATAAAAGTTTATATATTATTCATAATATAAATGGACGTGATATTTATACAGATGGTGTTGTGAAATCTATAAATTTCTTAGAAACCGTAGATTCAGGTGTTTATTTAGCAATTGATATTATAAGTTAATTTGTTTGAGTAGATTATATATAGACTAAGTTAATTCTTAGTCTTTTTGTTTTATTTTAAAAAGTATATATAATAAAAAAAATAATTAATAGTTTAAATTATGATAGAAAACATATTTATATATATAATCCTTGCTCTAATTTCATTTTTTCCAATTGTTATTTGGGCTTATATTTTTTCGTATATTGATGATAATCCTTTGAATAAGAAAAGATTTTTTTTAGGTGTAATATGATGAGGATTAGCTGTTGTTCCTATTTTACATATGGATAAAATATTAGAAATAATTAATTTCAAATACTTAAATATATTTTATTTTGCTTCTGAAATTAAATGACTTGTAACAAGTATAGAATTTTGATTATCTATGAGTTTATTTTTACTAGTTATAGTATTATTTTCATTTATAGCTTGATCTTTAACTAAAAATATTAAAAAAATATTAAAAATATATATTAAAAATATATTAGTTTTTTTTATTTTTATATGATTTTTATCATTAGTAGTTTTTGTTCTAAATATTCTTTTTTCTCAATTTAATTTTTTTATATCTGACTCAATATCTTTTTGAAATATTATATTTAATTCATTTAAATTAATAGTATTTTATTACTTAATAGTAGCATTTATAGAAGAATCAAGTAAGCATTTTAATTTTTTACAATCAAGTGTTTTACAAATAAAAACTATAAAAGATTGAGTTTTATATGCTATTTTTATAGCATTGTGATTCGCTTTAATTGAAAATATGCTTTATTTATATAATTATTATATAACTTATTGAGTTACCTCAGAGTTATTGAAAATATATTTTTTTAGATCAGTTTTTTCTGTAATTGTACATATATTAGCTAGTTCAGTTGTTGCATATTATTTTACAAAAGCATTACTTTTGTATAGAGAAAAAGATTTAAGTTTACCATATTTGAAAATATTTTCTTTTTGAATTTTCATAAGTATATTGCTTCATTTAGTTTTTGATATAGCACTTACTTTAGGCTTTTCTTTTATAATGTTTATATATTTTATTTGAGGTTATTTATATGTAAGTAGTATTTTTTATAAAGATTAATTTGCAAATAATTAAAAGATTACTAAAATGGTAATACTTGATAAATATCAAGAGAGAGTAATAGGGAATAGGCCCGATATAATTACTCCAGCAACCTGCCTTGTCAAAGAAGTAAGGTGCTAATTCCTACCCATTTATGGGAAAGATATATTAAAATTATAATCTATATTATTTTATTTTTTAAAATAATATAGAGATTTTCATAAATATACTTTCCTAGATGGGAAGTATATTTTTTTATTAATTTTTTATGAAATACCTAATAACTTCTGAATCAGTTTCAGAATGACACCCAGATAAAATGTGTGATCAAATAAGTGATGCTATACTTGATGCTTGTTTAGAACAAGATCCTGATTCTAGAGTTGCTTGTGAAACACTTGCTACTACTTGAACAGTTATAGTAAGTTGAGAAATAACTACAAAAGCTAAAGTAAATTATACAGAAATAGTTAGAAAAACTGTAAAAGAAATAGGTTATAATGAGACAGAAGCTTGTTATAATTGAGATGATATTTGAGTACATTTACTTATAAATACTCAATCACCAGATATAGCTCAGTGAGTAGATACAGGTTGAGCAGGTGATCAATGAATAATGTATTGATTTGCTACAAATGAAACTGATGATTTAATGCCTTTATCTATTAGCTTGGCACATAAACTTATTAGAAAACTTGAAGAAGTTAGACATAATAATACTTTGGATTATTTACTTCCAGATGCTAAAGTTCAAGTAACTATAGAGTTTGAAAATCATAAACCAAAAAGAGTTGATACTATAGTTATTTCAAATCAACATAGAGAAAGAGTTAGTTTAGAACAATTACAAAAAGATATTTTAGAAGTAATTATAAAACCAGTTGTAGGGGATTTACTTGATAATAATACTATTTTACATATTAATCCAACAGGTAGATTTGTAATTGGTTGACCAAAAGGTGATTGTGGATTAACAGGTAGAAAAATAATTGTTGATACTTATGGTTGATTAGGTAGACATTGAGGATGAGCATTCTCTTGAAAAGATCCTTCAAAAGTTGATAGAAGTTGAGCATATATTGCTAGATATGTAGCTAAAAATATTGTAGCTTCATGAATATGTGAAAGATGTGAAGTTCAATTAGGTTATGCTATATGAGTTGCTGAACCAGTTAGTATTTATGTTGATACTTTTGGGACATCAAATATTAAAACTGAAGTTATTGTTAATGCTATAGAAGAAAACTTTGATTTAACACCAGCTTGAATTATAGAAACACTTAATTTGAAAAATCCAATATATAGAAAAACAGCTAAATGATGACATTTTGGTAGAGATGATGTTAGTTGGGAAAATACTAATAGAAAAGAAGTTTTTGAAAAATTGATATAATAAAAAGACTAAGAATATTGATATTCTTAGTCTTTTATAGGGTATAAGTATTTAGTATCTACGATTTTCCATTTAGAATCATTTTCTTTTAATAATTTTAGTACTCATTTAAAATGTAATAATCAGTAAGTAGTATATATTTTTTTATATTTTGAATCAATTATTGCATTTGCTATTACCTTATTTCTTTCTCATAATATTACATCAAATAATCCTTTGTTTGAAAATTTTTCAGTTAAGAAGTTTTGTGTTGTTTCATTTGAGATAATAAAATTTAATATTGCTTTATTTATATATACTAATATTTTTAATTCTTTATCATTTAATTGAGATAACGTTTTTATAATTTCTTTACTTGCATCAATTGGAATTTTTCATTTTGTCGATTTTAAATTTTTCTTTTCATATAAGTTAATTATATCATCAATATTTAAATCTACATTAAAATCTTTATTATTTATTAATCATAAAAAATTTTCATTTTGTTGATTTTCTACTCAATATAATTTTGAAAAATTTTTATATAAATCTTTATCAAATTTTATTCAAATTGCTTGGTTAAATTTTTCTGAATTTTCTTTTGTTCAAGGTCTTACTCATTCATAAAAATATACTGCTCATTCTTTTTTAAATTGTTTTATATTTTCTTTTACCTGATTATAAAAATTTTTAGTTCATATATGACTCATAGCTTGAAATTTCACTACTTTAGTTCAATTTGAAATAGTATATTCAGGCATTGTAGCAGGAAAAGTTTCATTTGATAAATATGATAACCATCATCAGGCTAGTATAATAAATAATATAAATAAACTAGCTCTCCATAAAAAATAATTCATGAATTCTGGGAATGGAATTATTAATGATTTATTTAGTTTTACCCATAAATAATGAAAAAAATAAAAGATAAGAGTATAAATACTTAGCGATAAGAAAAAATTTAGTATAGACCATAATCAGCTTATATAATAGATTATTACTCATACTATAATTATTATAGAGTAAGTTAATATTATTTTTGTTTTATCTTTCATATTTAAATAATGATTAAAAAATGATTTTTTATATAAACTCTTTTGTATAGTATATAATCTTTTTTGATTTTATGAATTTTTTTTTTATACTTAACTTATAATTTTTAAATTTAATTACATATTTATATGAAATATATTATATCGCTTATAGTTTTTTTATTAGTTTCTATTGCATCTTTTAATTTCGTTTGAAATACTTTTGCTGCTAATAGTATATTTAATAATACAACTACTCAAATACCATATTGTAAAAGTGGTGAAAAATGTTGAGTAAAAGATTGAATAGAACAAGTTGAAAAAATAAATGATTTGTCTAAAGAAAAAGATGCAACTACTTTTGTAACAAAAGTAGTTAAATATATTATTTGATTTACATATTTAATAGCTGTTATATTAATTATATATGCTGGTTTCAATCTTCTGACTTGAATTTGAGATGAGGAAAAAGCAAAAAAATCAAAAACTATGATTTTATACGTTATTATTTGAATTGCTCTTATATTTTTAGCTTGACCGATAGTAAATTTTATAATGAAGATGCTTGCATAATTAATTATATACTATATAAGATTGACTTTACAATTAAAGTCAATCTTATTTTTTTGTTTAAATATTTTTAATATGATATTATATTTGTATTAAATGTATAACTTATAAAAAATATGGAAGAAGTGAAAAAAATATCTAAAAAAACTTGAGGAAATACAAAAAGTATAATTTTTCTTATAGTTATTTTAGTATCCACTATCATAATGTCTTTTTATAATAATAGTATAAAAAAAGATATAGAAAAAATAAAAATAGAGACTAATAAAATAGAATCTAGTATAAAAGAAGTTGAAAAAGATAAAAAATTACAAATTTTTTCTTTATTAGAGTTAAATAATAATGTAATTAGTTCATATAAAAGTATGAATCAAATAACTACATATATTAATCATATGAATGTTATACAGGCTAAATATGATTTAAAATTTAAATGATTTTCATTAAGTAATGGTGAATTAGTTTCATCAATAGAAATTATTTCAGATGATAAAGCTATTGCTTATCAAAAGACTAGAGATTTTTTGAAAAATTATAAAATGGATTCAAAAGCATTATTTGATTTAGGTTTTGTAAATCAAATAGAGGGAATGGATAATATGAAATTTCAAGCATTTTTTAAAATTAAAAAATAATATTTAAATAATAACTTAAAACTATGTCAGTTTATAATAAAAATAATAAATTTATATCTTATATAATAATACTTGCTGCTTTTTTCGTAGTTATATTGTTTACAAAAGATCAAATTGTAATGATTCAAGAAAATAGAGATTTAAGAGATACTTATACTATTAAATTGAAAGATACTACAACTAAATTAGAAAAAATAAATGAAAAAAGAACAATGTTAAATAATTCTTCTGAAAATATAGATAAATATGATATTTTTGTTAAAGAAGATGAAATTATAGATTATTTATATTCATATATAGAAGAATCTAATAGAAAAAATTGAGTTTCGATTATTAAAAATATATCTATATCAGATCCTCATGATACAGAACTTTGATTTAAGGAAACAGTTATTAATTTTAATTTATTGGTTCCATCTGAAGAAAAATTAAAAAGGATATTAGATTTTTTAACTTCACCGAAATCTAAATATAATTTTTTTATTAGTTCATTTGCTTATCCGTATTGAGATATAGAATGAAATTTTGAAGTTACTATCCCATTAAAAATTTTATATAAATAATTTTTAATAATACATTTGATTTAACATAGCATAATAATAAAAATATGGAAAACGAAAAAACTATAGACATATATAAAAATGATATCATTTTATTTAAAACAGTTTCACTTAAGGATAAATATAATTTTTTTGAGTATTTATCTGTTATGTTAGATTGAGGAGTTGGTATTACAGAATCATTAGAATCAGTTGAATCAAAAATTTCAAGTGTTTATTTTAAGATAAAAGTAAAGGAATTAATTACTTATATTGAATCTTGAGATTCTTTTTCTAAGTCTATGAAAAATTTACCAAATGTTTTCTCAAGAGCAGAAGTTTCTATTATAGAAGCATGAGAATCTACTTGAATGTTATCTGATTCTCTTATGAAAGTAAGTGATGATCTCAAAAAAGTATCTGATTTGAAAAATAATATTAAATGAGCATTAACTTATCCTATAATTATTTTCTTATTTTTATTTTTAGCATTATTTATTGTTTTAACATTTGTTATTCCTGAATTAAAAGAATTATTTTCTAGTGCAGAAGTAGATTTACCTATGTCTACACAATTATTAATAGGTACATCAAACTTTGTAAAAAATAATTTATGACTTTTATTTTTAAGTTTTGCATCATTTGTTGTTTTTATTTATTGATATAAAAATACAGTAAGTGGTAAAAAATCAATTGAAAATTTTATATTTGGATTACCATTGGTATGAGTAGTATATAGAAATTATATTTTATCAAATATTGCTTCAACTCTTTGAAGTTTAGTTTGATCAGGAGTAAGTATATTAAAAACTTTGAAATTGGTAGGAAAGGCTACTAATAACTCTATTTATGAATGATTATTTGATGATGTAGTTGTTAGTGTATCTTGATGAGATAAAATTGTAGAATCAATGAAAAATGCTGATCCAGAAAGAATATATTTTCCTGCTGATTTTCTTCAAATGTTATCTGTTTGAGAGAGAACAGCAAATTTAGAAGCTATTTCAAAGAAATTAAGTAATCAATATATTAAAGAGGTTGATTATTCATTATCAAGTTTAACAAAATGGATAGAACCATTAGCAATATTGTTTGCTGCTGCTTTTGTTACTTGGTTTGCATATGCTATTGTTTGAGCAATATTGAAGGTTACTCAAAGTATTTAAAAAAAATATTTTAAAAAACTAAAAAATTTTGAATTTTTTAGTTTTTTTTGTATTCTAATTATAGATAATAATTGATTTTTAAATGGTTTGTATGAAGAGTAAAAAATGATTTACATTAATAGAATTAGTTATAGCATTTACTATAGTTGCTATTGTTAGTATGGCATCATATGCTCCATATAATTATTATAGGAATAAGGCTAAATTAAAAAATACAGCAAGTAAAATAACTCAAACGTTATATGAAGCTAGAAATATGGCAGTGAATTGAATAGTATGAATTGATTGAAATGTTTCTATTTGAGTTTTTTTTGATACTATAAATAATAATCAAATAAATATATATTCTTATCCTCATGATATAGATCAAGTTAATATATCATATATTGAATCATCAGATATAAAAAAAATTAAAACTATATATTTAGATAAGTGAATACAGATAGATAGTATAGAATGAAATAATAATTTACTTTTCTTTTTTGATTCAATTTGATGAGATGTTAAATATTATACCTGGAATTGAGCTGCAAGAACTAGTGTTATTGATAATGAAGTTCAAATAGATTTTTCCTATAAATGATCAACTTCAGAAAATTTAAAGAAAAAAATATATTATTTTACATCTACAAATATAATTGATTATTAAAATTATGAAAAAAAATAATAAAAAAGCATTTTCTATTATAGAAGTATTAATAGGTATATTTATTTTTAGTTTATGAATGGTAGGTGTATATGCTATTATATCATCAACATTAAGAGTAAATGATTATAATGAAAATTATATAATTGCATCAAACCTTTCTCGTTGACAATTAGAAATGGTTAGAAATATTAGGGATAGTAATTATATTATTTTGAAACCCTATAACTTAAAAAATCCAAATTGAACTTCATTTTTGGACTCTGATAAATTTGAATTTTGAAAAAAATATATAATTAATAATGATTATTCAAATACTGCACTTTTTCCTATAAAAGTAACTGAGCTTACTGATTTTTGAGAATGACTCTCTGAAATTAGTTGAAAAATGTTAAATTATAAGTTATGTTTGGATAGCAACAATAGATATACTTATGATTGTGTTACTGTTTGAAATAAAGAAACTAATTTTTATAAATATATAAGTGTAGAAGAGGTTAAATATAGTTCTTGATGAGTTGTAGAAACTATTGCAAATTCTTTTTTATTAAAATCAAAAGTGATATGGTTTAAAAAATGATATCATGAATTTGAAATTAAATCTATTATTACAGATTGGAAAAGATTATAATTATTAATTACGAGAAAGTGAAAATAAATAAAAAATCTGCATTTACTTTAATAGAAGTAATAGTATCTCTTGCTATATTTTCCATTGTTATAACATCTATTATTTGGATATATATTACTAGTTCAGATATTATAGTAAAATCTGATATAAATAGAAAGATGCAAGAAAATCTTAAAAATGTTTCTAATACAATAGCTGAAGATATTAGAAAAAATGGTATTTTATGAGTTTCAAATTCTTTAATTGATCCTTGTGATTTCACATTATGATCTAACAATTATAAAGATGGTAATAAACTTTGTACTAAATCAGGGAATACTTATTATTTAGCTAAAAAGGATATATTAACTTGAATATATACAAGAGTAAACAATAATAGTTGTTGAAATATAGCTGATAAATGTGTAATTTATAATTTATCAAAATGAAAACTTACAAATAGCTTTATATCAATTAAGAGTTTAAAATTTTATCTTTCAAATGATAAAATTCCAAAAGTAACTCTTTCTATATTAGCACAACCAAGTATTCAGAAAGGAGTCAAAATAGATTTAATAAAGAAAAGTAAATTAATTTTCCAAACTACTATTAGTGAAAGACCATTTTAATAAAAACTATATTTATGAAAAAAATAAATAAAAATAATAAATGAGGGTATTCAATAATAATTTCATTATTATTAATTTGACTATTATTACTTCTTTCAACAGGTATATTAAATATGATATTAACTGAAATGAGAGATAATAAGGCAATGGGAAATTCTATAAAAGCATATGCTTGAGCGGAATCTGCTCAAGAATTAGCTTTACTTAAAATAAAAGAGAATTGATATGCATATTATGATAAAATAAATCACAATATAAATAATCGTTCAGTATTATTATCAAATAATCCTACAGATTTATCTAAATTTAATAAATCTAAAGATGTTTTTATTTCATATGATATATGATCTAAAGTATCTGAATATAATGGAATATTAAAACCATTATGATATGATATAATACCACTTTTTTATATTAATAATCTATGAGAACAAAAAGTTACTAGTATTCAATTAACAAAATCTTTTTGAGTAGAGACTGATTTAGTTTGGAATATTATATGATATAATAGTTGAATATCATGAAATTGATTAAATACTCTTTGAGTTAAAAAAACATTAGTTTCTAATGAATTAAAATATACAAAGGAAACTATAAATAGTTTTATTTCTAACTCTGATTCGAATTATTTAGTTTTATTTAATTGATGAAATTCTGAGGTAATTAAATATAAAGTTGTTTCAAATAATGTATGAGAATTTTTTTCTAAGCCAAAAACTTCTATAATTTCATCTTGAGAAATAGGTGAGTATAAACAAAATTTAGAGACTATTTTAGATAATACTAAGTTTTTAAATAGACAAAAGTATGTAATTTATAGTAATTAAAAATGGCTTTAAATAGCTATCTTTAATTACTATTTTTATTTCATTCCCTTTAAATAGCAAAAAAACTTAAAAAAAGTTTTGCATATTCTTTTAAGTTTGCTAGAATATAGATGTTTTATATTTATTAATAATAATTATTATGAAAAAACAAGATTTTATTAAAGCTGTTGCTGCTGATGCTGGATTAAGCCAAGATGCTGTATCTAAAACATTATCTTCTATGATTGATATTGTTACTTCTGAATTAAAAAGTGGTAGTGAAGTAAATATTACTGGTTTTGGTGCTTTTAAAATTTCTGCTAGAGCTGCTAGAAATGGGGTTAATCCTAGAACTGGTGAATCTATCAAAATACCTGCTATGAATTCTCCTGTTTTCAGAGCTGGTAAAACACTTAAAGAAGCTGTTAGATAATCTTGTTATCATATTGCTAAAAAAAAGACTTAATTAAAGTCTTTTTTTTTGATTTTAAATAAATTTAATGATATAATATTTTTATATTGTAATTGTTTTATATTATTTATGAATATTATAAATATACATAATCTTGCAAAAGACCTTAATAAAGAGGACTTTATATCTAAATATCTTAATAATAAAGAAATTGATATAGAGTTTATTTATGAGTCAGATTTTATAAATGCAAAGATATTAAGAGATTTTATAGAAATTATATGTAATAAATTATGATTTCCTCATAAGGATGTATCTAGATTTATATTAATAGTAGATGAACTAAATAACAATGCTATTGAGTATTGAACGTTAAAGTGATTTCAAAATAAACTTAGAATAAAAACTAATTGAGATTCAGAATCTGTTAATATAAATATTGAAGTTGAAGATTCTTGAAATTGATTAAAACATAAAAATGCTTTAGAGATGGAAACTCTTAGAGCACATCAATTAAAATTATGATATTGAAATCATGAATCAATAAGATGAAGAGGATTATTTATGATAACTGTTAAATCGGTTGATAGATTATATTTTAAAGATACAGAATCAGGAGGATTAATAGTTTGAATTAGAAAAAATATTGAAATATAAAAAATGTTTACTTATTTAAGTAAACATTTTTTATATTTTGTATGCATTGATATTCTTTTTCAGTTGTACAGTAGAAAACTTTATTTTTTATTCTTAAATCTATATAAACTATAGTAGATTTATTTATATTAAATTTTTCTTTATTTAATATTGAGAGTTTTTCTATTTGTTCATTAATTAGAGAGTTCAGATTAAATATTAGAGTAGTATTTTTATCTGTTATTATATGTAATTCTCTTTCAGTCATATAATATTTTAATTCTTTTATATTAATATCTATTATATTTTCTTTTACTTTTTCTACTATATAAGAAATATTTTTAATAAAATATGAATTTAATATTTTTTTATAATCAATAAATTTATTTTTATCAAACTCTTTTACAACTTTTAATTCTTTTAAGTTATCTGAATATGAAGAGGGTATTAAAGTTCAATTTTCAGTAATTATAAAGGATTTTCAATTTACCATTGTATTAAATACTCACTTATATGAACTTATATTTATTTTTAAAGTGCTAGGTAATTTTATACTAGTATTTATATCTTTTATATTTTGTTGATAATCTTTTAAACGATTTAAAATATCTATTTCTTTTGTTGTGAATATAGATTTTCATCTATATTTATCAGTAGCTTTATATGCTATTGTCATATTTGTTATATTGTCTTGTTTAATTATTTCTATATATTGTATTCTAAAAATAGGTCAAAATATTATATAAAGTAATATAATAAATATTATAGCAATTCATCAAAAATAATAATAAAGATTATTTTTTCATAGAAATTTTAATTTATTGAAATCTATATTATTAAATGTTAAACATTTTCTTTTTTTTATAAAAGTAGTTTGCTCCATTTTACTTAAATGAAGCCAACTTTTATTAGGTTTTTTTCTTTTACTATTTTTAGTAAAAATTTTTTTAATTATATTTAAAGGCATAGATATATATTTATATTGATTTAATTACTTCACATACTTCTTGTCAGATTGCTCATCTTTCATCATATCTAAATCTAATCTTGGGTAGTTTTCTTATATTTAAAGCTCTGTTAAATCTTCATTGAATTTCTCTATTATGTTTTGCTAGAGTTTTTGGTAAAATTTCTCAATTTAATAATGAACTAACAAATATATCAAGATATGATAAGTCAGAACTTATTTTTACTGATGTAACAGTTATTATTCAGAATGTTAATTCTGAGTCATCTAATTCTTCAAGTATATAATGAGAGACTAATTCTCTAGAAATACTTTCTAACTTTTTTATTCTTTCTTGATTCATTGTTTTGTATTATCTCACTAAAAATTATATATATTTATATATGTTAAATATATTTATTTATTTAGTTTTGACAAATAATTATTTATTAATATAATCCCGTTACTATAAGTAGAGAAGGACTTTTCTACATTTAAAATTTAATTTCCATAAGGGAGATAGAAATATGATATACGCAATAAGAAATGAATGAGAAACTAATGAAAAACTAATTTTAAGATACAAAAAAATGTTTTTTCAATCTAGAATGACTGCAAAAATAAGATCTGAAAGATATGCTGTTGGTAAACTTTCAAAGAAAAAACAAAGAGAATCTGCAATCGTTAGAGAACATTATAGAATGTTAAATACTAAAGTTTACTTTTAAGTAGAACTTTCAAAAATAAAAGCTAATTTTAGCTTTTATTTTTTTGTTTTATTTAGGAAAGTTATATAATATAATTAAATATATTAAACAAAGTTTTTCGCAATCTAACACTTTATTCATATAGTAAATGCTTAAAACTTTTTATTAATAATATTTAATTATTTTTAAATAATATAAATATAAAAATGTTTAAAAAAATAGTTTGATTAGGTTTTTCTACAAAAGGTAAAAAAGCTAAGGATTTAGAAAAATATATTGCTTCATTAGTGGAAGGTTGAGCTAATGAGTTTTTTACTGGTTATAATCCTAGCTACTGGAGTGATAAATTTGGTTTTGAAGTAAGTCCAAATGGTAGATTTGCAGAACATGAACAAATAACTGATATAAATACTTTAAGAGCAGTAATAGATGAAGTTCATAAATATAATTTAGAAATATTTATAAACTTAAATGCATGGTATTATACCGATCAAACTATGCCACTTATTGAAAAAATGGTAGAAGAATTCATAGAAATTTGAGTAGATTGAATAATATGTGGAAATATAAGTATATTAGAATATTTAAAAGAATTATGATATAAATGAAAAATAAATATTTCTACTATAATGGCTGTTTATAATTCTGAAGCTATTAAATTTTTACTTGAAAATTATGAAATAAATAAAATTATTTTATCAAGAGAAATTACTCTTAAGGAAATTGAAGATTTAGTTACAGAATTTAAAGATACTCAGTTTGAAGTATTTTGAGAAGGTGATTTTTGTAGATATAATAATTGATTATGTTTTGCTGAACATAAGTATTGAGCAAAAGACATTTGTACTATTGTAGTAAATGATTTAATTTTTAAAAAGAAATATAGAGCTGATTTCAAAGATTTTTTATTAAATCCTGAATTAAGTAATGAACAAAAAACAGAAGAAATGGATGATGAATATTTAGATATTTTTGAACAAATAGCAAGTATTTTAGGGAAGATAGAAATTTGATTATTAGATAATAAGATTTTAGAAGAAGAGTTAGTAAAAATAATAAAAATTTCAAAAAATAGAGTGGATTTATTTTTTGATGCTATGAAATGAATAAATGATAAAAGAAATACAAATATTTTAACTTATTTAAGAGCTTTGAAATATTTAACCTTATCCCAACCTTCTCCTTTGAAGGAGAAGGAGCAAATAGAATTTGAAGATTTAAGAGATGAAATTGAACAAAGTGTACAATCAGGTATCAAATATCTAATGGACAAATCTAAAGAGCTTTGAGGTATACCTAAGCTTAAAGCTTTAGAATTATGAAACTTTTATTCAAGATGAGATAATTTAAATCTTTATACTTATTTATTTTTCTCTAAATTCAAGAATATAGAAACAGTTAAATTTCCTACTAGATGAAGGAATTATAATGAAAAAATAAAAATAATAGAAGAAGTTTTAAATAAATGAAAAGTAGATAAAAAATATTTAGATAGGGGGATAAATATTGAAAGAACTCATTATGATTTAACTTATTTATTTGGAAAGAAATTATGGTTTAGAGAATTATTAAAATAATTTGTAATTGCAAGTTTTATAAATAGAATAATTCTCGTTATAATTTATTATTTAAAAAATATCATATGAAAATATTAGCATTGTTATTAATAACTGTATTTATAGCTAGTTGTACATGAGAAAATAGAGAAGGAATGGTTAAAGATGAAAATTGAAACCGGGTAAAAATAGAAGAAACTAAAGAAGCTATGCCAGAAGAAACTAAAATGGAAGAGGCTACAATAGAAGAAACTGAAGTTATGCCAGAAGAAACTGAAGTTATAGAAGTTCAAACTGAAAGAGTTAAATCAGAAGCTGAGCTTAAAAACCCTGAAAGATTTGATCCAGTTACTGGAGCATCTTTACCTGATCCTAGATAATTTATATGTTTAAATTAAATTTAAATAAGTTTTGAACTAAGTTTAATCTATTGATAATAGATGAGTTTGATAATTTAGATTTAGAAAATGAAATAAATAATTTATTTATAAATTATGAAAAAATATTTTCTAGATTTAAAAATGACTCTGAATTATCTATTTTAAATAAAAATAAAAGAGCTGAATTATCATCTCTTTTTTTTGAGTTATTTAAAAAAAATATTGAATTAAATAATTTAACTAATTGATTTTTTAATCCATTTATAGATGTTGAGAGTATTTGATATAGTAATAAAAAATTAGATTTAAATTATACTAAAAAAAATAAAATACTATTTAATGAAAATTTTGAATTAAAATGAAATTTATTAACTTTAAAAAATAATTCTAATTTAGATTTTTGATGAAGTTGAAAGTGATTTTTTGTTGATTATGTAAGTTTATATTTAAAAAATAAAGGTTTTAAAAACTATTTTATAGACTTTTGAGGGGATGTTTATGTATCTTGAAGGAAAAATAAAGATGATATTTGGAGAATATGAATAGAAAATCCTTTTTTAATTTGAGAAACAATAGGATATATAAATTTAACTGATAGTTCTATTTCTAGTTCAGGTAATTATTTTAGAAATTGGGATATTAATTGAAAGCAATTTCATCATATAATAAATCCTTTAAATAATTTAAATGAAAATGAAATAAAAATGATTACTATCATATCTAAAAATACTTATTTTTCAGATTCTATAGCTACAGCTTTATTTAATATGTGAATAAAAAATGCAATATTATTCTTAAATAAAAATAATATTGACTGATTAATAATATGAATGAATGCAAAAGCTTATTTTTCAAAATGATTTATAAAAAAATATTGATTTAAAAAGGAATATTAGATTATTATTCTTTACAAAAAAAATAAAGTAATTACACTAAAAACATATTAAAATTAACAATAAAACTATGTGAAGAGGTCCAGTTGTTGCTAAGAGAAGAGATGCAGTTAATGCTGTTAAATGAAAAGTTTTTGCAATTCATGCAAAACTTATTGCTATAGCTGCTCAAAAATGAGCAGATCCAGATATGAATGCTTCTTTACATGCTGCTATAGTGAAGGCAAAAAAAGAATGAGTTCCAAATGAAAATATTGATAGGGCAGTTAAAAAGGGTAGTGGTGCTGATAAATCAGCTGCACAAATAGAACAAATAACTTATGAATGATATGCTCCTGGTTGAGTTGCTGTTATGGCTACAGTTTTAACTGACAATAAAAATAGAACTGTAGCAAATATAAGACATATTTTTAGTAAATATAGTTGAACTATGGGTGAAACTTGATCTGTGTCATGGATGTTTCATAGAAAATGAGTTATTTTTATAGACCCTGCTAAACATAGCTATGATTCTATAGAAGAGACTATATTTGAAACAAATGCTGAAGATGTAATAGTTGAAAAAGATTATATTAAAGTTTTAACAAGTTTGGAAGATTTTAATGAAGTTGAAAAATTTTTAGAAGATAAATGAATTGAATTTATAGAAGCAAAAATTGATTTTGTTCCTGATAATGAGGTTGAGGTAACTGATTTTGATAAAGCTTTAAAAATAAAAAAAATGATAGAAGCTTTTAATGATGATGAAGATATTTCAGAAGTTGCAACTAATGAGATAATAGCAGACGAATTAGATAAAGAAGTGGAAGAGTTTATTGAAAAAAATACATTTAGAAGTTAAAAAGATACTGGTTTTAAACTAGTATTTTTTTACTATTAAAAAAAGATAATCTTTCGATTATCCTTTTTTAATTTCTTTCATTTTTAAAACTTCGTGTTTTCTAGTTACTTTATTGTATTTTCTTAGAGTAGGTCCTTTAGTTCCAGCTTCATAATTCTTTTTTTGAATATTAGTTGTATGAACCATGTTTCCAGTTTCAGTAGAATAGAAAGCAACGTAAGTTCTTTTACCTTTAGCCATCTTTGCTTATTTTAAAATATAAATTGTTTTTTTACTGAGTGATTATATAAAAAAAGTGTTTATATGCAAATTTTTTTAACTAAAAAATAGTTTTGTTATATAGCAACTTGCTATATAACAAAACTATTGATATTTTTATGAAGAGAAAAATCTCCTTTTTGATTTCTCTTCAATTTGTTTTTATTTTATCCTATATGTAGAATTTCG
>Ga0256840_1000697_pt1 | contig 33734 bp, 29 predicted proteins | sample 355202metaG_FD_185969 | JGI IMG/M metagenome (GOLD analysis project Ga0256840, IMG submission 185969) | Hydrothermal vent microbial communities from Mid Atlantic Ridge, Atlantic Ocean - 355-202 | ecosystem: Environmental > Aquatic > Marine > Hydrothermal vents | place: Atlantic Ocean: Mid...
ACTGGTGTTGTAACAACAGCTGGTAACTTAGACTACGAGAGTGCTACAAGCCATGATATTACAGTAGTAGCTACATCAAGTGATGGTTCAACTTCAAGCGAAGCTATGACAGTGAATGTTGGTGATAATGACAATGGTGCTGGTGGCGGAACTGGTGGTGGAGATACTGATAACGCAGTATCAGCTATCACAGATACAGACACTACCCAAAACCTTGTCTCTGAAAACGCAGCAGTAGGTACAGCAGTAGGTATTACAGCTCTTGCAACAGATGCAGATGCAGGGGATACAGTTACATATAGCTTAAGTGATGATGCTAACGGATTATTCACAATCGATTCAGCAACTGGTGTTGTAACAACAGCTGGTAACTTAGACTACGAGAGTGCTACAAGCCATGATATTACAGTAGTAGCTACATCAAGTGATGGTTCAACTTCAAGCGAAGCTATGACAGTGAATGTTGGTGATAGTGATGGCAATCTTACATATGTAAGTGAATCTGCTGGATATCACAATGTTGTTGGTTACTATGAGGTAGATGGCGATGGAAACCCATTAGCTGGTACAGTAGTTATTGATGACCAGAATGGAATTGCTAGTGGGACTCACTTAGCTGATTTAGATCCAAATACTGAATATGGCTTTTTTATTATTGCAGATGGTGCAGATGAAATAGATGCAAATAGCGTTGTTACATTTGATAATTCAGGTGATAATCCAGTCTTATTAATAGATGGTGAAGCTGCAACAAGTCCAGTTTATCATGATAACCCAGCGTTTAATCTTGATGGTGAAGACCACTTCAAGTTTACAGAAGATGGAAATGGTGGAACGACCATATCTATAGAAGACTTACCAAATCTTGGTGATGCTGATTTTGGAGATGTAGTTATCCATACAGACTTTGTTATAGAAAATAAAATAGCAGTAGATGCAGACATAGCAGATGAAAGTGATACAGGTACAAGTAACTTAGATGATATCACATCTGATAATACACCAACTATTACTGGAAACACAGAAGCTGGAGCAACTGTGGTTATAACAGATGAAGCTGGAAATATTATCGGTCAAAGTGTAGCAGATGATCATGGAGATTATGAGATAACTACTACAGAACTAGATGATGGTACGCAAATTCTTAACATTACGGCAACAGATATAGATGGTAATGAAGCTGTAACTACTCAAGAAATTACAGTTGATACACAACCAAGCAATATAGGTAATTTGGCAATCACTGATATTGTAGATATTAATGGTGATCATAGTGTTATAAGCATGAGTGGTACTGGTGCAGAAGTTGGAAATACAATTAATCTTTATGATGAAGACAATAATGTAGTAGCAACAGCAACAGTAGAAGCAGATGGTACATGGAATACAGATATAACAAATCTAGATAATACACCTATCAATGATAATGAATTCTTTAAAGCAACAGAAACAGATCCAGCAGGAAATGAAACAGGCCAAACTGATACTACACATTTTAATGCGTATGATTGGAGTAATGCTCAGACTGATAATTTTGATGATTATGATATGGCAGGATCTGGAGATGATCATATATCTGCAAATGATAATGACTTAAATGACCATATTGTTTTAGATGGTGGTGATGGTGATGATGCTGTAACATTTAGTGGAAATAGAGAAGATTATACTATTACTACAGATGAAAATGGTTATATAATAGTAACAGAGACTTCTGGTAGTGATAGCGATGGAGATGGAATAGGGGATGTTAATGAACTTAGAAATGTAGAAGTTATTAATTTCGCAAATGGTATTTATGATACAGCAAATGGTGTATTTACTATAAACATGTCTAATGAAAATAATGAAGTAGCAATAGGAACTGATGGTAATGACATCATAAATATGGGTGATGGAGAAAACCAAGAAGCTCATGGTGAAAATGGTGATGATATTATTGATATAGATGGTGCTAAAGGTTTTGAAGCTTATGGAGAAGCTGGTGATGATACATTTAAACTTGATTCTAATGATTTTAAATCTGCAGAAGGAAGCCACAATGGTTCAGGACATGGTTTCATGAATGGACACAATGGTTCAGGAAATTCTGGACACAATGATTTAGATTTTGAAGGTAGTCATGCTCTTATAGATGGTGGAGAAGGACTAGATACATTACTGATCTCTGGTGAGATAAATATTGATCTAGGTAACTTAGATGATAATATTTCAAATATGGAAGTGATTGATTTAGGTGAAGGTTCTCAAAATATTACTTCCCTGTCTCTAGAAGATGTGCTTAATGTAACAGATACAGATAATATTCTTCGCATAGATGGTGATAGTTCAGATAGTATCGAGTTGAACACACAAGGTGATGATGCCCAATGGACGCTAGGGGACTTTAAAACTGATGCTGAGACGGGTGCAACATACCAAGAAGTAATAGGTGTCGAAAATGATGTTACGGTTACTTTAGAAATAAGCACAGATGTACAAATAGATAATATTTAAAAATGATTCTTAGAAACAGTTCCAATAAACCGATCCAGATAGATAAGTATCGGATTTTAAGTCAGCTTGGGAAGGGTGGTTTTGGAACTGTTTATCATGTGGTGGATGTAGAAGATGATACTAAAAAGTATGCTTTAAAGTTTTTTACATCCACTTTTAATCTTTCAAAAATTCAACGACAGCTTAAACTATATGAGATACTGAACACCTCGAATCTTTTTCTCAAAACATATCTATCTAAAAAAATATCTGGAAGTTTTTTTTTGCTTATGGAGTATGCAGAGGGATCTAGCCTTGAGAAAATAGTTAAAAAAGATACTCTTTTAGATAGCTCCGTATATAAAATTATACTAGATGTACTAGACTCCTTAGAGTTTTTACATAAGCAAGGGATAATACATGGAGATGTAAAAGCAGACAATATTGTAAAAAAAGGGGAATGTTTTTATCTTATTGATTTTGATGTTATAAAACTACATTCCCCTTGTGAAACTCTCCATATAGAAAACGATAATGATTTTGCCGCACCAGAAATATACCGAGGGTATCAAACATATCAGTCCGATATCTACTCTCTAGGCTGTGTAGTTTATTTTATGCTAAGTGCAAAACATATTTACTATTTTAATAAAGATTATAGCTTTTCACAAAAAATGTTTGCCCATCTTTATACACAACAGATTAAAGATAGTGCGATCTCTAAAAAAATGTTTTTTCTCATAGAAAGAATGACAGAAAAAGATCCAAATAAAAGAGCGACAATAGATGATATAAGAACTATTATCTCTAATGAGATTGCTATCAAAGATGAAAAAAAAGTTCAAGAGATAAAAGATTCATTTGAGGGAGATTTTGAAAGATATCGATATATGGCATTAGATGGAGTGTCGTATGCTCAAAATATACTTGGCTTATTATATGAAAAATCAAAAAATGTTCATGATCATTTAAAAAAAGCTCTGTATTGGTATGAGATGGCTGCGTATCAAGGTTTAGTGAAGGCAAATTTTAATTTAGGATTATGTTATCTTTATGCTAAAGGCACTACAGTAGATTATTCTAAAGCATTGCAGTATTTTAATAAAGCTGCTGAAAAAGAGCATGCTCGTTCCTACTTTTATATTGGTTTGATTTACGAAAAAGGTTTAGGTATCACTAGTGATAAAAATTTAGCTGAAAAAAATTATAAAAAATCTGTATATTACGGATATCTACAGGCATACAATAAACTTAATGATTCATCAAAATTATAATTATTTATTGTTTTTTAGTATAAGCTGAATCTAAAGGATTTTCTTGAGGTACATTTTTTTTCTTTTATTTCTCTATAATATAACACTATTCTCAAGTGAGATTGTCCATGTTAAAATTTCGAAAATACATGGACTAGTCTCATTTGCTCACTCTTTGAGTAATCTTCCTTATAACGTCAAGTCATATAAAACTCTCTACTTAAAACACTACCCAAAAAGCAGTTTAACTGAAATAAAAAATAATACACAAAAAATATATAACACAAAAGTTTATAATTATATAAAACAACAAAGTAGTTTTTCTCTTAGCATCACAGAGTTGCAAAAAAGAGTTTTGGGTGATGCTAGATTTCAAAATACAAAAGATATAAATAACTACTTTTTAAGTTTAAAAAATATAATGCCACGTTATGAAGAGTTGATTTATGATGATTCATTAAAAAAATTAACTGAAATTAAAAAGCAAATAAAATTATTATTATTGCAAACTAATTATAATCACTTAATTATTCGAGCAGCAAAATTTTATGGAGTAAAAGAAACAGATATACCACCAGTATATTTATCTTTAACTCCTATTACGCAAGGAAAAACTACTACTGCTTATATGCTTGGTAATGTAGAATCTATAGGAATTCTCATAAATAAGCAAAGATTAAACCTTCCATGGCTCCTGAGTGCAACCCTTTTTCATGAGATAATGCATCTATTTTACAAGCAAAACTATAACGAGATAAAAGACTTACTTTATCAAAATAATTTTGTAACATACCAGAATCAAAAAGTTTTTAATGAGTCTTTGGCAACGGCATTTGGAGCAGGGTGGGCTTTTTATAAACTCACTCGAAAACAATCAAACGGTATGTGGTACAACAATCAACTTTACGATAAAACAGCAAAAAGTATCTATATGATGCTAAGCCGTTATATGCAAGCTGACAAAAAACTAGACGATAGTTTTATACAGAAAATGTATGAAAACTATCAAAACTTAGTGCTTTTGCATAAGTGAATTTGAGGGGTATAAAACCTTTCCTGAAGGTACTACTAAAGACGAGGTTTTTAAATGAACATCTTGGTCATCAAAGAATATATGCGCTTTAAAGGCTTTTAAAATATTGCTTTTTTCAATGCCACCAAGAAAAAATGCCTCATCTACATAAACACCCCAATGTCTTAATGTTTTTATCACTCGCATCTCTGAGGGGCTGTTTCTAGCTGTAACTATAGCTATTCTAACTGGAGAAAACTCAACTTTCATAGGAAGTCTCTCTTGAAGTTTTGCAAGTTGCTTTAAAAAAGAAGCAAAAGGGCCTTCATTCATAGGGATATCTTGAGCATTTTCTTCATTTGCGTGAAAGGCATCCATTCCTTGTTCTTTGTAAACAAGCTCACTACTCTCATCAAAAAGAACAGCATCTCCATCAAAGGCAATCCTTACTTGTCCCTCTGGAATGTCACATTTATACTCAGGTGGAGTTGATAAAATAGCTGAGGCACATACTCCACTGTCTATAACTTTTTGTGCATCGTTTTCATCTGTAGTAAGAAATAAGTCAACATTAAATGCTTCCAAATAATCAGCACTGCTTTCCCCAGCTGTAAATGCGGAGCGTGTGATGTTTAGACCTAGTTTTTTGATGGTATTTAATACGCGAATGCCAGTATCTGGAGAGTTTCTTGACATGATGATAACTTCAACAAGTGGAACTTGTTTTTTTTCTTGATATCTATTGAGACTTAAGAGTGCTTTTATTAACGCAAAGCCTATCCCCTCATCTAAAGTAATATTTTCATTTTCCAACATATATTTTCTATAAGTAGCTATGGCAGTATCAGGGCTTTCTTTGTACTCTTTTTTAAAGAGTGCATCAGATTCACTGAGATCAAAAAGTGCAGTTGCTGAGATGCCAACTACTAAAGTGTCTTTTAGATTAATCAAAATTATAGTCGTTTTGAGTGCCATCTAGCATAAGAAGTCTACAACTTTTTTCAAGTATAGCTAGCTTTTTTGCCATTTGATGTAAGTCACGGTTAAATGAGTAGACTCCATATCCTCGTATAACCATGATATCGGTTTTTTTTGTCACAAAGTAGTGTGCTATCTTACTTTGTGCTCTATCATACCAGTCTTCAAACTGACCAGGATCTACAATCTCTATAGAACCTAACTCCTTATGACCAAAGTAATCTTTTGGAGTGATGAGATTATGAGTAAGAGAATAAGCGGTTGTAAAAGGGGGCATGGAAAAACAGATAAATTTAGCATCAGACATCTGTGAATATATATTATGATGGATGTTCGCATCTATGCTTGCTTGATTCCAACGGTAATCTTTTTTAAAGTAGAGTTCAATTAGGCTCAGAGAGTCTATGGCATCAAAAATAGCTTCTTTTGTGTTGATGATAAAGCGGTTTGATTCAACCTTAGCAGATATGGAACCATGGTATATCCCAAAAAAATCTTTTCTAAACATTGAAAGGGCTAATGTGGACAACTGTTCTTTGACATGATTTCTATTCATTAATAACTCTTGTATTTTTTTGTAGTTTAACATAACTTTATATTAAATTCAATAAGCTAATTGTATAATTAATAAGAAAAATTTATATAAGCTAATAGGGTAGGTGTGAAAATGAAATTTTTTTTATCATTGTTGCTTTCAACTGCACTTCTTGCCTCATCTGCGAACATTGATGATCTCTTTAATCTCTCACTTGAAGAACTAATGGATGTTGAAGTTACTACTGTCTCCCAAAAGAAAGAAAAAGCAAACAAGAGTTCAGCTGTTGTCTCTGTGATAACAGCAAAACAGATAGAAGAGTGGGGTGTTCATAGTGTTTATGAAGCCTTGAGTTATCTTCCTAGTGTAACTATCAATGAAACATATATGGGTTATAGTGTTGTGACCTTTCGTGGTGTTACTCCCGGTCTTTATAATACAAAAGTACTGTTTATGATAAATGGGCATCCTGTTCATGAGCGCTTATTTAGTTCCTCTCATGCAGAGTATGTTCCTCTTGAAGTTATTAAACGTATAGAAGTAGTTCGCTCACCTGCATCAGTCCTATATGGTTCAAATGCTATTAGTGGGGTTGTCAATATCATCACAAAACGTGATGATGCTAAATCTCAAGTAGCAGCTAGAACAGGGAGTTATGAACACTATTATGGTTCAGCTAGTATACAAGAGAAAGGGTATACCTTCTCTGGAAGTATAGTACGAGATTCCGGGTATGATTATTCTGGGACATTCGATGAAAACGGTGTACCAGTTAATAAAAAAAATTTTAATAATATGGAAAACTTTTTTGCAGATATATATGGTGATTCTTGGTCTATTCAAGCATCTTATTTTAACTTAAATGAAATGAATTTTGCACCTACCCCAGACACCTCTTTTGATGGCTCAAATGATCTAAAATCATTTTATCTAGATATAAATAAAAATTTTCAAATTGGACATGGACAGCTAGACTTATGGCTACGATACGATAATTTTGAAAAGGATTTAAAGTTTAAAAACTTTCCGACATCTTCAGATGAGCAAACAAATGCTAAAAATACAGTTGATAGATACTCGGCAAAAATACAGTACAACCAGAGTCTTTCTTATGACCTTTCTTATATACTGGGATTAGATTATGAACAAGACTACAGTACACCCTTTGTCTTCGTAGACGCAAGTACATCGACAATTTTAGTAAGTACATCTCCATATACGCAAAAACAAAGTTTTACAAATCTAGCTACATTTTTACAAGTATCTTATGCCCTAAGTGAAAAGTTAGATACAGTTATGGGCATTAGGTTGGAAAAAAATAGCGATTATGGTCTTTCTAATCCATTCCCTAGACTTGGGTTTACTTATGAAGTTTCTGATGCTCAGTACATTAAGGTGCTGTACTCAGAAGCTTTTCGTACACCAAACTACCTTGAAAAACATTCCGATTTTTCTGTCATAAAAGGGGATGAAAATCTAAATCCAGAACACATCAGAACATTAGATATCTCTTACGATGCACAAATAAATGAAAGAAATTCACTCGCTATTACTCTATTTTTCTTACAGCTAGATGAAGAGATCACAAGGGATGCTACAAATCAATACATTAATGCAAATGGACGTGATGTTTATGGTTTAGAGACACAGTATTTTTCTGTTCTAGCTGATGATTTAGAATTGATGCTAAACCTTTCTTTACTTGATGGAAAAGATAATGAAACGGGTGATGCTTTAAAATATATTGCAAACTATACTATGAATGCTATCCTCACATATAGAGTGCTTGAGCATATTAAGTTGAGTATTTCAGATCAGCAAATAGGGGCAAAACAATATGAACTTAATAGTGGTGAAATAGGGAAGATTGATGCTTATAATTTAGCTAATATCATGGTGAAGTATACCTTGGGAAATAATGAGATGATGCTACAGGGTAAAAATATATTTAATGTTGATTATACTTATCCTGAACAAGTAAGAAAAAATATTGCAGCTTTACCTGGTGGAGCAGGTAGAACTGTTTATCTTACGTATAGATATAAATTTTAAAAGTTATTTAAACCAGTTTTTCATTTTATCTATTGCTGAGTCAAGAACACTTTCATGTGGTTTTGATTCCATTCCAAAAGATTCTTGAAGCTTACTGAGTAACTCTTTTTGCTCTTCATTGAGCTTTTTAGGATAAGTGATGTTCACTTGTGCTATTAAATCACCCTTGCCATGACCATGAACATCATCTATACCTTCACCTCTAAATGTAAAGTGTTGTTTATCTCGAGTCCCTACATTGAGTTTGAGTTCTAGTTCACCAGTTAAAGATGGTATAGTTAAGGTTTCACCACTTATAGCTTGCGTGAAAAAGACAGGTATTTCGATGTAAACATCATTACCTTCACGGATAAAGTGTTTATCTGGTTTTACTTCAAAGGTTACATATAAGTCACCACGACTACCCCGTTTGGAGATGTTTCCCTTGCCTGAAACTCTCAATCTATTTGCATTGTCTATACCTGCAGGTACTTTTATGGTAACTTTTTCTCTTTTTTCTTCAAAGCCATCACCACTACATGTCTTACATGGTGTAGCTGCGGATGAACCAGTCCCTTGACATAGTGGACAAGTTTGAGAAAAAGTCATAAAACCTTGTTTCATATAAACTTGACCTTGCCCTTTACACTGTGAACAAGTAGAAAGTTTTCCATCTTTTGCGCCAGTGCCTTTACAAGGTTTACAAGAACTTTTATAAGAAAACTCTATCTCTTTTTCACAACCAAAGATTGCTTCATGAAATGAGATGTACATATCTATGTTCATATCGAGTGGGTATTTGTCCATCTCGGATGGGTTCTGACGACGGCTTCTTCCACTACCGTTGCCACCAAAACCACTAAACATCTCTTCAAACATTGAGCCTAAGTCATCAAAACCACCAGATGAGCGACGACCACCGCCACCCATTCCCTGAAGTCCTTCTTTTCCGTAACGGTCATAAATACTTCTTTGTTGTTCGTCACTCAAGCATTGATATGCTTCGTTACATAGTTTAAATCTTTTTTCTGCTTCTTTGTCACCTGGATTTTTATCCGGATGATACTTCTTAGCCATACTTCTATACGCTTTTTTTATAACTGTTTTATCAGCAGAAGATTCAACCTCTAAAATTTCATAATAACTTAAATTTTCCATTGTTTTTTATATCCTAGCAAATGTGATAAAATTTTTTTGAAATTATAGCGTTTTTTTAACTCTATCGCAAAGCTTCTTAGATATAATTGCATTTATGAAAACTATACTAACTTTTATTACATTATTAACAATTTTTACAGGCTGCTCAAAAGATCCAACACCAAAAAAAATGATGTTTGATTCTCTTCCCAACACATACTTGATAAAGTCTTCTTTTCATGATTTGCCAGATTTTGAAAGTGAAAATTTTGACCTTGTTCTTGCAAACTTTAAAAATAGTTGTAGAAGCTCAAAAACACAATCTTTTTATCCGAACCTTTGTGTAAAGGTGATGGATGTTAATGACTCCAAAGAGTTTATAACATCAGAGTTTATCCCTTATGCAGTTACTTCAGAAGATGGCAATGCAACAGGGATGTTGACAGGTTACTATGAGCCATATTTAAAAGGATCACTTACACAACATGACTCATATGTTTACCCAGTGTATAGTACGCCAAACGATTTGATAGAGGTTGATTTGTCTTCTATATATCCAGATTTAAAACATTATCGTCTTCGTGGAAGGATAGAAGGAAATAAATTAGTTCCTTATTTTACTCGTGGTGAAAGTTGGGACTTAGAAATTGATGCAGATATTATATGTTATGTTGATTCAAAAATCGATCTGTTTTTTTTAGAAGTACAGGGTTCAGGTCGTGTGTTGCTAGATACAAATGAAACAATTTTTATTGGTTATGATAATCAAAATGGACATCCTTATAGCTCAATAGGACGTTATTTAGTAGATATAGGTGAAATTCCTTTAGAAGAAGTCTCGTTACAAAGCATAAGAGCTTGGTTTGATAAGAACCCATCAAGAGTGAATGAAGTTTTGCACCACAACAAGTCTGTAGTCTATTTTAAGAAAAAAGAACAAAAGGCTACAGGCTCACTTGGCTTAGAATTAACCCCTCGTCGTTCAATCGCTGTAGATAAACGCATTATCCCCTTAGGAAGTATGCTGTATTTGGATGCGATACAAGATGATGTAGCGTTTAGTGAAATTGTGCAAGCTCAAGATACGGGGGGTGCAATTAAAGGAGCTATAAGAGCAGATATGTTTTTAGGTTTTGGAGATGATGCTAGGGAGGTTGCAGGAAAATTAAAAGCACCCTTAAAACTTTGGATATTTTTACCTCGTGATAAAGAGCCAAAACTATGATAGGTTCCTTAGCGAAGTTTAATCGTCTGGTTGAGGCACTTCAGGATTTGCCAACTATAGGCAAAAAATCTGCCACAAGACTTGCGTACTTTATGGTGATGAATGACTCCTATGCAGGGATGAAAATATCACATGCGATAGAAGATGCCCTGAGTTCATTAAAAAAATGCACCTCTTGTGGCGGTATGAGTGAAGATGAACTTTGTTTTATATGTTGTGATGAAAGTAGGGATGAATCACTCCTATGCATAGTAGAGAGTGCTAAAGATATACTTTTACTAGAAGAGAACGGTTTGTTTGATGGTAAGTACTTTGTCCTTGATGCCCTTAATGAGTTTAGTATCTCCTCTTTGCAAAAAGTAGTTGAAAAGGGAGTGAAGGAAGTTGTTTTTGCCATCACTCCATCTATTTCCAATGATGCAGTTATACTCTACATAGAGGATAAACTTCAAGAATATCATGTGAATTTCACGAGAATTGCCCAAGGTGTACCTACTGGAGTTAGCTTAGAAAATATCGATATATTATCTTTGACAAGGGCATTAGAAGATAGAGTTAAAATTTAATATACTCTTAACGTATATCTAGTATAATTTACATTAATTTAAAAGGGAAGTTTTAAATAAATGCAAATGAAAAATATTTTAAGCATAGTTGTGTTCTCATATATATTGTTGAACTTTATAGGCTGTAGTTCAACCGAGCTTATGAGTCCACTACAAATAGATATATTTCAAGAAGAAACTATAGCTTCAGATGATTTAGATGACTTTGATGACTTTGAAGAAGAGATGGAGATAGAGGAGTTGTATGATCCTTTAGCCTCATACAATAGAGTGATAACAAACTTCAATGATGATGTATTTGTCAATGTATTTACCCCTGTAAATAAAGGGTACCAATATATTACAACTGAAGGTGTAAGAGAAAGTATTAGTAACTTTTTTAATAATATTTACTATCCTATGCATTTTTTAAATAATATCTTTCAAGGAAAAATAAATGGAGCTTTGATAGAATCAGGAAGATTTTTAATCAACTCTACTGTTGGTATATTGGGTTTGTTTGATCCAGCGAAAAATCAGCTTGGACTGTACCCACATAAAGAAGATTTTGGTCAAACTCTTGGTTTTTATGGTGTTGGGGCTGGTCCACATATAGTCCTACCAATATTTGGACCAACAAATATGAGAGATTTATTAAGTCTTATTCCAGATGCTGCTTTAAGCCCAGTTGACTATACTACGAGAAGTTGGTGGACTATGACAAGTACATGGCCAGCTTACTTAGGATACAAAACAGCTGAACAGTTTAATAAGCTCTCTATCGGTTCAGATCAGTATGAAGCATTTAAAAGAGATGCTGTTGATTTGTATCCATATTTAAGAGATATATATGAACAAAAAAGAATTCAAGAGATAGCGGAGTAAAAATGAAAAAAATAATTTTATGGTTAGTTATGGTTGTATCGGTACAAGTTTTATCAGCAAATGTTGAACTAGAGATTAAAGAACATTTTAATAATAAGTTTGAGAGCATTCGATTCGTGATAAAGAATAATTGCAATAATAAAGAAAAATTATTTCATGATTTAGAAAATATTTTAGTGCCTATTTTTGACTTTGAACTCATGGCTAAATTGAGTTTAGGAAAAACTCAGTGGAAAAAAATGTCTAAAAAAGAAAGGATAAAATTTATAGACACTTATACTCAAAGAATGAAAACTTCATACGCTAAGAAGTTAGAGTCTTTTGATGATGAAAAGGTTAACATTACTTCAGTACTACGAAAGAAAAACAGAATTATAATTAACAGTACTATAAAAACAACAGATAAAATTTTAGATGTCATTTATAAACTTTATAAACCAAAAAAAGCAAAAGAGGGTAAGGAAGAATGGTTGATATATGATGTAGAAATCATAGGTATAAGCATTCTAAAAGCAGATAAGGCTCAGTTTAAAGACTTTTTACGAACAAAAAGCATAGATGAGTTAATGCTATCACTCGCTTCTCAAAGTAAATGAATATAATTTTTAAATATCCAAAAATACTCTTAGCATCATTGGTGATTTTAGTCTCTTTTATGAGTATTTTTGCTTTAAGATTGCAGATAGATGTGAGCGCTGAAACTCTTTTACTTGATGGTGATAAAGATTTAGAGTATTCTAGAGTAGTGAGCCAAAGGTTTGAGTCTCCAAATACTCTTGTTATTACTTATACCATACAAGATGAACTCTTAAATCAGAAAAATATCAACAATATTAAAGTCCTCAGTCAATCACTTTTGAAACTAAATATAGTTAAATCGATAAACTCTATAGTCAATGTCCCTCTTTTACAATCCCCAGTAAAACCACTCAGTGAGTTACTAAAAGATATACCAACACTTGAATCTAAAAATATAGATAAAAACATAGTGAAAAAAGAGTTTTTAAATAGCCCTCTGTATAAAAACAACTTAGTGAGTGATGACTTCCAGACAACAGCACTCTCTTTAACAATAAAAAAAGATGCCTTAAGAGAGGAGTATCATAACTCTATAGTTAAAATAAGAACTATACTTAAAAACTTTGAACTAAAGCACCAAGATATAAAGCTTCATCTAGGTGGGGTGGAGATGATAACTGATGATATGGTTGAGTATGTAAAAAGTGACCTAGTTACCTTTGGGGTGATTATAGTTTTACTTCTTATTATGATACTCTTTATCTTATTAAAAAGTTTTGACTGGGTGTTTATAGCACTCTCTATATGTAGTTCCTCTCTCATTATCACTAGTGGGCTTATTAATTTACTAGACTTTAAGATAACAGTTGTGTCATCTAACTTCATCTCTTTAGCCTTGATTATGAATATGTCCTTGGTAATACATCTCATCATAAAATATAAAGAGTTATATAAAAAGCATAGATCTTATACTCAGATTGAGTTAGTACAAAATACTTTAAAAAGTATGGCAAAACCATCATTTTTTGTGGTTATAACTACTATTGCAGGTTTTTCATCTTTGGTATTTAGTAATATTTTACCGGTCATAGTCTTTGGTTGGATGATGAGTCTAAGTCTTGTTGTTTCACTCCTTATTACATTTTTATTGTTCCCTGTTTTACTCATAATCATGGGGAAAAAAGAGTTCAAACATTCTATAAAAGAAAACAAGGCTTTTACTCAAAAAATTGCAAATTTTGCGTATAATCATAAAAAAACCATACTCTTAGCATCATTGCTTGTTATCATATTTTCAAGTGTAGGTATGAGTAAGCTTAGAGTAGAAAACAGCTTTATAGACTACTTTAAAAAAGATACTGAGACTTATAAGGGGATGTACCTTATAGACCAAAAGCTAGGCGGGACTATACCTCTTGATATTATTTTAACTTTTAAAGAAGATAGTGATGAAGTAGCGTCTGTAGAAGTCTCTCAAGATGATAGTTTCGAGGAGTTTGAAGAGGACTTTTTAGATGAAAGTGGTAGTGCAGATGACTACTGGTTTACAAAAGAGAAAATGAAACGCATCGCAGAGGTTCATGAGTACTTAGCATCACAAAAAGCTGTTGGCAAAGTCTTATCCTTATCTAGCATCACAGATATTCTCAAAAGCTTAAATGAGGGTAAAGATGTAGACAGTCTTATGCTCGCTCTGATAAATAAAGAATTGCCACAGAACTATAAAAAAATAGTATTGAGCCCATATCTTAACATAGAACACAATCAGGTACGTATCAGTGCAAGGATTATAGACTCTATGCCAAACTTACAAAGAGACTTGCTTATCAAAAATATAAGAACAGATTTAGATGCGATGCTAGATGCTAATTATATGCAGAGTAAACTCTCAGGTTTATTGATAATGTATAACAATATGCTTCAATCCCTTTTCTCATCTCAGATTCAAACTATTGGTGTGGTGATACTCATCTTGTTTTTAATGTTTTTAGTTTTGTTTAAAAGTTTAAAAATTGCAACGATAGCAATCATAGTAAATATAGTACCCGTTAGCATCATCTTTGGGTTTATGGGCGTAGCAAATGTACCCTTAGATATGATGACTATCACCATAGCATCCATCAGTATAGGTATAGCTGTTGATAATACCATCCATTATATATACAGATATATGCATGAGTATGAAAAAACTCATGATGCTAAGATCTCAATGATGAATTCTCACTCAAGTATAGGTGTAGCAATGTTTTATACCTCTATCATCATAATGGTAGGCTTTAGTGTCCTTGTACTTTCAAACTTTATGCCAACTATATACTTTGGACTACTAACTATGATGGCTATGTTTATGGCGATACTCTCAGATCTTCTACTCTTGCCTGTAATGTTATTGCTTTTTTATGCTAAACGCAGTTCTTATGCAAAAGAGTAACAAATTCTTCACTTGTTACAGCTGGACTACATAAAAAACCTTGGTAAAAGTCGCAACCTCTCTTTTGCATAAATTCAAATTGTTTTTGAGTTTCAACACCTTCTGCAATTATTTTGAGATTAAAACTTTTCGCCATATTTATAGTTGTTTCAACAAGCATAGCATCTGTTTTATTTTTATCTACATCTTGGGTAAATGATTTGTCTATTTTCAATGTAGAAAAAGGAAGTTTCTTTAAGTGAGAGAGGGAGGAATACCCTGTGCCAAAATCATCTATAGATATATTTACTCCAAATGACTTAAGTAGATTCATCTTGTCTATAACTTCATCTATATTTTTTACGATTATTGACTCTGTTAATTCAAGCTCAATATATTTGGCTTCTAGTTTGTATTTTTTAATAGCATTCATAACACCATTTGTAAAGTCTGGATGCATAAACTGTTTTAGACTTACATTGATAGCTATGGTAGATAAGTGAGATGATATCTCTTCTAAGTCTTTCCACTTTTTAAATTCTTTGATAGCACTATTTAGTACCCAGTTTCCTATTTCAATAATAGAACCATTGTTTTCTGCTATAGCGATGAGCTCTTCTGGGTCTATATAACCAAGTTTGTTATGATTCCATCTTATGAGTGCTTCAGCGCCTATAATCTTGTATGTTTTCATATCGATTACAGGTTGATAATAAAGCATTAAACAGTTATTTTTAATGGCTTCTCGTAATGAATTTTCTAATTGAAGTCTATTTTGTATGGAATGAAACATGTTAAGTGTATAAAATTTCATTTGGTCTTTTCCAGCTTCTTTTGCACTATACATTGCAGTGTCTGCATATTGTAAAATATTGTGTCTGCTTTTGTTTATATCATCAATCATCGCAATGCCTATACTAGATGAAATATTGAGATGGTAGCCATTTACATTGTTAAAAGGCTCTTTCATTGAGTTGAGTATTTTTTGTGAAATTATTTTTGTGTGCTTAATAGCAAGAGCAATGTCTTCTCCAAGATTTGGTAGAATTATGACAAATTCATCGCCACCTAATCGTGCGAGAGTATCTGTTTCTTGTATGGTATTTAAGAGTCTTTGGCTAACCTTTTGGAGTAAAGTATCTCCAATGTTATGCCCAAGAGAATCATTTATATTTTTAAAATTGTCTAAATCTAAAAATAAAACACTTGCAATATTTTTCGTTTTGTTAAAATTGCTAATCTCTTTGTCTAATATTTCTAAGAGATGCATCTTATTTGGGATATCTGTAAGGGAGTCATAATATGCTTGTTGATAAATCTTTTTTTGAGCATTTGTTTGTTTTGTAATATCACTAACGATTCCAATTCCACCAATGATATTTTCTTGCTCATCTTTAAGTGTAGATGTTTGAAGTGTCACATAAATATCTTCGTTTGAAAGTGTAGTAATATAACTTCCTTCATAGTATCCAGATTCACCCTTTAGCGTTCCTAATAATACAGGGAGTACACTCTTGTCTTTTAAATCATTTAAACTAAGACCTACAAGCTTCTCTAGAGAGGTGCCTAGTATAGTTGCAAACATTTGATTTGATTCTATTATTTTCATATCGTTGTTAAACATGAAAATACCAACGGGTGCATTGTTAAAGATACTCTCAAGTCTTTGTTCACTTAAAGATAATTTACTTTTAGTATGAGAAAAATTTTCTTGAGAGGTTAATGTTTTGAGTATGTTATCGTGGAAATGTTTAGCAATTATTAGCATCATTATGAGATACATTAGGGTGACATAAGATAAAATATTGTATAACTTTTCATCTTGAATAGAAAGTACAAAGGCTTGGGGAACTAAGGAGAGTATGAGAAACCAGCGTACAGATTTAATATCAGTTGCAAAACTACTTATCGCTCCAGCACCTAGTCCAACTATGATTAAAAGTAAAAATGTTTGATGTAGTATAGAACCAGAATTAAACATAATCAGTGAAGCTAATCCCCAAATTAAACCTGATAATATTGCCCCTACAAAAAACCTTTTCTTCCATCTATCAATATCGAAATTATCTTCATTGATTTTAAATGATTTGTATGTAGTATATCGCCAAAGTGTTATAAGAAGGACTAATGACTGCCATATAAAAAGCTGGGTGTTTGATATTTGATTCCAATGGACATAGCTTAAGAGAAAAGAGTTTACTAGGACGGCTATAAAGGACAAAGGTATATTGTTATAAGATAAGATTATCTTATTTTTTTCAATCTTTTGTAAGTTAGTATTTATCTCTGATATGTGATAATTATTAAGCATTAAGTCCTCTTTTAGTAAAGGGATATTGTATCATAAAATGTGATAATTATTTTTGTGAATATTACAATTTAAAACTTTTTTGCATTTCGTGAAAAATACTTTTTTTTGATAAGGTATTGTTTACAAATAATTCATTTGCTAAAACCCCTTGACCAAGCAGCATATCTGCCCCATCTTTATATATAAGACCTTTAGTCTTCGCTAAGGCTAACAGAGGTGTTACTTTCCCATAAATAGCGTCTGCTACATAAGAGGTGTTATTTAAGATTTTTTCTATTAATTCTTTTGGTGCAGGCAACTCTTCGTCTTTAAGTCCAGCACTTGTAGTATTTACTACTAAGTCGTATTTTTTAGTTTGATAATCATCCCATGTGTAAGATGATGAAGCTAAAGTTTTAAAGTACTCTAATCTCGATGCACTTCTGTTGAGTACATCTACATTTATGTTTTCTTGAACAAATCGTGATGCTAAGGCTTTAGCTGTCCCACCAGCACCTATAATGAGAACATTTTTTATAGTGCTAAACTCTTCTATAGCATACAAAAAACCATCAGCATCGGTGTTATAGCCTATAAGTTTTCCATTTTCATTTATGATGGTGTTTACAACACCAACGGTTGAAGCAAAACCACGAATTTCATCGCAAGCTTTATACGCTTCTTCTTTATGTGGAACAGTGATATTTGCGCCACTTAGTCCTAGGTTGAAAAATGTTTGACGAAGTTTTGAGCCATCTTTTAGGTGTACCCTTGTATAACAGGCCTTGAATCCTAGATGTTTAAACACACTATTATGCATTAAAGGTGAGCGTGAGTGAGATACGGGGTCGCCAAAGATAGCGAAAAGTTTCATTAGTCTAAATCCTCTAAGGAATGAACTAGGGCACCTAGCTTGTTTTTAACTTCTAAGAACTCTGATTCTTTGACGCTATCTGCTACTATTCCTGCCCCAGCATGAAGGACAACTTTGTCATTCTTTACCAAAGCAGTCCTTATAGTTATAGCAGTATCCATGTTGCCATCGAAACCAAAGTAGCCAACACTACCACTATAAAAACCACGCTTAATGCCTTCATACTCAGCTATGAGCTCCATTGCACGAATTTTAGGCGCACCTGTCATAGTCCCTGCTGTAAAAGTTGCCATAAAAAGGTCAAACATATCTTTGTCATCATCTAGCAGAGCTGTTACATCGCTCACTATATGCATAACGTGAGAAAATCTTTCTATATGCATCATATCCTCAACTTTTACTGTGCCTGTTTTTGCAACACGGCTAACATCATTACGACCTAAATCTATGAGCATTAAATGTTCAGCTAACTCTTTTGGGTCATCAAGTAGCTCTAGTTCAAGTTCTTTGTCTCGTGACTTTGTAGTTCCACGTTTTCTTGTTCCTGCTATAGGGCGTAAAAGTATCTCACCTTCATTAAGCCTTACCATTACCTCTGGTGAACTTCCCACGATGTTAAATTCTTCATACTGCATTAAAAACATATAAGGGGAAGGATTTTTTGTTCTTAGGATTCTATAAAAACTAAAAGGGTCTACTCTTATATTTCTGGTAAAACGATTTGTCATAAGAATTTGAAAAACATCGCCACTTTTTATCATCTCTTTTGATTTATCAATCATCTCAAAGAACTTTTCTTTTGTGTGGGCAAATGAACCTTTATCAGAACCACTGTTTTTTACCATTTCAATATTTTCAAATGAAGATTTTAAGTTTTCTTCAATTGCATCAAATTGTTTGGAGTACTCTTTTAAAGTAGAAACTAAAGTGATTTCATGATTTTTATGTGAGTAAACTAAGATGAGTTTTGGTAAGATTAAATCCAAATCAGGTGTTTTGAGTTCATCACTCAGATTGTCCATGCTTGAACCTAGTTTTGGTTCGAAAACTTTTACCATATCGTAGCCGATATATCCTATAAACCCATCAACATAGCCTATTTTGAGTTTTGTAGTAGATTGTGCATACTCAGTTGTATCTATTTTTTTATAGTAATCTTTTAAAAAAGTAAATGGATTTTTATCGAGCGTGTTTCTATTACCCTGAGCATCTGTATAGATAGTTGTATTGTTTATATATTGCAGTCGTTCTCTTGCACCTATGCAGATGAAACTATAGTTCCCATCACTTTGTCCAGCACTTTCAAAGAGGTATGTAATCTCACCCTTGTAAAGGTTTTTTAACTTTGAATACACCGCTATGGGTGCAAGCAAATCTTGTTTGAATTTTTTAGAATATATCAATTTTACTCTTTATTTATTGCTTTGTTAAGAAAGCTCCCGCTTCAATACTGGATCTTATATGTCTAAGAGCACCTCTAGCTTCTTCTTCATTATAAAAAGGACCTACTAAAACTTTTGTTAAAGAATTTACTTTATAAAAGCGATATTTATACCCACGATCAGTTATAGAGTCTAAGAATTTTTTATTTGGTTTATACTTTGAAAAAGACCCAACTTGAACATAGTAGTTTTTACCTGTATAGTGTGCCTCTCTTTTTTTTGCATCTGACTTACTATAAAGTTTTTTAACGACAGGTTTAGTTGATGTTGGTTTTTTAGCCTTTACTGGTACAGTAGCTTTGTGTGTTTCTTCTTGAAGAGATTCTTCTTTAAGTTTTTGTGCAATTGCATCAAGAGAAGCACTATCTGGTACAGCGACTTCCTCAACTTCTACTTCTTCAAAAAGAGGTTCATTGACTGCTTCTTGTGTGATTTGAGAAGTACTAGACTGAGGTTTAGGTAATGGCACAGGCTTTGGTAGGTTATTTTGTTCATTTGAGTTCAAAGTATTCATGAGCATCACAACTATAATAAGTATGACCCCAAGTGTAGCTACAGCTAAAATAACCTTTTTGTTCCCGCCAGCAGAATTGCCTTTGTTTAAAATAATATCGTTAAGTTCATTTTTTTCTTCCATCAAATATTCCTTTTATTGTTTATAAATGCTTCGACCAAGATGCTCCACGCTCTTTAGCGTAAACTTCATATGGTAATGCTAGGATGTTATACTCGTCTGGCATATCAGCATTTGGAAACATACGCCATTGTTTTGGTTGCTTTGCAGCTAATTTCATACTTATCATTTTACCGAGTTGTATCGCTTCTTGCAAGGTTGTATGCCCTTTATGGATATAAACATGTAAATGACCTTCTGTTTTAGTGGTATATGCTGTAAAGTTTATGTAACCCTCTTCACGTAAAAGAAGTTGTGCTTTGTGGTAAAAACGCTCGGGGTCACGACCATTATAGTCTATAACTATGTTTTCAACCTTATCTCTAGAGTTTACAATAGAGTGTGCAACAGTGATTTCACCTTTGAGATGTTTATTGATAATCTGTTGTGTGAGTGGTGCATTTATCTTTTCATACTTATTGTAAAAAGTACGCCCTTTAAAAGATAATTTATCGACTACACTATCACTCTTTTGCCAATAATGGTCACTTACCATTTTGATAAGTTTCATATCCATAGCTGTCATGAAGAACTTCCTTTTTTTAGTTTATATAGCTAATATCTAGATTGTTGATAAATAACAAAATTTTGCGCTAACTCTTTAAGTTCTAGCTTAATACTAGCTTGAAGTTCTGCGTTGTTAATGTCATCTAAAACATCTGCCATCTTGTTCGCTATAAGCTCAAACTCTTTTTCTTTCATACCACGAGATGTAAGGGCAGGTGAACCTACTCGGATACCTGAAGTGACAAATGGGCTTCTTGTTTCGCCTGGAACTGTGTTCTTGTTGATAGTGATACCGGCATTTCCAAGCGCAGCATCAGCATCTTTACCAGAAAACTCACGACCAACAAAAGAAACTAAGATAAGATGGTTGTCAGTTCCACCGGAAACTACATCATAGCCACGCTTCATCATAACCTCACCAAGGACTTTAGCATTTGCTTTAACTTGCTTAGCATACTCTTTCCACGCAGGAGAAAGGTTGTGTTTAAAACCAACTGCTTTGGCCGCTATAACATGAACAAGTGGTCCACCTTGTAAAGCTGGAAATATTGCTGAGTTCATTTTCTTAGCTATATCTTCATCGTTAGTCATAATCATGCCACCACGAGGTCCAGCTAAAGTTTTGTGTGTAGTCGTTGTTACTACATCAGCATAAGGAAATGGGCTAGGGTGCTCACCAGCGCAAACAAGACCAGCTATATGCGCGATATCAGCAAAAAGTATAGCGCCTACTTCATCAGCAATCTCGCGAAACTTTTTAAAGTCAATCTCTCTTGCATAAGCCGATGCTCCACAAACTATGATTTTAGGCTGTGTAATTTTTGCGATGTCCATAACTCTGTCATAATTGATGCGACCATCAAGTTCAACACCATAAGTAAATGAGTGATAGTTCTTACCAGAAAAAGAGGGTTTGCTTCCATGTGTTAAGTGCCCACCATGAGATAAGTCCATACCAAGGAGTTTGTCACCAGCTTTTAATAGTCCTGCATACACAGCAGCATTTGCTTGACTTCCAGAGTGTGGTTGTACATTTGCAAATTTACAGTCAAAAAGTTCACAAGCACGGTCTATTGCAAGTTGTTCAACTTTGTCAGCATATTCACAACCACCGTAGTAGCGTTTTTGTGGGTAACCTTCAGCATACTTGTTCGTAAATACACTTCCCATAGCTTCCATAACTGCTGGAAGTGTGAAGTTCTCAGATGCTATCATCTCTAAATGGTCGGTTTGTCTCTCTAGCTCTAGCTCACATAAATCAAAAATCTCTTTGTCAAACTCTTGTAAAAAACTCATCGTATATTTTTCCTTGGCTTATAATTGTATGGATTATACTAAATATTTAATAATATTTAACTGAACTATTTTTTATCAAAATGATATATGGAGTTCTTTTTATTTGGCATTTGGTTTGTCCAGCCTAAATATGAAGACTTCAAATGAGTGTTGTTGTTTGAGAGTTCGTGAATAATTTTGTGTACATGATCCTCATCTGAGTTACATAAAGGGGTCTTCATATTGCAATCAAATACTATTTTATTTGTAGTTGTTTCTTTTTCATTGAGGATAAACTCTGGATTGTTTTGTTTTGCACAGTAGTGTGTAGCACGAAGTTGTGTACAATCATAAAAAGCATTACAAAAGTACATGGTTACCATTTGTTTTTTAGTATTTGGAAGGAGGTCCTCTTGAAGTGTTGCCCCTTTGCCTATACTTTTATAAGAGATAGCAGGCGCATCACTTCCAACTAAAAAAGAGATAGCAGGGTTTTTGTAAGAACTGGTACCAACCTGTCTAGACTCTACTGAAAGGCTCCATTCGCCATCTAAAATCTCAATCATTTGATCATAAACAAGACTTGCTTTTGTTTCTTCATCATCATTAGCAACTAAATTTGAAGTGTAAAGTATGCCAAAGATGAAGAATGTTAGTAGTAGTTTTTTCATTGATGTTTTCCTTGATATATTAATATTTTGAAGATAATGAGGCTTGAAGTTGTGAGAAATTTTTAACAGAAGATGATGTGGTAGAGTTTAACTCTAAGAGCTTCTCCTGAAGACCTTTTTTAAACTGACGAGTTAAATATTCCACATCCATAAAGGAATTAGGATTATCGATATGCTGTTTTTGCAATTTAGCCTTATATTCTTGAACCATTTTATCTATTTTTTCTTGGTTGAAACTATGTAGAAATCTATTTTGATTTTTATCTCTTAAGTCAAACATAGATTGGCGTATCTCTTGAGTTGGCTCAATACTTACTTCAACAGCTTTTAAAATTTGTGTATTTGAAGATAAAGAGGAGTTGTCTGATTCAACATTTGTTTCATTTAAAGAGTTATTTTTTTCTTGTGCTAAAGGCAGGGGTGATAAAGTTGGTGCATAAATCGAGCTTGTTATATTCATTTTCTACCTTTGCTATTTATTTTTAGTAAATAGCAAAGAGTATTCCAACTTGTTTTGTTGAAGTGTGTACAGGCCCTAAAGAGGTAGTGGCTCATTTATAGAGGTGTATTTTACTTCATGAAAGTCAAAATGTCTCTCTAGGTCTGATTGAAAGAGTAACACGGGTACTACTAAAAGTGAACTAACTACTGCTGCAACTGTTCCAAAGATGAGCGCAACTCCCAGTCCACCAAATACTGCGTCACCAGCAAGTAAGGTTGATGCTAAGATGATAGCTGCTGCAGTTAAAAAGATAGGTTTAGCTCTTGTTGCAGTTGCATATGCAATAGCATCAGCCTTATGCATACCCATATCACGCATGAGTGAGCGTGTAAAGTCTATGAGTAGCAGAGAGTTACGAGAACTTATCCCTATGAGTGCGATGAAGCCTATGAGGGATGTTGCCGTTAAAAAGAATGTGTCTGTTGTAAAGATATCCATAATCCAATGCCCAACTATCACGCCTATGATGCTAAGAAAAGAACCAAGCAAGATGATACCGCTTAGTGTATAACTTTTATAGTATATAACCATGAGTAAAAAGATGAGGATAAGTGCAGCGATGAATGCAGCTCCTAACTCTACAAAAGTATCCAGTGTAACTTCCATCTCTCCATCCCAAATGAGTTCATAAACTTTCGCAGTTTTTTTATCTATAAGTTTAAGGTTAAACATTCCAGTTTTTTCTATCTCATATTCATCTGAAAATGTATCAAGTATGACATTTCTAGCTTCCATAAGTGGGTAGACTTGAGATACCATATCTGTTTCAGCTACTACATTTGTCATTTGATGTAGATTTTTACTCATGATGAGTGGATTAGATTTTTTTGGAATGATATCAACTAACTCAGTAACTGGAGTCATCATCCCCATTTTGTTCATAAGTTTGAGTGATGCAAGTTTTGCACGTACACTCTCAATATCGTTGGATGTAAATCTTTTAGACTCTTGTGAAAGCGAGAGATATATAGGTACTTGGTCATTGTAAAGGTCAGAGTTTTTTACAGCGATTTGCATACCTTCAAAAGCTAGATATAAAATGTCATTAAGTTGTTTTATATTTACTCCTGAACGAGATACCTTATCAGAATTGACAACTACTTCAAAAGTATCATATATCTCATCTTGCATAATGTCAATGTCTACAAGTCCATCAGTGTTTTTGAGTACATCTTCAACTTTGAGTGCTAAATGACGAATACCCTTAGCATCACTACCATATATCTCTGCAACTATAGCCGCAAGAACAGGAGGTCCAGCAGGAGGTTCTACAAAAGATATCTTAGTGTGCGGGTAGATCTTCTCACATGAACCTTGAATCACAGGACGAAGACGTTGCACCATCATGTACGATGGTTCATCTCTATGATGTTTAGGTGTGATGTTGAGAACAATTTCAGCTAAGTTTTCATCGTTTTTAAAATGACTTCCTTTGATGAGTCCAGCGAAGTCAAGTGGTGCACCCATACCTAAGAAAACCTCTGTGTTAAGCAGGTGCTTTTCTTTTTGGATGATGTTTACAACACAGTCTGTAACCTGCTTGGTTTGTTCAACAGAACTTCCATTTGCGAGTGTTACATAGATATTAAAAGTATCATTATCTTTTCCTGGTAGCATTTTTGCTAACACCATTTTAGAGGGTGCTACCATTAGTATAGAAAGTACAAATGCTAAGAGTGTCGCAAACAAAACTACCTTTCTTTTTTTAGGATTTTGAATGATGTTAAGTAGTGTATTTTCAAATTTTTTAAACATTTTTAGTCTCCTTAGCATCATGATGCTCTGGTTTTTTCAACATCCTTACTGCTAGGTAAGGGGTAAATATATAAGCTACAAAAAGTGAAGCGATAAGAGCGACTGGAACATTTGCTGGTATGGGTTTCATAAACTGCCCCATCATTTGCCCAACAAAAGCCATAGGTACCATGGTCATGATGATAGCAAGTGTTGCGATGTTTGTAGGTGGGCCTATCTCATCTGTTGCTTTTATCATTAAGTCGTCTTTTGACTCATTTATTCCCTCAATAGAGTGGTAGTGTCTGTGGATATTTTCTATAACGATTATTGCAGCATCCACAAGAAGCCCAAGTGAGAGTAAAAATGCAAAAAGCGTAATACGGTTGATAGTTTGTCCTGTAAGGTAAGCTACAAAAAGTGTAATAGCTAAGATAGCTGGAACTGTAAAAGTAACTATGAGTGATTCACGCCACCCAAGAACAAGTGCAAGTAATATAGCAATGATAACGATAGAAAGGACAAGGTGGTAGACAAGTTCGTTGACTGCTTCATTTGCTCTTTGTCCATCATTTCTAGTTATGACATAATGAATACCATTTTTTGCTAGAAGTTTTTTATAGGTCTTAAGCTCTTTATTAACTGCATTGGCGATGATAACTGCATTTGTCCCTTGGAGTTTTGAAACGCTAAGGGTTACTTGATCTTGTAGTGCTGAAAATGTACCATTTTCATCTTTGATACCAATAGAAGCAGATTTAAAATTTTGAATATCATAACTTTGTTCTACACGTGCAACTTGATGGAGGTAGATAGGTGAACCCATATACTGTGCTACGATGATATCTGCTATGTCTTTAGAAGACTCTATCGCATTTTTTACGCCAAACATTACTATCTTATTGTCCGCAGTTCTATTTTTTACAGCAGGTACACTGTATGAAAGTGCCTGAACTGCTTGGAGAATTTGACCCATTGATAGGTTATATCCTGAGAGTTTATTGATATCTACTTCTATGTTGAATTGTGTTTTATTTCCACCTTTTAGTTGTGTAACTGCTACGTTAGGAAGTCCATTTATATGATGTTGAATCTTTTGAACACGCTCATAGAGTTCAGTTTTACTTAGTTTATTTCCATCTGAATAAAAAGCAACACTTACTACTGGAATATCTATATCTATATCAAGAGGTTTGATGATAGGATTCATCGCACCCTGAGGGAACATTCCTGCATTTTGCATTATTTTGTCATATACTTTAAGGTTGGAACCCTCTTTTGTCTCACCAATGAAAAAGGCGGCATTTACGATACCTACATTGTCCATAGCAGTTCCAAAGATATGCTCAACACCTTTAACTTCTTTGAGTTTACGTTCAAGTGGCTTTACGATAACCTTTTGAATCTCTGCAGCACTTGCACCTGGTAAGGCAACTATAACTGTTGAGCCACTTACTACCATTTGAGGATTTTCTTCACGAGGCATAATTTCAAGTGCCATATAACCAATAGCAAGTAAAAAAAATCCAAGAACAAGAGTAAGTGGGTTTCTTAAAAAACCACTTGCTAATTTACCAGCATAGTCCGTTGGTATATATTTTTTATCATTATTCATAGTAGACCTTATTTTACGTCAACAGTTGCATACATTCCAGGGTATACGGACTTGTTGTTTGTTTTAAAACTTACTTTGATTTTAAAAGTGTGTGTCATCGGGTTTGAGTTAGGGATGATGGCACTTACTCTTCCAATAGCTTTGAGTTTAAGGGATGGTATATTAATCACTACTTTAGTACCATGTTGGACACGAGTTAAGTTACTTTCAGCTATCTCTGCTGCTATTTTAAGGTTTGAAAGGTCAGATAAAACGATAGCGGGCATCCCCGGCATTGCCATCTCACCAACCTTGATGTTTTTGGAAACTATGACTCCTGAATTTGGTGCTTTAACACGTAGATATTTATACTGGTTATTCACCTCATTGAGTCTAGCTTTAGCAATAGCAATCATATTTTGCATATTTTTATTTGCTAATTCTAGTTCCTCTACTTTATACTTTGCAACCATGTCTTGCTCAAAGAGTCTTCTGTGACGAGCTAGATTTAACAAAACATTATTGGCTTGACTTTGGTACATTTGAAGGCTAAGTTGTGCTTGAGTTTTTGCTGAATCAATCTCTCTTGAATCTATACTGTACAGAAGGTCACCCTTCTTTACGTAGTCACCTTCTGAAACCTTTACTTGAGTAACAAAGCCCATGAAACGGCTAGTTATCATCTTTTGGTTGTCTGAGATTACACTACCTGATAGAGTAAGTGTGTCAGCTACAAGTGCAGCTCCAAGTGTTAAAAGTATTAAAAGTTTTTTCATATTATTTATCTCCGTTTGCTAGTTTTTCTAAAGCGAATATACGCTCATTTCGTTTGTTTAATGCTTGTTGTAGTTGTAGAACTTTTTTGATTTGTTCAGACTGCTTGATGATTACATCACTCATCGAAGAAAGTTTTTCTTTGTAACGACCTTCGTAGTTTTTATAGATAGCATTAGAGAGTTTTAACTCTTTTTGAAGTGATATTACATCTGAGTCATAGGTCTCTATCTCTGTTCTTATTTTTGCGATTTTAAGCTTGATGCCATGATGTGCTAGTTGCACTTGAGACTCAGTTTTAAGTTGGTTGAGTTTTGCTTCTTGTATCTTAGCAGAGTCAATACCTCCATTAAAGATGTTCCAAGACAACCTTGCTCCAACTGTGTAAGAAGCATGGTCTGCTGCATCACCTAAAAAACTATTATCAGCTGTGCCAACTTCGGCAAATGCTCCAACCATAGGATAGTAAGCTGACTTAGATACCTCTGTCATGGAACGTCTGACTTCTAGTCCCTCTGTAGCTTTTTTTATATCAAGATTATTAGTTAAAATCTCTTCATCACTGATATCTATCATCTCAACATTTGTAGAGGGGATTTCAATATTTCTTACCTCCTGATTAAGTAGAAAACTGATGTAGTGGTAGAGAAGTTTTTGGTTGTATTGCATTTTAGATACTAAGCGTTCTACATTGCCTTTTTTCGCTTGAACTTCAAGAAGATCAACCTTTTTGGCATAACCAACCTCTATCATTTCATTTGTAATGTTTTCAAGCTTAGTAATGTTCTCTAAGATAGTGTTTAAGTTTTGTATTGAACTACTTAGTAATGCCATATCATAGTAACTTTTTCTAAGTTCATAAATCTTTTCATTAATGACTTTATCTTTATCTAAGGACTTCATGCGTGTCATAGACTTCATAATATCACTATATGAACTTAACTGAAATCCCGTGAAAAGAGGGACTTCATATTTTAGTTTACTTTGAAAAAAGTTTCTAGCATCTGGGTAATTTAAGTCTTGTGGCATTACGGTTAAAATATTTGGATTAGTAGAATCAAATTCTGAAAATCCAAAATCTCCAAAAGTAGCTTCACGTGAGGCAAGTTTAAAGCCAAATACATTGCCAGCATCATTTGAGTTAGCAAAGTCTTGGATAAATTCTAGCTTACCCCAGTGATTTCCACTGACACTATCTTCTTTTGCTTTTGCAGAATCTACATCAATAGAGGCTGCTTGTATCTCTAAGTTATTAGAGTTTAAAACTTCTAGTGCTTCTAGAAGGGATAATCCCTTGTCCTGTTGTATGGTCATGGAGGCATTTAGAACTACAATACTAAAAAGTATTAATATGATTTCTTTCATCTAAGTTATTCCTTGGTTTTTTTGATTTTTTTAATTTTGTTAGTTAAGTTAAAATTATAACATAGATAAGTTTAAGGAATACTGTAAATAAATAAAATAAATATTATTATTAATTTTGAATTAAATATCTTTGGTTAGTATGTCTCCTATAAAGGATTTAAATAATGTATAAAATACTCCTCTGTCTTAGCATCACACTAGGTACACTTACAGCTTCAACTATAGGGGTAGGCACACCACTCGATAAACTAAACAAGTTTAAATATGAAACGCCTCAGGGTCGAGATATGAGAGTTTCAAAGGATATACGCTTAGTTATTATAGCTTATGAAAAAGATACTGGCGAGTTGGTAAATAGCTTTTTAGACACGAAAAATCAATACTACCTCGAAAAAAATAAAGCTGTGTTTATAGCCGATATTCACAAGATGCCATCGATAATTGCAACTTTATTTGCTCTTCCAAAATTAAAAAAATTTAAACATCCTATCTATTTGCATTACGATGAAGAGTTTTCCAAAGATTTACCATTAAAGTCAGATAAAGTGACGCTATTAGAGATAAAAAATGGCAAAATAAAGAGAGTAAATTTTATAGCTACAAAAGATGAACTACAAATGGCTATTGAAAAACACTAAAATTGAAATCCTTTAACTCCTCAAATCAAACTAAAACAAAGTGATGTTCCAGCATCTGCTTTAGTGTATGTTAAAAGTACCTTTAAAGCAAAGTGATGTTAAAATGACATTATTAAAATTGAGGACAGATTATAGATATGCAAATGGTAGTAGACACTTTTCGTGCAAAGGGCAAGTTATTTAAAAAGATGCAAGAGATAGAGCCTCGTGAACTTGGCATCAGAAACAAGATAAAAATGTTCAAAGCAACTGACACAACTGGTTACTTTTGGGCTATCTTTGCCATAAGTCAAAAGTCACGTCTCCTTATGAAAGATGTACATAAGTTTGAAGAAATTTACAACAAACTATGCATCTTTAGTGACCATAAATACAAACACAAAATCCTTTTCATAGATGCACCACTATGTTCTAAAGCAAAAGCAGCCTTTAAAGAGTGTGGCTGGAAGATACAGTAATGCTTCTGTGCGATGTAGGCAATACATCTTACGATTTTCTTGATAATGTGAGGCATTTTAAAGAAAATGTTATAAGCTTTGACCCACGCACTATAAAGCAAAAAGTTTATTATATCTGCGTAAATCCTAAAGTTAAAAAAATACTTACAAGCTTAGACAACTGGATTGATTTAGCATCATATATAGATATGAGCCCATATTATGAGACTATGGGTATAGATCGTATAGTTGCTTGTGAATATGTGCAAAATGGAGTTATCGTTGATGCTGGAAGTGCCATTACTGTAGATGTAGTTAAGGATGGTAGCTTTGTGGGTGGCTACATCTACCCTGGAGTAAAAGCGATGCAAAAGAGTTATGCAAATATCTCTAAAGCACTTGAATATGAGTTTAATTACGAGCTAAATTTAGATATAATTCCAAAAAATTCGCAAGATGCTATAAGTTATGGATATTTGAAATTACTTCATTTAGAAGTTACTTCGCATAAGATGGATATCATTTTAACAGGTGGTGATGCTAAGAGATTAGCTAGTATATTTCCACAAGCAAAGATAGAAGAAGAGTTACTCTTTCACTCGATGAACAAGATTATAAAAAAGGCTAGATTATGCTAACAATTGCACTTCCAAAAGGGCGTATTGCAAAAGAAACATTAGAGATTTTTGAGACTATTTTCGGTGATACGTTCAAGTTTGATGATAGAAAATTGATACTTGAAACTCCAGATTTTCGTTTTTTACTTGTAAGAAATCAAGATGTAGCGACCTATGTGTACCATCAAGCAGCGGACATCGGAGTAGTTGGACTTGATACTTTAGAGGAACAAGGACTTGATGTTATTCGTCTTTTAGATTTAAGACGAGGTGTCTGTAAGGTAAGTATTGGAATGAAAGTAGGGGAGAAGCTTGATCTTTCTAAACCTGAACTTAAAGTTGCTTCTAAGATGGTAAACATCACTAAACGTTACTTTGAAGAGCGTGCTGTGAGTGTTGAGATTATTAAACTCTATGGTTCTATAGAACTTGCTCCTCTCATCGGTCTGGCTGATATGATAGTTGACATTGTTGAAACAGGTGCTACGATGAAGCAAAATGGTCTTGAAGTTGTAGAAGACATAATGACATCATCGACATACCTTATAGCAAATAAAAACTCCTATATCGCAAAAAAAGATGAAGTTTTAGGGATCTATGAAAAGATAAACAAAGTTATAAAAGCAGAACAAAAATAAGAATATGACAAACCTAGACTTATACGCTAAAGTTGAACACCTTTTAGGGATAGATGAAGCGAGTGAAGCACTTTATGATGTGTACAGAGCTGAACTAGCAAATTACGAGATAAAAACTTTATTAGATGTTGGTTGTGGTCGTGGTGGCTTTATGCAACGCCTCATTAGTGATGGGGTTCAGTGCAAGGGAATTGATTTAAGTTCTGCAATGATAGAAGACTGTAAGGCACAAGGTTTAGATGCTGAGTGCATTGATGTTCATGAAGCTTCTGGTAAGTATGATGCTATTGTAAGTATCTTTGATGTACTTAACTTCTTAGATAAAGATGCCCTTGTGAAGTTTTTAGATGCCATAGCTAATAGACTTAAAGACGATGGTGTCTTTATAGCAGATATAAATACTTTGTTTGGTTTTTCTAATGTTGCTGAGGGTACTATGAGCCGTGATGCTGGTGATGAGTTTTTAAATGTAGATGCAGTCTTTAGAAATGATGAACTTCGTACTATGTTTACACTTTTTGAACAACAAGAAGATAAATCTTTTATAAAACATCAAAACTATATTACCCAGTACTTTCACAAGATAAAAGTTTTTCAACATCTCTCTCATTTAAAGCTAGTCGATAAGCAAACTTTTTCCCTTTATGCAAAAAATGATAAAACACTTTTAATATTTAAAAAATCATAATTTAAGTTTGTATTTGTTATTATAGATATAATTAAAATGCAAGGTGTTGTAATGTATACAAATTTATCTTTAAAGATGAAGATTTTTGTGCCAATCTTTATTGGTTCAGTTATTAGTTTATTTGTTATTGGCTATATAGTTAAAAGTGTTAATGAAACAAATATGAAAGAACAAGGTATAGCTACTGGTATCAATATAGTCTCTCAATACAAAACTATACGTGCATACTATACGAAAAATATTGTAGTCCCTGTAAAGAAAAACCATGCGATGAAGATAAATTTTGATCATGCTACCAAGGGAGATACCATTCCTCTTCCTGCAACTATGATTCATGATTTAAGTAAATTAGTCTCAGAGTCTTCTGATGGGATGGAGTTAAAGCTTTATTCAAACTATCCTTTTCCAAACCGTGCTTCAAGACAACTTGATCAGTTTGCAAAAGATGCCTTGGCACATTTTGATGCGAATGCAAATAGTGAACCTTTTAGTAGAAGTGAAATACTTCAAGGTAAAGAGGTTGTGCGTGTAGCAATACCGGACTTTATGGTAGCTGATGCTTGTGTAAAATGTCATAATACAAGAGCAGATACTCCTAAAAATGACTGGAAATTAGGTGATATTCGTGGAGTCTTAGAAGTGGTAGTCCCAATGGAGAAACAGATAGCAGCATCAAATGAGGTTGTGACTATAACTTTAGGCTGGATAATCGTTCTTGAAATTCTTACTTTTTTATTACTTTTTTATGTTATCAATAAATTTATAGTGAAAAAACTTGGTGGTTTGTCGGATGGCTTATTTGGTTTCTTTGCCTTTATAAACAGAGAAACAGAAGTTATAGAGCCACTGAAAAAAGATGGTGATGACGAGATTGGTAAAATGATAGACTCCATTAACGACGAGATAGACAGAATAAAACAGAATGTTATAAATGATAGTGAGTTAGTGTCACAGGCAACAAAGGTAACAAAAGCCATTGCCGAGGGAGATATATCTAAGCGTATAGATATCAGCACTAACAATCCAATGCTACAAAACCTTAAAGATGTTTTCAATAATATGCTTAGTAATTTAGAAAAAGAGGTTGGTAAAGATATGACAAGTATCTCCACAACTTTAAATGCTTATACAAATATGGACTTTACAAAGGGTTGTGCAGATTGTGATTCTAAAATTGATAATATGATTAAACAACTTGGAATTGACATCTCGGTTATGCTTGCCAAAAATTCTAGCGATGCGCATGAATTGCAAATAAAGTCAAACAAATTAACCGAATTTGTAAATGAGTTGATGCATTCAGCAAATGAACAGTTTGAAAACACTCAAAAAACATCAGTAGCAACGGCTGATATCACTGAGAGTATTAACAATATGGTAACTCAGGCAAGTGAAGTTGGAAATCAATCTGAAGAGATTAAAAATGTTATCACTATTATAGGTGATATAGCAGACCAGACAAATCTGCTTGCGTTAAATGCTGCTATAGAAGCGGCTCGTGCTGGAGAGCATGGTCGTGGGTTTGCAGTTGTTGCTGATGAGGTGAGAAAACTTGCTGAACGCACACAAAAATCACTCTCAGAGATTAACATAAGCATCAACACCCTTGTGCAGTCTGTGTCTGGGATTATAGATGGACTAGAGCATCAAAGTTCTGAACTGGAGAATTTTAACTCCTATATGGATGCCTTAAATGCTGCAACACAAAACTCTTTAAACATCACTACGCAAACTGGAGAATTGGCTGAAGAATTAAATGATAGTGCTAAAACTATTTTAGAGGATGTAAATGCTAAAAAGTTTTTGAAGTAAGGAGAAAGGGCTATAAAGAGAAAGGCGCTCTATAAACAGAAGTTCTATGAAATATTTTGGGATCATCTTTGTTGTAAAATCAATTAAGTTAAAGAAAAGTTTAGCTAGAATTCCATTTCAACTTTATACATTTTGCGTATAAATGTTAGATTATTATACCCATCAGGAGGCTATTCTGGCTTTAGATTCGGCTAAAAA
>Ga0256840_1000698_pt1 | contig 33718 bp, 27 predicted proteins | sample 355202metaG_FD_185969 | JGI IMG/M metagenome (GOLD analysis project Ga0256840, IMG submission 185969) | Hydrothermal vent microbial communities from Mid Atlantic Ridge, Atlantic Ocean - 355-202 | ecosystem: Environmental > Aquatic > Marine > Hydrothermal vents | place: Atlantic Ocean: Mid...
TGGGCCTGAAAGACATGGCGGGGCTGCTTAAACCTGCGGCGGCAACGGCTTTGGTGAAGGCGCTGAAGGAGGAGGTGGGCCTGCCGATCCACTTTCATACCCATGATACCAGCGGCATTGCGGCGGCCACCATTCTGGCGGCCTCGGAGGCGGGTGTCGATGCGGTGGATGCGGCGATGGATGCGTTTTCGGGCGGCACCTCGCAGCCTTGCCTTGGCTCGATTGTGGAGGCGCTGCGCAACACCGAGCGCGACACGGGGCTGGATATTGGCGTGATCCGGCAGACATCTGACTATTGGGAGGCGGTGCGCACGCAATATACCGCTTTTGAAAGCGGCACGCGAGCACCGGCCTCGGAGGTGTATTTGCACGAAATGCCGGGGGGGCAATTTACCAACCTGAAGGCGCAGGCGCGGAGCTTGGGGCTGGAAGAACGCTGGCACGAGGTGGCGCAGGCCTATGCCGATGTGAACCAGATGTTTGGCGATATTGTGAAGGTGACGCCGAGCAGCAAGGTGGTGGGCGATATGGCGTTGATGATGGTCTCGCAAGGGCTGAGCCGCGCCGAGGTGGAAGACCCTGAGGTGGATGTGGCCTTTCCGGACTCTGTGATCGACATGATGCGGGGCAACCTTGGGCAGCCGCCAAATGGCTTCCCCGAGGCGTTTGTGGCCAAGGTGCTAAAGGGCGAGAAGCCCAATACCGAGCGGCCGGGCTTGCACCTGCCGGCGGCTGACTTGGAGGCCGTACGGGCCGAGGTGAGCAAAGAGCTTGAGGGCTTTAAGGTCGATGACGAAGACCTCTGCGGCTATCTGATGTATCCCAAAGTGTTTCTTGATTACATGGGGCGGCACCGCACCTATGGCCCCGTGCGCACCCTGCCAACCCAAACGTTTTTCTATGGCATGAAGCCGGGAGAGGAGATTTCAGCCGAGATCGACCCGGGCAAAACCCTCGAAATCCGCCTGCAAGCGGTGGGGGAAACCAACGAGGACGGCGACGCCAAGGTGTTTTTCGAGCTCAACGGCCAGCCGCGCAATATTCGGGTGCCGAACCGTAAAGTGGCAGCGACCACGGCCAAGCGGCCCAAGGCCGAGGCGGGCAATGCCAAGCATATCGGCGCGCCCATGCCGGGGCTGATTGCGACCGTGTGCGTGAGCGCGGGACAAGAGGTGAAAGAGGGTGATTTGTTGATGACCATCGAGGCGATGAAAATGGAAACGGGGATCCATGCGGACGGCGATGGCACGGTGAAAGCGGTGCATGTGACAGCGGGCGCGCAGGTAGATGCCAAGGACCTGTTGGTGGAGTTCGAATAGGTGAAGCAGTTTTTATTTTTGTTCGGGATGCTGGCCAGCCTGATACCTACGCTTGCCTCGGCACAGGAGCTGCGGGTGGCCACGGTCTCTCGACCGCCGTTTTCGATGGTTGAAGGCGGGGTGGAAACAGGGTTCAGCATTGACCTCTGGAATGCGGTAATGGCGGATATGGGGCGGGAGAGCCGTTTTCAGCGCGCAGAACAGTTTGGCGATATGCTGGATATGGTGGCGCGCGGCGAGGCTGACGCCGCGATTGCCAATATCTCGATTACCGCGGCACGCGAGGCCGCGTTTGACTTCTCGCAGCCGATCTTTGAGTCGGGCTTGCAGATTATGGTGCATGGGGATGCGAGCGGGCCGTCTATTTGGGCCGCGCTGTTTTCCAAAGATATTTTTCTGGCGATTGGCCTGTCCTTCGGGGTGCTGTTTGCCGGTGGCATGCTGATGTGGCGGTTCGAGCGCGGGCAGGAGGGCTATTTTGACCAACCCGCCAAACAGGCGGCCTTTCCGGCCTTTTGGTGGGCGCTGAACCTTGTGGTGAATGGCGGCTTTGAGGAGCGGGTGCCAAGGTCGGTTTTCGGGCGGTTGTTTGGTGTGCTCTTGGTGGTGTCATCCTTGTTTGTGGTGTCGCTGGTGGTGGCCAAAATTACGGCGACGCTGACGGTGGCAGAGATCCAGAGCAGCGTGAATTCGGTGAATGACCTTTACGGCAAAAAGGTCGGCACCACGCGGGGATCAACCGCGAGCAGCTATCTGGATGGGCGCGGGGTGAACCACAGGGGCTATGATGACCTCGCGGGCCTGCTGGCGGCTTTTGAAAGCGGGGCGCTGGACGCGGTGGTGTTTGATGCGCCGATTCTGGCCTATTATGTGAACACGGGGCTGGGTGATGCGGCACTGGCGGGGCCAGTGTTTTTGCGCGAAAATTACGGTATCGTGCTGCCGTCTGGCTCTGATTTGGCGGAGCCGCTCAACCAAAGCCTGCTGCGGCTGCGGGAGAACGGCACGTATGACGAGATTTACCGGAAGTGGTTTGGGGCGCGTTAGGGTGAAATGCGCGATAACTTACTGATTACATGGTGAAGTAACCCTTGGGATGTGGTGTGCACGCTTGAGGTGAGTCGTGCCTGTTAACCAAGGTAAGCAGGTATGATGACGTGTGAAAATGCGTAGTAACAACAATAACATGCGTGGAACTTTCCGCTTGTTAACGCCGCAACCACCACCACGCCAACGCAAGGTTGGGCAGCCAGCACAGCCATGCGAGATAGGCCGAGGCCTCGGTATAGGTGAATCCCGCTGCCATGAAGCCGAGTAGGTAGAGCCGCAGCGTGACGCCCGCGAAGGTGAGTGCAAAAGATAGGATCATCCAATGGCGGTGCTGGCCAAAGCGGCGGGCTATGGCATGGCGTATGGCGATGGCTGTCACTAGCAGCCATGCTATCGCGAGCAGGCCAAAACCAAGTTGGGCAGAAAGCCCGCCCGCGGCGTTGGCCGCCACAAATAGGCCCGCAACGCCGCTGATAAGAATCGCTAATCCGTAGCCGCGCCCTAGCCAGCGGTGCAGGGCTTTGCGCCGCCGAATGTCGGGGAAGAACTGGACCACACCAATGGCCAGCGCCACGGGAGCGAGGCTGATATGCAGCAGGAAGGCCAGCCGTTTCTCCTCGATTTGGCCGATCATTTCGGGGAAGGAAAGCTTTAGCCCCAGCGCGAGAAAGCGATAGGAGGCGAGGGCTATGAGCAGGCTAAGAACGGTGGCGGTGATGCGGACGATGGTCATGGTGGCTTCTGAAGTTGACAGTGTCAAGTTGAGCTGGAGCTTAACACTGTCAAGTCATGCGCTACACTCCGCCCATGAGCAAAGACAAGCACCACCACGGCGACCTGCGGGCAGCGCTTATTCAAGCGGGCATTGCCCTGATGGAAGCCGGTGGCCCCGAGGCTTTGACGCTGCGCAAATGCGCGGCCCGTGCAGGGGTGTCCCACGCCGCCCCTGCGCACCATTTCAACGGTATTATCAGCCTGAAAACCGCGATTGTAGCGCGCAGTTACGAGATGTTCACCCAAACCATGCAGGCCCATAGGGCGGGCATTACCGACCCGCGCGCGCGCTTGCAGGCCATTTGCCAAGGCTACCTTGCCTTCGCGCAACAGCACAGGGCGCTGTTTCAATTCATGTTTCAGCCGTTCCCCAAAGATACCGCGCAGGTTAACCCGCCGATTCTGGCGGCGCTGTCACGGCATTCGGGGCAGGCGTATGACGAGTTGGCCCAAGCCTGCGCGCCCTTTGCGCCAGTGGGCGGGCAGGCAGGCGGCACCGAGACGTTTGTGTGGTCGTTGGTGCATGGATATGCCATGCTGTTTGCCACCAGCCCCGATAGCGCCGCCCCCCTGAATCCACCGCCGGATTTCACTAAAATTCTGCCGGAATTGCCGTTGCGAAAATAATTTACGATTTCCCGAATTTTCCGCTTGCAGCCCCATCGAGAATCTCTATATATCACCCACAAGAAGCGGGCGTAGCTCAGTGGTAGAGCACTTCGTTGCCAACGAAGATGTCGAGAGTTCGAATCTCTTCGCCCGCTCCAATTTCTCAAAAAGCTCGCCGGTTTGGCGGGCTTTTTGCGTTGGGGTTGGCCTCGCTGCCCCAAATTGCCGCAGGCTGGCGAAAAACGGTCGTGTTTCCCATTGGAAACTTTGCAAAGCGCCCTAATTGGGTTACAGCTAGCCCTGACCAATTATAGTTTTGTGGAGTGTGAAATGAAAATAGGTGCGCCAAAAGAGGTTTTTGCAGGCGAGGCACGGGTGGCAATGACGCCACAATCCGCGCTGACTTTGCAAAAACTTGGCTATGAATGTGTGATCGAATCTAAAGCTGGCGAGGCCGCAGGCTTTACCGATGCGGCTTATAAAGAGTCCGGCGTCGAGGTGGTTAAAACCGCTGCCGCTTTGTGGAAAGCCGCTGATGTGGTGGTGAAAGTGCGCCAGCCCGAGGCGGTTGAGCTTAAGCGCTTCCGCAAAGACCAGTTGCTGATCAGCTTCTTCAACCCGGCTGTTAACGAAGAGGGCATGAAGGCTGCCGCCGAAAAGGGCACAAATGTGATCGCCATGGAAATGGTGCCGCGTATTTCCCGCGCCCAAAAGATGGACGCGCTTTCCAGCATGGCCAATATCGCGGGTTATCGCTCGGTGATTGAAGCCGCCGAGAACTTCCCGCGCTTTTTCACGGGGCAAATCACGGCGGCGGGCAAAGTGCCGCCCGCCAAGGTGCTGGTTGTGGGCGCTGGCGTGGCCGGCCTTGCGGCCATTGGCACGGCGGTGAGCCTTGGCGCGGTGGTTTATGCCTTTGACGTGCGCCCAGAAGTGGCCGAGCAGGTTGAAAGCATGGGGGCCGAGTTTGTTTACCTCGACTTTGACGAGCAGCAGGACGGCGCGGCCACAGGCGGCTATGCGGCTGTTTCCAGCCCCGAATTCCGCGAGGCGCAGCTGGCGAAATTCCGCGAGATCGCGCCGGATATGGATATCGTTATTACCACAGCGCTGATCCCCAACCGCGAAGCGCCCGAGCTGTGGACGGAAGACATGGTCGCGGCGCAAAAGCGTGGCTCGGTGATTGTGGATTTGGCCGCTGAAAAAGGCGGCAACTGCAAGCTGACGGTGATGGACGAGAAAATCGTTAGCAAAAACGGTGTGACGATTATCGGCTATACCGATTTCCCGAGCCGGATGGCCACCCAGGCCTCTACCCTTTATGGCAACAATATCGGCCATATGATGGCGGACCTGACACCGGAAAAAGACGGTGTGGTAAACCAGAATATGGAAGATGACGTGATCCGCTCGGCCACCGTGGCTTACGCGGGCGAAATCACCTTCCCGCCGCCGCCGCTTAAGGTGAAGGCGATTGCGGCCAAGCCGCAGGCCGCCACGGTAGAGAAAACCCCGGAAGAGCTGAAGGCGATCGAGATACAGGAAATGCGGGCAGCGGGCGCGCGGCAAACCAAAATGCTGATCGCGGGCGGCATTGTTATGGCGGTCCTCGGTCTGTTTGCCCCGGCCAGCTTCATGCAGCACTTTATCGTGTTTGTGTTGGCTGTGTTTATCGGCTTCCAAGTTATCTGGAATGTGAGTCACGCGCTGCACACGCCCTTGATGGCGATTACTAACGCCATTTCCGGCATTATCATCATCGGGGCGCTGTTACAGGTGTCCTCCGGTGGCTGGGTCGTCGGGTTGTTGGCCGGCATTTCGATTTTGATCGCCACGGTGAATATCGTTGGCGGGTTTATGGTTACACGGCGCATGCTTGCCATGTTCCAAAAAAGCTAAGGGAGGATTGATAACATGAGTTACGGTCTCGTTCAGGCGTCCTATGTCGCCGCATCTATTCTGTTTATCCTCGCATTGGGTGGCCTTTCCAACCAGGAAAAAGCCAAGCGCGCCGTGTGGTATGGCATTATCGGCATGGGTATTGCCGTGGTCGCCACGGTGCTTGGGCCCCAGGTGCAAAACTATTGGCTACTGATTATTACCGTGGCCATTGGCGCGGTCGGAGGCACCATTTTGGCCAAGCGGGTTGAAATGACCGGCATGCCCGAGCTGGTGGCCATGCTGCACAGTTTTGTGGGTTTGGCAGCGGTTTTCATCGGTATCAACTCCGAGCTTAGCCCATCGGCCGAAATGGCTGGCATGATGCAAGAGGTTGCGGCCAACCCAAGCGGGCCAATTGCGATGGCTGGCCAATTCGGCGCCTTGATCGCCATTCACCATGTTGAGGTGTTCCTCGGCGTGTTTATTGGCGCGATCACCTTTACCGGCTCCATCGTGGCCTTCCTCAAGCTCTCTGGCAAGATTAACGGCAAAGCCCTGATCCTGCCGATGCGCCACACATGGAACCTGATCGGACTCGGCGCGACCTTCGTGCTTCTGATCCTGTTTATGAACGGCGCAGGCATGTGGGCGCTCATCCCGATGCTGCTGATCGCCTTCGCTATTGGCGCGCACCTCGTGCTGGCTATTGGCGGGGCAGATATGCCGGTTGTTGTGTCTATGCTCAACAGCTACTCGGGCTGGGCCGCCGCGGCCACGGGCTTTATGCTCGGTAATGACCTGCTCATTGTGGTTGGTGCGCTGGTTGGTTCCTCGGGCGCGATCCTGAGCTACATTATGTGCCAAGCCATGAACCGCGAGTTTCTGGCGGTTATCCTTGGTGGATTTGGCGGCCCCACCGGCCCCGCGATGGAGATCGAGGGCGAGCAAATTGCCATTGATGCCGACGGGGTTGCGGCGGCCTTGGAAGAGGCCGACAGCGTGATCATCGTGCCGGGCTATGGCATGGCGGTGGCGCAGGCGCAGCAGAGCGTTTCGGAACTCACCAAGCGCTTGCGCGCCGCAGGCAAAGAGGTGCGCTTTGGCATTCACCCTGTTGCGGGGCGCTTGCCGGGCCACATGAATGTGCTCTTGGCCGAGGCCAAGGTGCCCTATGATTACGTGCTGGAAATGGACGAGATCAACGAGGATTTCCCCGAAACCGACGTGGTGATCGTGATCGGCTCCAACGACATCGTAAACCCCGCCGCGCAGGAAGACCCGAACTCCCCCATCGCCGGTATGCCGGTGCTGGAAGTGTGGAAAGCCAAGCAGGTGTTTGTGAGCAAACGCGGGCAAGGCACGGGCTATTCCGGCATTGAAAACCCGCTGTTTTTCAAGGACAACACGCGGATGTTTTATGGCGATGCCAAGGCGAGTGTGGATGCGCTGTTGCAGCGGATAAGTTAAGAGGAAGGCCCGCAGAGATGCGGGCCTTTTTATTGGCAATCAAAACGACACCTGCTAACTTGCAGCTATGAATAGATTGACAGCCATAGCCTTGGCGGTCACCCTCGGGTTGCCTTCGGGATATTTTGCGCGGGGAGTTTTGCAGCCCCCAGTGGATCGTGTGGCGTCCGCCTTTGCTCTCATTGATGCTTATTGTAAGCCCCTATTTCAGCGGAGGGAGGTGCAGGTGGGCGCAGAAATGGTGCAACTTCCATATACAGTTGTTGTAGAGCATTGGGCCGAACCTCACAGCCAAATTATAATGGAGCTAAACCAGTTTAGTTGTGAAATTTCGGATTCTCTTGCGCACTTTACGATGGAAGAGCGCGCCAAGTTTGAGGCTTTGGCGCGTGCCTATACGGAAAAAGAGTTCCCTGCGCTCGCACCTGATGAACCGATTGGTGTTGATCAATGGGATTTATTTGCACTATGGTCTAATAAGTATAGCAAGAATGATCCGCGAAGAAGGGGGGTAATTCTTGCGCGCTATCAGCAAGACGGGCCTGACGCCGGCACGTTTATGTCTGTAAATTGGTCAGCCGAGTGAGGGTGATTCACGCAACGCCACCCCAACCACGCCTCTATCTCCCCGATATCCGCCAGCACCATGTCAGCCACCGCCTCAAGCTTTGCCCCCCCCGTTACCATCCCCCGAGGCCGCGTGGTGCAGGCTGTTGCCGACCATGTCGACCTTGAATGGGGAGAGCAAGATATGGAAAGCGGGAAGCATTTTTGTGTGCAAACACAAGCCGGCACAGGTTTCTCCGGCATCGAAAATCTGCGGGACTAATTGATATACGGCCTAGCCAGCCCCCGTCGGCTACTTCATCAACAGCGGAACCGCGAATTCATGCTGATACAACCGCAGCTCGCCATCCAAAACCTTCACACCTTTGCGCCACTGGGTGCCTGTGGTCAGAAAATTGTAATCGGCTTCATGGTCGCGGAACCGGTCATTGGTGACGACAAAGGCCTCCGGCAAATGCGATAGGGTTTCAAGGATGAATTTGTCGGCCTGCACACCGGAAGGGACCACATAAATCTCCTTGGCGTCCAGCTCGAAAATGCGCCGCAGAATGATGACTGAAAACCGTTTGGTCTCTCTCGGAAACTCTCCGTGGTCACGCAGCGTGAAGTAGATATTGGCATCAAAAAACACAACAATCCGGTAGCCTTCCGACCGCAGCGCCGCCACCACCGCCCCCAACGGTAAGCGGCCGATTTTGCGGCCTACGCCGAAATGGTAAAGGTTGCTGCCGTCAATAATCGCGGTTTTGCGGGCAAGCTTCAGGTTGGGCATAAAGCCTTCGGCATCATGGCGGAGTAAAAAATGCGGTGGCGAGCGGGAGATATAGGCGAGCACGGCCAGCAGCACGGCCGCCCCGGCCCCCACGCCCAACCCGACCATGGTATCTTGCATCAACCCGCCAAATAATAGCCCGACCAGCCCCGCCACCAGCGCAATCACCACGCCCCGCGCCACAAATCGCGCAGGTGGTTGGAGCTTGTCTCCCAAGGTCTCGATAGGGGTCCGTTTTTTGGTCAAAAGGCTACCTTATTTTTGCGCGCTCCCGAAAGTGTAGCCGATCATCCGCCCTGCCGCTAGAAAAAATTTGCGCCCCGTAAGCTGCGTGGCCCCCGCGCAGCTTCACCCCAGCCAGCAGGTAAGCTCTCCGATATCCGCCAGCACCACATCAGCCACCGCCTCAAGCTCGGCGCGCGATGTTGTGCCGGTTAGCACCCCCACCGTGACCATGCCTGCATCGCGGCCCGAGGTCATGTCATGCAGGCTATCCCCGACCATAGCAACTTGTTGCGGGGCCAGCCCGTGGGTCGCACAAAAGGCGCGCTGCATGCCGGTGGCGGGCTTGCCGCCAAAGCCGCTATCATAGCCCGCGATAAACGGAAAATACGCGCGCACGCCGGCGGCCTCTAGCTGGGCCTTGGCGGGGGCTTCGTTGTCATTTGTGGCCACGCCGAGCACTAGCCCCCGGGCTTGAAAACCCGCCAGCAGCGGGGCCAGCGGCACGGTTGGCACTTGCGGTACCAGCGCGGTTTCGCGGATGGCATAGGCCGCCAACGCGCCGCGCTCCCAGTCGGGCAGGTGGGGCAGCACGGCATCCAAAATCTCCTCTAGCGTGTCATGAACAAACACACTCCCCGGGCGGAAGGTTTGGCTTTTTAGCTCAAAGCCAAGCGCCTCAGAAAGCCGCGAGGCATGGGTTTGGTCGCGCGATATCTCCCCCAGAAACCCCGCCAGCCACGGCCCCCAAGAGCGGTGGAAATCAAACAGGGTGCCGTCTTTGTCAAACAGCAAGCCGCGCAGGGTCATGTCCAGTTCGGCAGGCCGCCCCCGAGGGTCGCGCGGGCCTGCGGAATGGCCTCCGGCGGGGTGCCTGCGGCGCTGCAAAACCCTAGAATCGTTTCGTCATCGCGCAGGATAAAATCCAGCACAAAGCCGAGGAATTCGGGTTCAATGGCGCGGGCGCGCAGGTCTCCGGGGGCGGCACCGGTCATATTCAGGAACTGGCCCAGAATTTCTGCGTCTGAGGCGATCCAGCTAAGTGCCTGAATTGCCAGTGTTTCAGCGTGTTCTTGAGACATGTGCACTCCTCTTGCAGGTGATTTTCCGGTTTTATGAAGGTTTCGTTAAGGTTTTGCGGTGACACTCGGACACCTATATTGGGTTTGTGAGGTGTTTATGCCAGGGCGTATTTTAGTTGTAGATGATGTAGCCACAAATCGGCTGATTTTGAAAGCGAAATTGGCCGCCGCCTATTATGATGTGCTGGAGGCTGATTGCGGACAGGCGGCCTTTGATGCCGCCAAGGCCGAGCAGCCCGATGTGATATTGCTCGATATCATGATGCCGGACATGGACGGCTACGAAGTGTGCGAAATGCTCAAAGCCTGCTCGGAAACCTCGCATATCCCGGTGGTGATGGTCACCGCAAACAGTTCGCCGAAAGAACGCATTCGCGGATTGGCTGTGGGCGCCGATGATTTTTTGGTTAAGCCGATCAATGATCTGGCGCTCTTTGCACGAGTGCGCAACCTGCTGCGGGTAAAAATGATGTTTGACGAACTTAAACTGCGCGATTCCACCTCGCGGGAGCTGGGTTTAGGTGATTTTTTGGAAAACCCCGAGGAGCACGAGCAGATCCCGCACACCGTTATGCTCGCCCCTGCGGCCATCGCGCAAGGCGATGCGTGGAAAGCGCAAATTTCGAGCCTGCCAAATGTGGAGGTGATCGGCACCTGCTCTGAGCGAGAGGCGCTCAATATGGCACGGTTCGAGCAGCCCGATGCGATTATCGTGCATCAACGGCTTATGGAAGACGGTGACAGCCTGCGGCTGATTTCGGCCCTGCGCGCGCGGCCCGAAACACGGCAAGCGGTGATGATTTATGTTGTGTCTGACGGCGCAATTGAAACTGCGGCCAAGGCGCTGGATCTTGGCACGAGCGATTATGTACTGGAGCCGTTTGAGCCGGAGGAGCTGACCATTCGGCTGCGCACCCAGTTGCAGCGCAAGCGCTATTCGGACCAGCTGCGCTCTAATGTGCGAGATGGCTTGCGCATGGCGGTGATCGACCCGCTGACGGGGCTCTATAACCGCCGCTACGCCACTCAGCATATGCAAAAAATCGTGGATAGGGCGCGGGATTCTGGGCAGAGCTTTGCGGTGATGATGATGGATTTGGATAAGTTCAAACGGATCAATGACACCCAAGGCCATGATGCTGGCGATATGGTGCTGAAGGAGTTTTCCCATCGGATTCAGGAAAATGTGCGCGGCGTAGATCTTGTGGCGCGCATGGGCGGCGAGGAGTTTTTGGTGGTGATGCCCGATGCCGGCGAATTCGTGGCTAAAGCCGTGTCGGAGCGTTTGCGCCACGCGGTGGAATGCAAGCCATTTGTAACCGCCGCCGGTGTGGAGCTGAGCATTACGGTGAGCATCGGCGTGGCGATTGGTCAGCCCGGAGATGATACGCCGGATGTGCTGATAAAGCAGGCGGATACGGCGCTTTATGCCGCTAAGAGCAATGGGCGCAATCTGGTTTCGTTTCACGCCGCGGCCTAAGGGGGCGGCGCGTCTGGCGGTGGTTGGCTTGGCGGGGGTGCTGTGCGCGCCGCACGGCAACCAATGCGCTTGTGGCGGGCATTTTTGAGTGTTTAAGCAAGAAAGAGCCGTGGTTGCGCTGTGCCTTGAGGGTATTTGTGGCGCAGAGATCACATTTTCGCGGCATCGGCTTGCCCATTTGCGGCGGGGGGGCTATGTGTAGGGCACCCATGGCATATGCAAAGAGATTGTCTGAATGACCACCACCTCACCGCCGCCCAAGCCTGTTGTGCTTTGTATTCTTGACGGCTGGGGCTTGTCTGACCGCACCGCGCATAACGCGGTTGCGCAGGCTCACACCCCCGCTTTTGACAGCCTTATGCGCGACCACCCCAATGGCACGCTCATTGCCTGCGGCGAAGATGTTGGCCTGCCAAAAGGGCAGATGGGCAATTCAGAGGTTGGGCATACCAATATCGGCGCGGGGCGGGTGGTGTGGATGGACCTGCCCAAAATTAACAATGCCATCGCGGATGGCAGTTTTGACCAAAACCCCGCTTTGCAGCGGTTTATTGCGGCGCTCAAGGCCAGCGGTGGCACGGCGCATTTGGCGGGGTTGGCCTCGCCCGGGGGGGTGCATGCGCACCAAGATCATATCGCCAAGGCCGCGCAGGTGATTGCGGCGGCAGGGGTGCCGGTGCGGGTGCACGCTTTTCTGGATGGCCGCGACGTGCCGCCTAGCTCGGCGGCGGGGCAGATCGAGGCGCTCGAATCCGTGCTACCCGGGGGGGCGTTTGTTGCCACCGTTATTGGTCGCTTTTTTGCGATGGACCGTGATAACCGCTGGGAGCGGGTGCAGGCGGCTTTTGCGCTGCTGGTAAAAGGGCAGGGCGCACGGGCGAACAGCGCGGGCGCGGCTATACAGGCGGCTTACGCGGCGGGCGAAACCGATGAATTTATCAGCGCCACGGCGGTCGGCGATTACGCGGGTATGGCCGACGGCGATGGCCTGCTGTTTTTGAACTTTCGCGCTGACCGTGCCCGCGAGATTTTGCGCGCCTTGGCGGACCCTGATTTTGATGCGTTTGAAACCGGCCCGCGCCCCGCTTTTGCGGCGGTCACGGGCATGGCCGAATATTCGACGCTGCACAATAAATATATGGACGTAATGTACCCTTCCGTGCCGATTGTGAACACGCTGGGCCATTGGGTGGCCACGCACGGCCTAAGCCAGTTTCGCCTTGCCGAAACCGAGAAATACCCTCATGTGACCTTCTTTTTGAATGGCGGCGAGGAAGCCCCCGAGCTGCATGAGGCGCGTTATGTTGCCCCTAGCCCCAAGGTAAAAACCTATGATATGCAGCCGGAAATGTCGGCGGCGGAGGTGACCGAGCACTTTGTGGCGGCGATCACTTCGCAGGATTATGATCTGATCGTAGTGAATTACGCCAACCCCGATATGGTGGGCCATACCGGAGACCTCGGCGCGGCGATCAAGGCCTGTGAAGCCGTAGATGCGGGCGTGGCGCAGGTGTTGGATGCACTGGAAAGCGTGGGCGGGAGCATGATTCTCACCGCCGATCACGGCAATTGCGAGGTGATGCAAGACCCCGAAACCGGCGAGCCGCACACCGCGCACACCCTAAATCCGGTGCCGGTGGTGCTGTTTAACGGCCCCGCAGGGGCGGGTATAAACAGTGGTCGATTGGCGGATTTGGCCCCGAGCCTGCTGGCGCTGATGAAGCTTGCCCCCCCAAAGGAGATGACCGGCGTGTCATTGATAACCTATTGAAAAAGCTAGTTCTTATACTGGCGTTCTGCGCTGGCCCACTTTGGGCGCAGCAAGACCCCGCCTCGGTTTTGCAAGCGGCGTCCCGTGAAATTATCGTGGCCAGCGCGGCGATGGAAGCGGCGGCAGAGGCCGAGGGCAGCGTGCAGGCGCTTTCTGCGGCTATTCGCGGGCTGGAGTCGGGGCTGGCCTCTTTGCGGGTGGCGCTTCAGGCGTCTAAAGCCGAGGAAGTGGCGCGGCGGGCGGAGATGGCCCAAATGCGCGGCCAGTTGGGGCAGCTTTTGGCCACGCTGAGTAGCCTGCAAAGCACGCCGGCGGAGCTTTCGGTGATTCACCCGAACGGGGTGATCGCCTCGGCGCGGGCGGGCACGATTTTGAGCAGCCTGACTCCCGCTTTGCGGGCCGAGGTGGCGGGGCTGCGCACGGCGCTCGACGAGCTGGCGGCGCTGACCGCGTTGCATGACACCGCGCTGCAAAACCTGCAAACGGCCCTTGGCACGCTACAATCTGCGCGTAATGCGCTGGCGGTTGCCATTCGGGAAGAACGGCCCGATGCGGGGGTTGAACCGCCGCGCGCGGGGCTCTCGCAAATGGTGCGCGCGAGCCAAGACCTGAACACATTGGCCGCGGCCTTGCGCGCGGGCTTGCCCATGGCGGGGCGGGTAGCGCGTGTGCCGACCCTGCGGGAAAAGCTGCCCCTGCCTTTGGTTGGCACGCTTACCCGCCGCTTTAACGCGCCAAACGGGGTGGGCGTGCGCCAGCCCGGTATTGTAATGACCGCGCCCGCGCTTTCGCTGGTGCTTGCCCCGCAGGCGGGCGTGGTGCGCTTTGCCGGCGACTTTATGGAATACGGGCAAGTGGTGATTGTAGAACCCAGCCCTAGCCAACTGCAAATCTATGCCGGTTTCGGACAAGTTTACGTGAAAACGGGAGAAGTGCTTGAATCTGGCGCCGCAATGGGGCTTCTTGGGGGGGAGGTGCCGGATTCTGCCGAGTTTCTGGCCGAGAACAGTGGTGAAAATGACAATAGCACCGAAAGCCTCTATATAGAGATTCGGGAAAATGGAATTCCGGTGGACCCTGAAAACTGGTTCACCATTAATTAGACAGGACTGATTTAATGAACAAATACTGGATGGCCGCCGTAGGTGGCATTACAGCGGGGCTGATAACCAGCACGCAGTTTGCCCTGCCGAGCTTTGCGCAAGAGGCTGAACAAGCCCCGACCACCTATGAGCAGCTTGACCTGTTTGGCGATATTTTCGAGCGCATCCGCTCGGCCTATGTGGATGAGGTCGATGATCAAGAGCTTATTCGCGCCGCAATTAACGGTATGCTGATCTCGCTTGACCCGCATTCAAGCTATTTGCCGCCGAAAAATTACGAAGAAATGCAGGTGGATACCCGTGGCGAATTTGGCGGGCTTGGCATTGAAGTGACGCAGGAAGAGGGCTGGGTGAAGATCGTTTCGCCGATGGATGGCACCCCTGCTGACGAGGCCGGCTTGCAGTCGGGTGACTTTATTTCAGCGGTAAATGGCGAGCCTACATTGGGCTTGACCCTGAACGAGGCGGTCGACCTGATGCGCGGGCCTGTTGGCTCTGATATCACGCTGACCATTGTGCGTGACCGCACCGCTGAGCCGTTTGATGTGGTGATCACACGGGCGATCATTAAGCTGACCGCGGCGCGCGTGCGCACCGAGGGCCGCACCATTGTGATGCGCGTGACCACCTTTAACGAGCAGAGCTACCCCAACATGGCCGAGGGCATGGCGCGGGAAATCGAAGCCGCTGGCGGTATTGAAAACATCGACGGGTTTGTGCTTGATTTGCGCAACAACCCCGGCGGTTTGCTCAGCGAGGCGATCAGCATTTCTGATGCGTTCCTTAATGAAGGCGAGATCGTGTCCACCCGTGGCCGCAATGACCGCGACTCTAACCGCTTTAGCGCCACCGAGGGCGACCTGACTGAGGGTAAGCCATTGGTTGTGTTGATCAATGGTGGCTCAGCTTCGGCCTCTGAAATTGTGGCGGGGGCGCTGCAAGACCACCGCCGCGCCGTGGTTGTTGGCACCAAAAGCTTCGGTAAAGGCTCGGTGCAAACCATTATGCCAATGCAGGCCAATGGCGCCATTCGCCTGACCACCGCCCGCTATTACACCCCGTCGGGCCGCTCTATTCAGGCGCTCGGGGTGGAGCCGGATATCATCGTTGATTTCGTGCCCCCCGCCCCGGTGGACCCGGATGCAGAGGAGGTGCCCCAGCGGCGCTCGGAAGCGGATCTGCGCGGTGCGATCAGCAATGACAGCCTGACCGAAGACGAACGCGCCCAGATCGAGGCTGATCGTGCCGCGCAAGAGGCGGCGGCCAAGCTTAAGGTGCAAGATAACCAGCTCGCCTATGCGATTGATCTGATCACAGGCATCACCGTATTGGGTGGCCAATAAAGCATTGGGGGGCTTTGCGGCCCCCCAGTTTTTCAGGAAGACTCCCATGACAGATGAAGAATTTTTGGGGCTGCCATATCGGCCCAATGCGGGCTTGATGCTGGTAAATGCTGCCGGAAACGTGTTTGTTGGCAAACGGTTAGACACCGAGGGCCATGCATGGCAAATGCCCCAAGGCGGCATTGACAAAGGCGAAGACCCCGAGGCTGCCGCCCTGCGCGAGCTAGAAGAGGAAACCGGCATTGCAGCGGGGCTGGTTGAAATTATGGCTGTGTCAAAGGGCTGGATCACCTATGATTTCCCCCCCGAAGTGGCCGCCAAGCTATGGAAAAACCGCGCCGGCAGGCCGCGTTTTCGCGGGCAAAAGCAGCGCTGGTTTTTAATGCGATTCAAGGGGGTGGATGCGGATGTGAATATCGCCACCGCCCATCCCGAGTTCGAGGACTGGAAATGGATGCCCCCCGCGGCGCTACCCGCCCATATAGTGCCTTTCAAGCGCGGGATTTATGAGCAGGTTCTGGCCGAATTCGCCGCTTACCTCACCCGATTTTCGAGGTAGCGCTGTAGCTCTGGCCGTTTCGCCTTGGAGACCGGCACCCGCGCCCCGTTATGCAGCGCCAAAACCATACGCTCGGCTTCTTTTTTCACGGTTAGCACGGCAAAAAAGGTGCCCGCCCATCTTGGCTGATATCTTCGAAAATACTTTCAATGTCCAGAAGTGCGCGGCGAAAATTCCTTTCCCGCTGTCCACTCATTCCATAGCCTCGACTTGCAGCATAAACGGAAAAAACACCCCGCGCGACCAAATTCCGAGCCAAACCGCACCCTCAAACGGGGCAGGCACGGCAAGGTCCACCAGCCTGTAAAAACTTTTCCGGTCTATGCGCGCCTCCAGATTGTTGCGCACCATCACATAGGGCGCAGGCTCGCCTTTTTCATTATGCATCAGCCGCAGGGGGTGGTCTGGCCCAAGCGGCGCAAAATCGCCGACATTTGTTTCAAAGGTGATATTGCCGTCCTCAACCTCGAAATCGACCGCGATAAACGGCACGTCGTCTACCTGAATACCGACCTTTTCCACCGGGGTCACCAGAAAATAATCATCGCCCTCGCGCTTGAGAATGGTGGAAAACAGCCGCACCAAGGGCCGCCGCCCAATCGGGCTGCCAAGGTAAAACCACGTGCCATCCCGCGCGATGCGCATATCCAGATCGCCGCAAAAATCGGGGGTCCACAGGTGCACAGGGGCCGGGCCGCTGCGGGCAAAATGCTGCGCCGCGCTGGCGAGGCTGTCTGCTGACGGAGATGTGCTCATATTAATGCCCTAAATCGGAGGTTTTCAGCCGAAACGATAACAGCTTTGCTAGACGAATCTAACGGGGCCGTTAAACTGGCGCAAATTAAAAAGGAATTTATTATGTCAGATACCGCCTCCGTAGAGCAGATCAAGGCGCTGAGCCAGCAGTTGAAAGCGGCGAAATCTATGGTGGCTCGCAAGGTGATCGGCCAGCACGAGGTGGTGGACCAAACCCTGATGACCGTTTTATGCGGCGGCCACGGCTTGCTGGTTGGCGTGCCCGGGCTGGCCAAAACCCTGCTGGTGGATACCCTAAGCACGGTGCTGGGCCTGCAATCCAATCGCGTGCAGTTCACGCCAGACCTCATGCCGTCTGACATTATCGGCGCGGAAGTGCTCGAAACCGCCGATGACGGCTCTCGGGCCTTTCGTTTCATCAAAGGCCCTGTTTTTTGCCAACTTATGATGGGTGACGAAATTAACCGCGCCAGCCCCCGCACCCAGTCGGCGCTGCTGCAAGCCATGCAAGAGCACCACGTTACGGTGGCCGGCCAGCGGTTCGATTTGCCCGCGCCCTTCCATGTGCTTGCCACGCAAAACCCCGTCGAGCAAGAGGGCACCTATCCGCTGCCAGAGGCCCAGCTTGACCGATTCTTGATGCAGATAGACATCGACTATCCGACCTACGAAGACGAGCGCGCCATTATTCTGGCCACTACCGGCACGCAGAATTCCGAGCTTGAAGCGGTGTTTGACGCCGAGGCGCTGATCAATGCCCAGCAGCTCATCCGCCGGATGCCGGTTGGCGAGCAGGTGGTGGATATGATCCTCGACCTTGTGCGCGCCGCCCGCCCGGGAGAGGGCGCGAGCGCGCTTGTTAACAAGGCCGTTGTCTGGGGGCCGGGGCCGCGCGCGGCGCAGGCGCTTATGCTTTTGGTGCGGGCGCGGGCCTTGCTGGAGGGCCGCATGGCCCCGACCATTGGAGACGTGGAAGCACTGGCACGCCCCGTGCTTATCCACCGCATGGCGCTTGGCTTTGCCGCGCGGGCCGAGGGGATTACGCTGGAAAACGTGATCGCTGATCTGGTGGTAGAGGCCGCCAGCCGGAGCGCCGCCGCGTGAGCCAAAGCGCGCAATCCCTACGGGCCGATGCCCAAGCGCTTTCGGGTGCGCTCCCCCCGCTTTTGGCCGATGCCGAGCGCTTGGCGGCCAATGTGGCCATGGGTGCGCATGGTCGCAGGCGCGCGGGCAGCGGTGAGAGCTTCTGGCAATATCGCCACGCCATGCCCGGCGATAACTTGGCCAGTATTGACTGGCGCCGCTCCGCCCAAGGCGATGCGCTTTTTATCCGCGAGCGCGAGTGGGAGGCCAGCCAGACCGTGGGCTTTTGGGTCGATCCCTCAAAAGCGATGGATTACCAAAGCGGCAAAAATGCTCCGAAATCCGCCCGCGCCAAGCTGCTGGCTTTGGCCTGCGCCAGCTTGCTCAGCCGTGCGGGCGAGCGGGTCAGCCTGCTGGCCACCGCCGCCGCGCGGCCCGCCTTCGGGCAGGCGAAATTGCATCAAATGGCCGTGGCACTGGCGGGGCTTGAGGGGGCCGACGACTACGGCATCCTGCCCCCGCCCATCGGCGCTCGCGGCGGCCACCGCCTGTTTTTCTCCGATTTCATGGGAGCGGAAGCGAATATTTTTCCCGCCCTCCATGCCCATGCCGAAGCGGGCAATGACGGGGCTATCATCCACATTCTGGACCCCTCCGAGGAGGCCTTCCCCTATGATGGCCGTATTATTTTTGAAAGCATGGGTGGCGCGATAGATTTTGAAACCCGCCGCGCCAAAGCCCTGCGCGAAGCCTACCAAGCGCGGCTTGATGAGCGATCAGACATGCTAAAAGATTGGGCGCATCGCGCGGGCTGGCATTATATGCGGCATTCGACCGGCGAAAACCCGCAAGCCGCATTGCTGTGGCTTTTCAATGTCTTGGGGGTTAAGCGCTAATGGGATTTCTCAGCCCGCTCCTCCTGCTCGGCCTGCTGGCCCTGCCGCTGCTCTGGTGGCTCCTGCGCGCCGTGCCGCCTGCGCCCTCGCGCCGCCGTTTCCCCGGTGTGCGCCTGCTCTTGGGCCTGAAAGACCCCGAAAGCACGCCCGACCACACCCCGTGGTGGCTCCTGCTCCTGCGCCTCGCCGCGCTGGCGGCTGCCATCGTCGCCTTTGCCGAGCCCGTGCTCAACCCGCGCGCCCAAACTACGGGCGCGGGCCGCTTGCTGGTGCTGCTCGATGCCGGCTGGGCTTCGGCCCCTGACTGGCGCACTCGCCTTGCCAAGGTCGAGGATATCCTTGCCACCGCCGACCGCCCCGTTGCCCTGCGCCTGCTCACCAATCCGCTGCCCGCCGAGGGCGATCTTGGCTTTACTGCGGCGCAAGACCTTGCGCCCATCGTGCAATCTCTCACCCCGGCTCCCTTCGCGCCCGACCGTGCTGCCTTTGCCAACTGGCTCACCGAAAATCCGCAAGCGCCGTTTGAAACCATCTGGCTTTCCGATGGCATAGGTGACGCCACTGCCCTTGCCACCGCCCTGAAAAACCAAGGCGCGCTCACACTGGTCACCGGCCTTACCCCCGCGCTTTCGCTGCTGCCTGCCCGTGTTGAGGGCGAGCTGCTGGTCGCCCCTGTGCATCGTATCGACACCACATCCGCCCAAACCGTGCCGCTTATCGCCATTGGCCCTGCGCCCGATGGCATCGAGCAAGTGCTTTGGCGCACCGAGGCCCGCTTTGCGGCGGGCGAATCTGACACGACCGCCCCCTTTGACATGCCCTTCGAGTTGCGCAATCGCATCAAGCGCATTGCGCTGGCCGAGGGCGTTTCGGCGGGCGGGGTCGTGTTGGCTGATAGCGGGTTAATCCGCCGCAAGGTCGCGCTTTACACCCCGCGCAACAGCCAAGAAGGCCCGCAGTTGGTCGACCCGCTATTTTACCTGAAAAAAGCGCTGGCACCATCGTCGCAAGTGATCCGCGGCACGCTTGACGAGCTGCTGCTCGCCGTGCCGGATGTGCTGATCCTCGCCGATGTGGCCACGCTTTCCGGTAAGGAAACCACTGACGTGCTGGCATGGGTGGAGGCGGGCGGCACCCTGCTGCGCTTTGCCGGCCCGCGCCTCGCGGCGGCGTCAAAAGACCTGTCCAGCACCGACCCACTGCTGCCCGTGCGCCTGCGCGCCGGTGGCCGCCAGCTTGGCGGCGCGATGACATGGGCCACCCCTAAACGCCTGCGCGCTTTCACGGCAGAAAGTCCTTTTGCGGGGCTTACTGTGCCGGACGAGGTCGAGGTTTCGGCCCAAGTGCTGGCCCAGCCGGGGCCGGACCTTGCGGGCAAAGTGATGGCGGCGCTGGAAGACGGCACGCCGCTGGTCACCTCGGCGCGCCATGGGCAGGGGCGGGTGGTGCTTTTTCATGTCACCGCCAATGCCGAATGGTCCAACCTGCCGCTTTCCGGCCTGTTTGTGGATATGCTGACGCGGCTTTCGGTTTCGGCCCGTGGCGGCGCGGCGTCTGCTGATGAGTTGGCGGGGCAAAACTGGTTGCTGGTCCGCGCGCTTGATGCCTTTGGCACACTTACAGACGCCGCGCCGAGCGTGGCGGTTTCGGGCGAAACGCTCGGGAAATCCCCCCGCACGGCCACCACCCCGCCGGGCTATTACCAGAGCGTTGAGCGCGAGGTGGCGATCAACCTTTTGAGCGCTGAAACCCTGCCGCAAACGCTTTTTGGCCTGCCGCTTGGCGTAGCGCGTGAGGGTTTTGAAACCCAGCCCGAAACCCCGCTCAAGCCGTTGTTTTTGCTGGCGGCGCTGCTGCTGTTGGCGCTCGACATTCTGGCCTCTCTGTTCATTTCTGGCCGCCTTTCGGGCGGTGCGCAGGCCGCGCTTGTGGCCCTGTTTTTATTACCTACGCATGATGCTCGGGCGCAAGACGAGCGCGCGCTTTTGGCCGCCAATAACACCGTGCTCGCCTATGTGCTTACTGGCGATAACCGTGCTGACGAAATTTCCCGCGCGGGGCTTTACGGCCTCTCTCGCACCCTGTTCGAGCGCACCTCGATAGAGCCGGTAGACCCGATTTCGATTGATATAGAGGCCGATGACATCTCGCTCATTCCCTTCCTTTATTGGCCGATTTCAGATCAACAAGCCTCGCTTAGCCCGCTGGCCGTATCTAAGGTGAACCGCTATCTGCGCAATGGCGGCATGATCATGTTTGACACTAAAGACGCGCAGCTCGGGGCGGGCAGCCTGAACGGCGCGGCGCTGCAACGCCTTACCGACCAGCTTGAAATTCCGCCACTGGCCCCCATTGAGCCAGATCACGTGCTGACCCGCAGTTTTTACTTGCTCGAGGTGTTTCCGGGCCGCTGGGCCAAGGGTGTGCTCTGGGTTGAGGCCCCAAGCCACCTGACCACCATTGAGGGCGCGCCGTTTCGTAACCTCAATGATGGCGTGACCCCTGTGGTGATCGGCAGCAATGATTTCGCCTCTGCGTGGGCGATCAGCCCGCAGGGCCGCCCGATGTATCCGGTGGGCACAGGTGCGCGCGGCGAGCGGCAGCGCGAGCTGGCCAGGCGCTTTGGGGTGAACCTGATTATGTATGTGATGACGGGGAATTATAAATCTGACCAAGTGCATGTGCCCGCCTTGCTGGAAAGGTTGGGGCAATGACCAATAGCCTCACCTTCGCGCCGCTGTTTCCGCTGTGGCTGCTGGCCGCGATTGGCGCCGTAGCGCTGGCCTTTCTGGCGTTTTCGGCGTGGCGGGGCCTGAAGGGCTGGCCGCTTAGGGCGCTGGCTTTGGCGGCGCTAGGGCTGGCGCTGGCCAACCCGCTATTGCGCGAAGAAAACCGCCTGCCCGAGCGCGATGCTGTGGTGATTATCGTGGATGACAGCGCATCCCAAAGCCTGCCGCCACGGGGAGCGCAATCAGCTAAGGCCTTGAAAGACCTGCAAAACAGCCTTGCGATTTTGCCCAATCCGCCGGAGCTGCTTATTCGCCATGTAGAGGATGCGGGCCGCGATGGCACCTTGCTGCTAAAATCCCTGCGGGAGGCGGTCGGCACGGTTTCGGCAAGTCGCCTTGCGGGGGTGTTTTTGATCACCGACGGGGTGGTGCATGACGCCGACATGCCCTTTGCGCCCGCCGCGCCGGTGCATCAGTTGATGACCGGTAAGAACAGCGATTGGGACCGGTCTATCACCGTGACCACCGCGCCGGCTTTCGGGATTGTCGGCGAAGATGTGCAGCTGGTTATACGGATCGAGGATAAGGGCGCGGCCCCGTCAACTGTGGGCATTGTGCGGGTGATTGCCACCATTGATGGCGGCGATGAGCAGGTGATCGACCTGCCGCTCAACCAAGATGTGCCGCTGAACCTACGCATTAGCCACGGCGGCATTAACCTGCTCGAAGTGCGCACGCCCGAGGTGGCGGGGGAGCTGACGGGGTTGAATAATCGCGCGATTTTGAGCGTAAACGGCGTGCGAGACCGGCTGCGTGTGCTGCTGATTTCTGGCGAGCCTTACGCGGGCGAGCGCACATGGCGCAACTTGCTGAAGGCCGATAGCGCCGTCGATTTGGTGCATTTCACCATCCTGCGCTCGCCCGAAAAACAGGACGGCGTGCCCTATGAGGAAATGTCGCTGATCGCTTTTCCAACGCAAGAGTTGTTTACCGAAAAGATCAGTGATTTTGACCTGATTATCTTTGACCGCTTCCGCAGGCAGGGGGTTTTGCAGCCCGCCTATATCGAAAATGTCGCCAATTATGTGCGCGGCGGCGGGGCCGTTTTGGTAGCCGCAGGGCCGGCTTTTGCCGGGGCCGAAAGCCTGTTCCGCTCGCCGTTACGGGATATTCTGCCCGCCGCGCCCACGGGGCGGGTGCTGGAGCAGAGTTATGTGCCGCAGCTGTCTGAAATCGGGCGGCGGCACCCCGTGACCGAAGGGCTGGAAGGGCAGGGAATTGGCGGCGACACCCCGAGCTGGGGCCGCTGGATGCGGCAGGTAGAGGTGGCCCCGAGCGCGGGCAACACGGTGATGGAAGGCCTTGACGGGCGACCGCTTTTGCAGCTTTCGCGGGTTGAGCAGGGGCGCATTGCGCTTTTGGCCTCTGATCAGGCGTGGCTCTGGAGTCGGGGCTTTGAGGGCGGCGGTCCGCAACGCGAGCTGTTGCGGCGGCTGGCCCATTGGCTGATGAAAGAACCGGAGCTGGAGGAAAACGTGCTGCGCGCCTCGGCGCGGGGCATGGATGTGCTGGTCGAGCGGCAAATGCTGAGCGGCGAGGTGGGAAGCCTGACGGTGACCGCGCCGAGTGGGGAAGAGCAAGTGCTGGGCTTTACGCAGCTCTCCGCGGGCCGCTGGCAGCTTGGCTTTACCGCCACGGAAAGCGGCGTGTATCGGCTGGCGGAAGGCGATGCGGAAGCCGTGGTGGCCACGGGCCCTGCCACTCCGATCGAGTTCGCCAGCCCGCTGGCCACATCGGCGCTGCTCGCACCGTTGCAGGCGCGCACCGGCGGCGCTACCTTTGCGCTGGAAGACGGCCTGCCCGATATCCGAACCGTGCGCGAGGGCCGCGCTTCGGCGGGCCGTGGCTGGGCTGGCGTGGTGGCGCGTGGTGCCTATGTGGTGCAAGACGTGCGGCTGTCGCCTTTGGGGCAGGGCTGGATGTATTTGCTGATCGCGGCATTTTTCAGCCTGCTGGCATGGCGGGTCGAAGGGCGGTGATCGCGGTTGCGCACACCCGCTTCGGACCGCTCGGCGTAGAAAGTGACGGCGCAGCCATTGTGGCGCTGCACTGGCAGGCGGCCCCCTGCGGCGACTCGGCGCTTTTACGCGAGGCCGTGGCACAGCTTGAGGCCTATGACGCGGGGCGGCTTACGGATTTTGATCTGCCGCTGGCCCCGGCTGGCTCGGGCTTTCAGCAGCAAGTTTTTACGGCGCTGCGGGCTATTCCTTATGGCGAAACTTTAACCTATGGCGAGATCGCCACCGCGCTCACATGTGCGGCGCAACCTGTTGGGCAGGCCTGCGGGGCCAACCCGATTCCGCTGATTATTCCCTGCCATCGCGTGCTATCCCAAAATGGCATTGGCGGGTTTTCGGGTGCGGGTGGGGTGGAGGGCAAAATTGCCTTACTCAAGCATGAAGGCGGCTTTCCGTTTTTGCTTTAGCGGGGGGGCTGTTAGGGGGCTTTGCCCCCTCGCTGCGCTCACCCCCAGGATATTTTGACAAAGTAGATGGGCGTTTTAATACGGGATGCGCGGGGCAGGGCCGATGGTGAAGGGGCCGATGCGGCTTTTGCCATCGGTAAAGTTGACGGTGAAAGTCAGGTCTCCGCCGCCGGATGCTGCATCCAAGGCGCGCTTGAGAGTCAATAATTCGGTGGCGCTCATGGCTGAGGCGCGTTTGAAGGTCTCGAAGAGCGGCTGCCAGTTTTCGGCCTCAAAGCTCAGGCTGCCCTCGATATAGCCTGCCGCGCCCGCCGCTAATGCGCCGGTGATCACCAGCTTTGAATCACCCCAGATCAGCGTGCCGCGCTCAATGTCTATGGCGGTCATACGGGGCGGTTGGCCGGTTTGCAGGGCGAAACGGTCCAGCTCACGGCCAAAATCCAGCTGCGCGGACAGCTCTACTTTTTCAATCAGCCCGCGGGCGAGGCCCGCGAAAGAGGTCGGCGGGGTGATATTGGCGAGGCTCAGCCCGAAGTGGTAGCGGGTGGGGGCGGTTTCATTTTGAAACAGCGCTCCGTGCAGCCCCCCGATTTGGGCGCTGCCAAAGGGGGCGTCGGTTATGGCAATGTCCTCGCCCTCGATTTGCAGGCGGGCCAGCGGTAGGGTATTGGTCGGAGACACCACAAGCGAGGCGCGCAGGCGTTTGCCGGCAAGGGTGGCGCTGCCTTCGGGCGTGCGAATCCTTTGCGCGCCCGGCCACGCCATGATGATATGGTTGGGCTGGTATGACAGCGCCTTGACCTGAAACGCCTCGGCGCGCCAGCCCCAGCGGCGGGTGGGGTCTTGAAAATCAAGCTCGGTCAGAGTGGTGTCAAACCTGTTGGGAAAGCCGGACACAGACAGCGCGCTGCTTTCGGCCACCCAGCCTTGGTCGCGGCTTTCGGTGAGCAGATCAGCAAAGAGTTTTTCTTGGGCTTGGGCGCCAAAATACCAATAGCCGCTCCAGAGCGTGGCGGCGAGGAACACAAATTTGAACATCCATTTCATTTTACACTCCCGCTTTTGGTTTGGGCAGCGTATACCACAGGAAAACGGGGCGCGCTATGCAATATGAAAACGGCATTTGGGTATTTGGATACGGGTCTCTGATCTGGAACCCCGGCTTTGACTATGCCCGCAAGCAGCGCGCCACGCTCACGGGGTTTGCACGTGGGTTTTGCCTGTGGTCGATGCATTATCGCGGCACCGAGCGCCAGCCCGGCCTTGTGCTCGGGCTAGACCCTGCACCCGAAGCGCGCTGCGAAGGCGTGGCCTATTTTGTGGGGCCGGAGAAGGCAGCGGCCGTGCATAAATATTTGCGTGAACGCGAGCTGGTGTCTTATGCCTACCATGAGCGTGTGGAGGCGCTGACCCTTGAGGATGGCGCAGAGGTGCAGGCGATTTGCTATGTTGTGGATACAACGCACCGGCAATATGCGGGCGGGCTGAGCTTGGCGGCGCAGGCCGAGGTGATTGCGAGGGCCGTTGGCTCGGTGGGGCCAAACCACGAATATTTGCACAATACCGCCGCCCATCTAGAGGCGCTGGGGATTGATGACCCCGACATGCGCCAGCTCTGTGCCTTGGTTAAGCCCCGTTAATGGGTCAGTTCGTTGAGGTGTTGGTTGATGATTTCGAACCACTCGCCCGAGCGGAGAATTTCGGATAGGCCGGCATTTAGCTGCGCCAACACCGCTTGGGCGGCGTCGTTTTCGCTATAAGCGATGGCGTGCAGGGTGGACATTTTGGTGAAATTCGGAAGGTCTACCATGCTGCCATTTTGCGGGACGAAGGTTTTGAAGCTTTGGTAATCGGCCACGAAGGCGGTGAAATCTCCGGCGATTAGCCCATCTACGCAGCTCGCGATATCCGGGACGACTACAATAACGGCGCTGGTGTCCAGAATGCCGTTTTGCACAAGTATATCGGTGGTATGAAATTGCGGTACACATAGGGTGGTGCCGGCAAACCGGCCAATGGATCGCGCGCCCGCCAGCGGGCCATCGGCGCGGGTAAACACCCCGAGGGCGATTTCATAAAGCGGGGCGGAAAAGGTGTAATTTTCGCACAGATATGCCGATTGCGAGGAAAGCGATTCCGCGTCGCCGCAATTGGGCAATATCCATGGGAAAGAGAGCAGGGCATCTGGCGAGACAGATATCCGCAGGATGTCGGGGAAGCTGTCTGGGCGGGTGAGCGTGGGGACATCACCATAGCCACCGGCGCGCAGGGCCGCGTTTAGGATGGTGGGGATGAGCCCCGTGCCATCAGGCTTAATAAAGGGGGTTTGGCCGGATTTGGCCAGAAAGAACGCCGTGGGCTGGGCTTCAGCGGCTTCTACATTGGCTTTCGGCGTGGCGGGCGGCACAACCGCCAAAAAGGCGGTTTCCGCGGCTGCCGGTGTTTGCATGTTTTCGCGGCAGGGAATGGCCAGCTCCATCCCGATTTCGATGATATTCGGGTTTTCCCCGACAGTGCTCAGGTTGGCTTCGTAGATGATGGGGGAAAGCGCGCGATCACCGTAATAACGCTCGGCGACCAGCCGCAACGTGTCGCCTTTGGCGATTGTGTAGGTGCCACATTGCTCGGCGGCATTGGCGACACCTGCGAGGGCTCCCAGTGCGCCAAGCCCCAAAAATACCGCTGTTTTATACATGTTTCACCGTTGAACAATCAAATTTCCCATGGAGCATAACGCAAAAAACCGCACGATTCAATTCTTGATTTCAATGCTGGCGCGCAGGTTCACCCCTTCAGCGGCGGTAATGGTAACCCATTGCTCCGCTTCTGGTGCGGTTGAATCCCATGTGGCGGGCCATTGCACACCGTCAATTTCCACTTTGCCTTGGCCGCCATTCACGCTTAGCACCTTGGCCTCGCGCCCGATCAGGTTTTTGCTACGGGCGTTCAGCGTGTTGGTTGGCGCATCCTGGTCAACCCGCGCCATTAGCGCGCGGCCGCCAAAAAGCAGCGCCATGGAGAGCGCAGCAAACACTGCCACCAGCGCCTGCCCCGAAAGCCCGGGCGCGAGCCAAACCAGCACCGCCATGGCAATGGCCGCCAAGCCCGGCCAGATAAACACAAAGCTCGGGGCGAGGATTTCCAGCGCCACCAGCATAATGCCAAACGCCAGCCAAAGCCACGGGCTGGCGGTGGCCACCCATTCAAAAAACGCCATCTATTTGTCCTTTCCTGTAACCGCCTTGGCGATATCGGCAATGCCGGCAATAGAGCCGAGCAGGCCTGTGGCCTCCAGCGGGATCATCACGGTTTTGCTGTTGGGCGAGGCGGCAATATCGCGCAGCGCTTCGGTGTATTTATTGGCAACAAAATAGTTGATCGCCTGAATGTCACCCTCGGCAATGGCTTTGGACACCATTTGCGTTGCGCGGGCTTCGGCCTCGGCTGAGCGCTCCCGCGCTTCGGCATCGCGAAACGCCGCTTCTTTACGGCCCTCGGCCTCCAGAATTTGCGATTCGCGCTCGCCCTCCGCCATCAGAATCGCCGATTGCTTGCTGCCTTCGGCCTGCAAAATGTCAGCCCGCTTGGTGCGCTCCGCCTTCATCTGCCGCGCCATGGCCTCGTTAATATCGGGCGGCGGCGCGAGGTCTTTAATCTCTACACGGGTCACTTTTACCCCCCAGCCATGGGAGGCGTCATCAATCACGCTCAGCAGGCGGGTATTGATTTGGTCGCGGTTGGAAAGGCTTTCATCAAGGTCCATCGAGCCGAGCACCGACCGAATATTGGTCATGGAAAGGTTGCGCAAGGCACGCTCAAGGTCGCGCACCTCATAAGAGGCCTGCGCGGCATCCACCACTTGGTAAAACGCAATCGCATCGGTGGCCACCATCACGTTGTCTTTGGTGATCACCTCCTGCGAATGAATATCAAGCACGGTTTCCATCATGTTCACTTTAGCGCCCACTTTATCAACGACCGGCACCAAAAACCGCAGGCCCGGCGAAAGCGTGCGCGTATAGCGGCCAAAACGCTCCACCGTCCATTCCTCGCCTTGCGGAATGGTTTTGACAGCCATCAAAATAAGAATGATCGCGAACACAAGCAGGGCAATGGCGGGGCACCGGTGGTGGTGAGTGAATCAACAAAATCGTTCACAGTACCCCCAAAAGTTGTAAAATGTAGGTAAGGCTATACCAGATGTAGGCACAATCATGCCCAATATGAAGGCTTTTCCCGGTGATTCTTGTGTTATTCTCTGGCCAAACCGGCTGGCGAATGGTGTAATGCCGCATTGAACCGCGTTTTCAGGAGAATGAGCGCCCCATGAAACTAGAGCTGGATTTTAAGCGCGAGCCTTCGTTCTCTCGGCCCACCCGCCAAGCTATGATTATGATGGTCATTTTGGTCTTTGTGGTGATCGGCGCGGTGGCGGCGTTCCCTTCGATGTCGCAAATATTTTTGGTGTCGCCGTGGCTAAACGGGGTGATCATCGCGGTGTTTGTCATTGGGGTTATGGCCTGTTTTTGGCAAATCCTCACGCTGTTGGTGGCCGTGCGCTGGATCAAAGGCTTCGTGCTCGATAGGCCCGGCCACGAGTTCGTAAAAGCGCCCCGCATTCTGGCCACGCTTGAAGCGCTGCTGCGTGATAGCCGCGCCCGCAAATCGCTCACCTCCACGTCCAGCCGCTCCATTCAGGATTCGGTCGGCACAAGGCTGGATGAGCTGCGCGACATCACCCGCTATATTGCCAGCCTGCTCATTTTCCTTGGCCTTCTGGGCACGTTTTATGGTCTCGCCACCACGGTGCCAGCGGTGGTGGACACCATTAAAAACCTCGCCCCGCAAGAGGGCCAATCGGCGGCGGACACCTTTAAAAACCTGATGAACGGGCTAGAACACCAGCTCGGCGGCATGGGCACGGCCTTTGCCTCCTCGCTGCTGGGCCTTGCCGGCTCGCTGGTGGTGGGCTTGCTGGAACTGTTTGCGTCCCACGGCCAAAATCGCTTTTATATGGAGCTGGAAGAATGGCTCTCCTCGATCACGACCCTTAGCCTTGTCGGCGATGGCGACGGCCCCGCAGGCGGCAATGATCTTTCGGCGCTTTACGGCTTTATGGAGCAAACCGCGCTACAAATCGAAACCCTGAAAGATGTGGCCCTGCGTGGTGAAGAATCACGGCAAAAAACCGACGCCTCACTGGGTGAGTTGGCCGCAGCTCTGCGCGACATGGCCGATAAATCCGGCGGCACCACCCTGGATGAAGAGGTGTTTGAGCGCATCGCCGCCTCGCAAGCCGAAGCCACCCGCATTTTGCGCGATCGCGAAGAAAGCGCGGGCCTGCTCGATAGCGAGGCCCGGTCGCGCCTGCGCAATATTGATGTGCAGCTTTTGCGCGTGCTCGAAGAAATGTCGGCAGGGCGGCAGGAAAGCATTGCCGATCTGCGTGGAGACCTTGCTCAGCTAGCGCAAAATATTTTGGCGCTGGCCAACGCGCGGGGCAGTTAAATGGCCCTCGGTCGGCGCGGCAGCGGGCGCGAAGCCCCCAATATTTGGCCCGGTTTCGTAGACGCGATGACCGCGCTGCTGCTGGTGCTGTTCTTCGTGATCTCGATCTTTATGATCGTGCAATTTGTGCTGTCAGAAACCGTAACCAAGCAAGATGCCGAGCTGAGCACCCTGTCACAACAGGTGGCAGGGTTGGCCGATGCCTTGGGGCTCGAGCAATCGCGCGGGCGCGAAATGAACCGGCAACTGGGCGAATTGAACAGTGCGTTGAGCGAGGCCGAAAATGAGCGCAATCAGCAATCAGCACTGATCGCAACCCTCACCCGCCAGCGCGATGACTTGCAAGTGCAAGCCACGGAAAGCGCTGGCAAAATCACCGCTTTCGAAGCTCAAATCGCCAATTTATTGTCGCAAAATCAAACCCTTGAGGGCGAGGTTGCCGCCGCTCAAACCCAGCTTGACGCCGAGGCCGAAGCCGCCCGCCTTGCCGCCGCCCGCACCGAAGCGCTACGGGCTTTGGTGGCCAGCCTGGAAACCTCGCAGGCCAATAATGCGGCGCAGGTCAGCCAAATGCAGGCCCAGATCGAGAGCGCTACCCAAGCTTTGTTTCTCGCCGAAGCGGCCAAGCGCGCGGCGCAGGCCTCGGCCTCTGACCGTGCCAGCGCGCTAAATGCCATGCGGCAAGCCCGCGACACCGCCGAGGCCGAGCTGGCCAGCCTGCGCGGCGAGCTGAGCAATGCCACATCGGCGCTCGGGGCCAATCGTGAGCAGGCCCTACAAGAAGCCGCAGCGCTGCGGGCGCAAATCGCCGCCCTCACCGAAGCCCGCCGCGTGCTGGATGAAGAGCTGAGCGGCGAGCAAATGGCCCGAATCGCAGTGCTTCAGCAGTTATCAGACACTCAAGCCCAGAGCGCCGCCACCGAGGCCGAGCGCACCCGCCTTGAGGCGCTTTTGGCTGATCGCGAAAACCAGATCACCGTGGCCGAGCTGGCGCTTGCCGAGCGGGCCGAGGCCTTGACAGAGGCGGAAAAGGGCCAGCTCGCCGAGGCTGCGGCCGCCCAAGCCCTGCGCGCACGGCTGGCCGAGGCCGATACCGAACTCACCGCCATGACCTTGGCCTTGGAAGCCGAGCGCCAACGCGCCGAAGACACCCTTACCCAGCTTGCCGCCCTGCGCGCCGCCGAGCAGGCGCTTTCCAATGAGGATTCGCAAAACCTTGCCACCATCACCCGCCAGCAAGCGGCGCTACAACAGGCCCGCGTGCTGCTTTCACAGGAGGAGGCCCGCAGCGCCGAATCCCAGCGGCAGGTGGCGCTGCTCAACCAGCAAACCGCCGCTCTGCGCCAAGAACTGAATCAGCTGCAAGGCCTGCTGGATGCCTCTGCCGTGGCCGATGCAGAAGCGCAGATCCGGATAGAAACCCTCGGGAGCGACCTGAACACCGCATTGGCCCGCGTGGCCGCCGAAGAGCGCGCCCGCGCCAATGCAGAGCGTCGCGAAAATGCGCTTTTGGCCGCCGATGCCGAGCGTTTGCAGGCCGAGGCCAATGACCTTCGCTCGTTCCGCTCCGAGTTTTTTGGCCGGATGCGCGAAGTGCTTGGCGGGCGTGACGAGCTGCAAGTGGTCGGCGACCGGTTCGTGTTTTCTTCCGAAGTGCTTTTTGAGCCGGGCTCGGCAACGCTTGGCATCTTAGGGCGGCGGCAACTCTCTGATTTGGCAGGCGTGATTCGTGAGCTGGAAGGGCAAATCCCGCCCGAGATTAACTGGATTTTGCAGGTCGAGGGTCATACCGACAGCACCGGCAATGCCGATGATAACTGGGTGCTGTCCCAAGAGCGCGCGCTTTCTGTGGTGCGGTATTTGATTGATTTTGAGCATCTCACCCCCGCGCATCTGTCAGCGGCGGGCTTTGGCGAGTTCCAGCCGATTGCTAGCGGCGACAGCCCCGAGGCCCTAGCTGCCAACCGCCGCATCGAGCTGAAGCTGACCGAGCGCTAAGGCAAAGAAAAGGCCGCACATGGCGGCCTTTTTTATTATTCTGTGGTGAGCATAGGTGGCTTTTTTGAGGCCGAAATCCGCAGTTTTTCCGGCTCCAGAACCTCCAGATGGATATCACCATCCCGCACCTCAACGCGCACGGAGCCGCCTTTGACGAGCTTGCCAAACAGCAGTTCCTCGGCCAGTGGCTTTTTGATGTATTCCTGAATGGTGCGCCCCAACGGCCGCGCGCCCATGTTTTCAGAGTAGCCTTTTTTGGCCAGCCAGTTCGCCGCCGGTTCGGTTAGCTCAATGGTCACATTTCTGTCCATCAATTGCGCCTCAAGCTGGAGCACGAACTTCTCGACCACCTTCAAAATCACCTCACGCGGCAGGCTGCTAAAGCTGATCACCGCATCCAGGCGGTTGCGGAATTCAGGGGTGAACGTGCGCTCGATCGCGGCGGTATCTTCGCCCGTGCGCTTGCTATCCCCAAAGCCGATGGCCGATTTCGCCTGCTCAGCCGCGCCCGCATTACTGGTCATAATTAGCACCACATTGCGGAAATCAATGGCTTTGCCGTTATGGTCGGTCAGCTTGCCGTGGTCCATGACTTGCAGCAGAATGTTAAACACATCGGGGTGGGCTTTTTCGATCTCGTCGAGCAGCAGCACACAATGCGGGTGTTGGTCCACACCGTCGGTCAGCAGCCCGCCTTGGTCAAATCCCACATAGCCCGGAGGCGCGCCGATGAGCCGCGAAACCGCGTGTTTTTCCATATATTCCGACATGTCAAAGCGCAGTAGCTCCACACCGAGGGTATCGGCCAATTGCTTGGCGACCTCGGTTTTGCCCACGCCGGTTGGTCCCGCAAACAGGTAGTTGCCAATCGGCTTTTCCGGCTCGCGCAGGCCCGCGCGGGCGAGCTTGATGGAGCTGGACAGCGCCGTAATCGCATCATCCTGCCCAAACACCACCCGCTTGAGGCTTTTTTCAAGGTCACGCAGCACTTCGCTATCGTCCTTCGACACGCTTTTGGGCGGAATGCGGGCGATTTTTGCGACCGTGGCTTCGATATCTTTTGCGCCGATAGTTTTCCGGCGCTTGCTTTCAGGCACTAGCATTTGCGCGGCGCCCGCTTCGTCGATTACATCAATCGCGCTGTCGGGCAGCTTGCGGTCGTTGATATAGCGCGCGGCCAAGTCAACCGCGGTTTTGATGCCGTCATTGGTGTAGCGGATATCGTGGTGATCTTCGAAATAAGGCTTAAGCCCCATCAGAATTTTAATGGCGTCCGGAATGCTCGGCTCTTTCACGTCAATCTTCTGGAAGCGCCGCGCAAGGGCGCGATCCTTCTCGAAATGCTGGCGGAACTCCTTATAGGTGGTCGAGCCCATGCAGCGCAGCTTGCCGCCTTGCAGGGCCGGTTTGAGCAGGTTGGAGGCATCCATTGCGCCGCCAGAGGTTGCCCCCGCGCCAATCACCGTATGGATTTCGTCGATGAACAGCACAGCGTTATCATGGGCTTCCATCTCGGTCATAACGCCCTTAAGCCGCTCCTCAAAGTCACCACGATAGCGCGTGCCCGCCAAGAGCGCGCCCATATCAAGCGAGAAAATCGTGGTCTCGGAAAGCACCTTGGGCACCTCTTCATCGACGATTTTGCGCGCCAGCCCTTCCGCTATCGCGGTTTTGCCCACGCCCGGATCGCCCACCAAAATCGGATTGTTTTTCCGGCGGCGGCAGAGCACCTGAATACAGCGGTCCACCTCGTGCTGGCGGCCGATCAGGGGGTCCACCTCACCCGCCCGCGCCTTGGCGTTCAGGTCGTCGCAATATTTTTCCAGTGCGGTTTCTTTTTTCTCGTCCGGCGTTAGATCATCGGCCATATCACCCGCGCCTTGCAGCGGCACGTGCTCGTTATAGGCCGGGTCTTTCGCGACCCCGTGGCTAATGAAATTCACCGCGTCATAGCGGGTCATATCCTGCTGTTGCAGGTAATAGGCCGCGTGGCTTTCGCGCTCGGTAAAGATGGCAACCAGCACATTGGCGCCTGTTACCTCGGCATGGCCGGAGCTTTGCACATGGATGGCGGCCCGCTGGATAACCCGCTGGAAGCCGGTGGTGGGCGCGGCTTCGGTGCCTTCAACCTCGGACACCAGCGAATCCAGTTCGTTATCAATAAACCGCGTCAGGCGGCGCTTGAGCTTGTCCATATCAACCGCGCAGGCAACCATAACCTTGCGCGCCTCCGGCTCGTCGACCAGCGCCAGCAGCAGGTGCTC
>Ga0256840_1000699_pt1 | contig 33679 bp, 34 predicted proteins | sample 355202metaG_FD_185969 | JGI IMG/M metagenome (GOLD analysis project Ga0256840, IMG submission 185969) | Hydrothermal vent microbial communities from Mid Atlantic Ridge, Atlantic Ocean - 355-202 | ecosystem: Environmental > Aquatic > Marine > Hydrothermal vents | place: Atlantic Ocean: Mid...
TCGTATAAATTATGCTCTACTCCTTGCAGGTCATTAAGAATTAAGGGTGGCAATTTCCATGCATTAGAAATCTCTCTGCTTTTCTGTTGAGTATCTGCATATAGAGCGGCTGAATGAGTGAAAAACAGTAGACTTATAATAACAATGCGAATTTTTATGGGTATGGGATGGTTCATACGGGAGATTTTTAATATAAAAGAGTTATAATGCCATAAACATTATTAATTTATACAAGGTTTATAAACATGAGTATTTTTTCTGGTAAATCAAATATTTTTTTAACCGTCTTATCTTTGCTAACCATCCTGCTGCTTTCTTCTTGCTCTGATGACAGGAAAGAGGTTGGCACAAAAAAGGCTACAGTGGAAAGGACTATTGTGGGCAATAGTAAAAACATGACGGCCAATAAATTAGATGATAAATCTTATTATAAAGAAATGTCTAAACCCATTGATAAAGCAAGCTGGGTAGAGAAGGGCAAGTTTAACAAGGAGTTTAAAAAAGATTGTATTGCCAGAGAGCTCAGAACCGATAAGGCTGTTGATAAAGCATTCATTGAAAAAACCTGTGATTGCATTGCCGATTACATGGATGATAAATTGACGGATCAGGAGGCTGAAGAGTTTTTAAAGGAAGATAGCCATATGCGTTCATTACAGATTCGGTATGATACCGCTGCTTTTCATTGCATAAAAGGTGCCGATAAAACCTCAGAACCAAAAATCACTCGGTTTCAGTAATTGGCTGTAATTCGATGATTCGTTTATGGGCCGTGGGAGCATGTATTGTTTTAAGTGCATGTTCCTTTAATAATATAAAGCAAACTCCTGAAGCAAAAAGACTTAAGTTTGAGCAGACCTTCGCTTCCCAGTGTGTTGAAAAGGAAGTTAGAAATTCAGTTAATAAGGATATAGATAGATTGAGGTTTGCTAAGCCCTGTTCATGTATTGCAAAAAGAATTGCAGATAGCCTGGGAAAACGGGAAATGGATAAGTTTTTGCTTGAACACAAAATCCCCCATTCATTGGCTATGAGGTTTGATAGAGCTGCCTATTTTTGTGTGCAGGATGTGGCGCGGCCAAAGCCAAAACTCTTGTTTGGTAAAAAACAGTGATCGATTTAGCCTCGGCTAAAAACCCATTCTTTTTCCGAAGACAGAACATTATTAAAGCCATAGTTTTCTAAGTTAAATGTTTTAACCTGTTCTGCATCTGTTAAACGGTTTTTAATAATAAAATTAGTCATAAGTCCTCGGGCTCGTTTGGCATGGATGCCAATGGTTTTATAAATGCCTGCCTTATTTTCTTTAAATGCCAAAGTTAAAATTCTGGCGTTTAGCAGTTTAGGTTTAATCACTTTAAAATATTCATTTGAAGCCAGATTGATGAGGATAGGTTCCGGTTCTTCATTAAAATCCTGGTTAAGCAAGTCTGTTACTTGCGTATTCCAGAATTCATATAAATTTTTCCCCTGCCCAGTTTGCAGACGCGTTCCCATTTCCAGGCGATAGGGCTGTATTAAATCTAGAGGCCTTAATGCACCATATAAGCCTGATAAGATTCTTAAATGCTGTTGCGCAAAAGAAAAATCATCTTCGCTGTAATTATCTGAATCTATGCCGCCATAAACATCACCCTTAAAAGCTAATAGTGCCTGTTTTGCATTAGTGAGGGAAAAGGGCGTGCTGAAATCTTTATAGCGCTGCCAATTTAGCTGGCTTAATTTGTCGCTAAGTTTCATTAAAGCAGATAGCTCTTCAACGGTGAGCTGTTTTGCAATATCAATAAGTTCCTGACTTTGCGGCAGTTGCCGTGGCTGGGTGTAGAGCTTAAAGGGATTTTCGGAGAAATCTAAGGTTTTTGAGGGGGATATGACAATGATCATTTTTTGCAAGGCAATAAAAGTGGTTGGTGTTTAAGTTTAATCTATTTTACTCCAGATTAATGCTTGCCAGCCAATACGAGTTAGCCTATTCTTAGGATACTATAAAAATATCTGTAAAACCTATACATGATTTCTGACACAGTTGTTGAACTTTCACGCTGGCAGTTTGCAGTTACTGCTTTATATCATTTTCTATTTGTTCCCTTAACCATTGGATTGTCCGTGCTTCTGGCAATTATGGAATCTACATATGTAATGACTGGCCGAGAGATTTATAAGGATATGACCCAGTTTTGGGGGAAATTATTTGGTATTAATTTTGCCTTGGGTGTTACTACCGGATTGACTATGGAATTTCAGTTCGGGATGAATTGGTCATATTTCTCCCATTATGTGGGTGACGTCTTTGGTGCCCCATTAGCGATTGAAGGCCTAATGGCTTTTTTTATGGAATCTACCTTTGTAGGTCTTTTTTTCTTTGGCTGGGACAGGTTGACTAGAGGTCAGCATTTAATCATTACCTGGCTAGTGGCGTTAGGTTCAAACTTATCTGCTTTATGGATATTAGTTGCAAACGGCTGGATGCAAAATCCAGTTGGTGCTGAATTTAATTATGAGACCATGCGTATGGAAGTGACTAGTTTTGGCGCTTTGATTTTTAATCCGGCAGCTCAGGTCAAGTTTGTACATACCGTAGCGGCAGGCTATACAACGGCATCATCTTTTGTGTTAGCCATTAGTGCATACTATATGCTAAAAGGCCGTGACTCTGCTTTTTCTCAGCGATCCTACACAATAGCCGCCGGTTTTGGTTTGGCGGCGGTTTTATCGGTAATCGTGCTAGGTGATGAGAGCGGTTATACTGATGGAGAAGTGCAAAAAGCCAAATTGGCTGCTATTGAAGCTGAATGGCATACAGATGAGCCCCCGGCAGCTTTTACCGTGGTTGGTTTTCCTGACCAGGAGGCGATGGTAACCCATGACGCGATAAAAATCCCTTGGGTTTTAGGCTTGATTGGTACTCGGTCTGTTGATACGCCGATTATAGGACTGTCAGAAATTTTAGAAAATAACCGTGTACGGATTCGTAGTGGAATTAAAGCATATGGGCTATTGCAGCGCCTTAGAGAAGGTGATCGAGATGAACGTTTGATAACAGAGTTTGAGTCCATCAAAAAAGATTTGGGCTATGGCTTGCTGTTAAAACGCTATACAGAAAATGTAGTAGATGCTACTGACGAGCAGATTGATCTTGCTGTTAAGAATTCCATTCCTCAGGTTGCGCCTTTGTTCTGGACTTTTAGAGTGATGGTAGCTTGCGGATTCATCATGCTCTTTGTTTTTATTGTTGCCGTGATTGCCAGTTCAATAAGAAAATGCCGGAAAAATTGGGTTTTTAGATTAAGCCTTTATACCTTGCCACTCCCTTGGATAGCCGTTGAAACAGGGTGGTTTGTGGCAGAGTTTGGACGGCAGCCATGGGCAGTTGCAGAGGTGCTGCCAACATTCCTAAGTGCATCTTCCCTATCTGAATGGGATATTATTCTGAGTCTCTCTGGATATGTTTTTCTCTATACTGTGTTTTTGGTGATTGAGGTGTTTTTAATGATGAAGTACATCAGGCAAGGGCCTAGTATTTTGCATAAAAGACGTTACCATTTTGAAATGGATGAAAGGGGCGGATAATGATTTTTGATTATGACACTTTAAGGATTATCTGGTGGGCCTTTTTAGGGCTTTTAATAATTGGTTTTGCCATAACCGGCGGTTATGATCTAGGTGTTGGTGTGCTGTTGCCTTTTTTAGGTAAAACGGACGAGGAAAGGCGCGTTATTTTAAATGCTGTTGGACCAACGTGGGAAGGTAATCAAGTTTGGTTTGTGATGGCTGGTGGCGCATTATTTGCAGCTTGGCCGACAGTTTATGCAGTATCTTTTTCAAGTATGTATTTTGCTTTGCTACTAACCTTATTTGCATTGTTTTTACGTCCTTTAGGTTTTGATTATCGCAGTAAAATGCCTGATCAAAAATGGCGGGGTAATTGGGATAAAGCGCTGTTTGTCGGCGGTTTTGTTCCTGCGCTGGTTTTTGGCATTGCTTTTGGCAACTTATTAAAAGGCATCCCCTTTCAATTTGAGAGTGATATGCGCATCGTTTATTTTGGCAATCTTTTAGGGCTGTTAAATCCATTCGCACTATTGGCGGGTTTGATCAGTATGTCCATGTTTATAATGCATGGGGCAGTTTATTTGCAAATCAAGACAGTGGCCAGTGTTGCCAGAAGAGCTAGAAAAACGGCGATTGCATTTACTTTAGTTACGATAATATTGTTTGCCTTGGCTGGCTGGTGGATTACCTTTCTTGATGGCTATCATATTACCTCAGCAATTTCTTCTAATCTCGCATCAAACCCTTTGGCAAAATTTGTTAAACGCGGGCCGGGATTATGGCTAGATAATTATGGACATATTCCGCAACTCTGGGCCATACCTGCTACCGCTTTTATCAGCGCCTTATGTACCATGATAATGTCAAGACTTAATAGGCCCGGAAGTGCCTTTATTTTTAGCTGCGTGACCATTGCCTCAATAATTTTGACTGCTGGCGGCTCACTGTTCCCCTTTATCATCCCTTCCAGCATTTCATTAAGCAGTTCATTGACCATATGGGATTCCAGTTCCAGTCTGGTGACTTTGAACCTTATGTTTTGGGTGACTGTTATTTTTTTACCGCTGATTATGATCTACACTAGCTGGGTGTTTCGAGTGTTCCGAGGCAAGGTAACTGTTGAACATATTCGTAAAAATAGCCATAAGCTATATTAGGAGGAGAGATGTGGTATTTTACTTGGATATTAGGGGTTTTGCTGGCCAGTTCACTAGGAATTATCAATGTACTCAGACTGGAGGCACAAGAGGCATTGGATCGTGAGCATACTGCAAGAGACCCTTTGACACAGCTGTTAACAAAAGAAAGTGTCATGGAGCGTCTAAGAGAAAAAGTTGACAACTCAAAGCGAAATGAACTGCCTTTTTCTTTGCTTTATATCAGTTTAACGGATTTTAAAATGAAGCATCAGTTGGCTGAACATGAAATGGATACTACGCTGTTTAAAGTTGTGGAGTCCATCAAGCAGGATATTAGAATTGGACGGGATATTGCGGCCAGAGTGGGTGATGAGGACTTTTTGCTTGCTATCCCTGGAGCACCAATAGATAGAGCAGTATTTATTGCAAATAGGATTAAGAGCAACATTTTTGCCAATGTTAAAACGCCAAATGGCACGGCAGTAGTGATTGCAATAGGATCTGTTGAATATTCCTGTCATACTGACAGCATAGCTGAAGAGGTTGCAATGGGTATGAGTGAGGTGGAGGCCTTGCTCAATATAGCCATTGGCAAGTGCTTTGAAGATACAATAGTTTGATGAGGGGCGAGGAGAGCTTAAACGGCCTGACAATTTCGCCAGTCATTAAATTGCAACAACCATAATAATAAAAAAGGTGTAGCCATGAAAAAAACATTCAATTACTTTTTAATAGGCATTTTGGCGTTTTTCCCCGTTTATGTCATTGGCCAAATCATTATCTTTGTTAATGACAGATTTTCCGATTTAATTCGGTTTGTGTATGGTTATTATGACAACTATCTGATAACGGCATTAATATTTGCAGGCAGTTTTTGTGTGTTTACTTATGTAGGCTATCGCCTGAGTAAAGTGGGAAAATCATGGATTATTTCCAGCATTGACTCAGTAATAGATCGAATTCCTCTATTAAATACCGTATATAGAGTCACCAAGAAAGTGGTCAATATGTTTTCTGGACATGAGGAGAAAGAAGCCAGAGAAGTAGTCTATATTGAATACCCTAAAGAAGGGTTGTGGGTTCCGGCCTATGTAACCAATAAAGAAAAGGATATGTATATCCTGTTCGTTCCTACCTCACCTAATCCAACGTCTGGCTTTACGGTTATCGTACATGAATCAAAGGTGGTTAAGTCCAAAATGAATGTAGAACAGGCAACCAGTTTTATTATCAGTGTCGGTGTGGATTTTGAAAAATCAGATGAAGCGACTGAATTGCTTAAATGAAAATATTTGAAGACTTGTTAACACAGATAAGCAGTTTAGTATGGGGGCCAGTTATGCTGGCCTTTTTATTGGGCGTCGGAATATTTTTAATGATCGGTCTAAAAGCATTTCCCTGGCGCTACACTTTAAGAGCTTTTGCATTGCTTTGGAAAACAAGGGAGTCAGGACAGGAAGGGGAGATATCTCCTTTTCAGGCTCTGATGACATCATTGTCAGCAACTATCGGCACAGGAAATATTGCCGGTGTAGCAACTGCTATTGCATTAGGTGGGCCGGGTGCGGTTTTTTGGATGTGGGTGACTGCGCTGTTCGGTATGGCAACAAAATACGCTGAAGCCTTGCTGGCGGTCAAGTACAGAGAGGTGGATGCATTAGGACATCATGTGGGTGGCCCTATGTATTATATTAAAAATGGATTGGGTGAAAAGTGGCATTGGCTGGCTGCTGTTTTTGCATTTCTGGGTGCGATAGCTGCTTTTGGCATTGGCAATATGGTACAGGCGAATTCTGTTGCTGATGCTGTTGAGTCTCTGTTTCACATTCCTGTCTGGCAAACTGGAGCGGTAATGACAGTATTGACTGCTGCTGTTATTTTGGGTGGCTTAGAGCGTATTGCTGAGGTTGCTTCCAAATTAGTCCCAGCAATGGCTATAGCTTATATTTCGGGTGCATTATTTGTTATTATTACCCATATAGATCAAGTGCCCGGTGCGTTGGTGCTAATTGTATCCAGTGCATTTACCGAAACAGCTGCAGTTGGCGGTTTTGCAGGTACGGCTGTTTGGGCTGCTATTCGGTTTGGCGTTGCAAGAGGCGTTTTTTCCAATGAGGCCGGATTGGGCAGTGCGCCTATTGCTCATGCTGCGGCCAAAACAAATAATCCTGTTCAGCAGGGAATGGTTGCCATGCTAGGCACTTTTATTGACACTCTAATTGTTTGTACCATGACGGCATTAGTAATTGTAATGACAGATGTTTGGTCTAGCGGCGAGACTGGTGCAGCTTTGTCTACTCTGGCTTTTAATGCGGCTATGCCGGGCTGGGGTGGCTATATTGTTGTTCTAGGTCTGGTTGTTTTTGCTTTTACCACTATATTAGGCTGGAGCTATTATGGTGAGCGATGCGCTGAATACTTATTTGGGGTAAAGGTGATCTGGCCTTATCGGGTGATTTGGCTATGTGCTATTCCTGTTGGGGCGATGGGTAAATTAGGTATTATTTGGTTGATGGCTGATGTAATGAATGGCCTGATGGCAATACCAAATTTGCTTGCTTTGGGGCTATTGAGTCCTGTTATTTTTAAGATGACTCAAGATTATTTAAAACGATAGGTTTTAAAGCTATTGACTGTATAGTTTCACTTGCTAGTATCTTGAGCTCGCTATGTGGCGATTTAATTATTACACCTGTGAATATAAAGTTATGCGTTAACCCTCCGGAAGTTATTAAATCCTCTCTCCCAAGATGTGCGTAATCTATACGTGCTAATTCTGGCGCATTTTGGTCTGATATTAATTGCTCGCCAATCTTTTGACATTCTTATTTTATCCTGTCAGCTCCAAATGCTAAAAGGTGAATTTTATCCTGAAACAGTTCACTGGCGAGTTGTTTTCCTGGCCGATGTTAGACTTTAACAGGTTGCTATAGATATAGAAGTGTGAGTGTTTTAAAGGCGGCGAATGAGAATGACGAAAATTCTGCATAAAGGTGTCAAAAAAATGTTGGCATGTACTATGCTTGGTCTTGTACTGTTAGTTTTTTATTTGAATCATTATTGGAGGTTATGACATGTTTGACGATTATTTCGAGGTTTTTCTGGCAGATACTAAAGAAGGCCGTGAGGTACATTACAATATTCGATATCAGGTTTATTGTGAAGAGCTGGGTTACGAAGATACTTCAAAATTCCCAGATCAGCTGGAATTTGATAAATGGGATCCCCAGGATGATGAAGATCAGCGATCTGTACTTTTTTTAGTGCGTCTTAAGCATACAAAGCAATGGATTGCAGCTATAAGAATTGCACACCATAATGGTGAGATGATACCTTTGCAGGAAGTTACTTCAGTTGATCATGAGATCGGCAATTCAGCGGTTGAAATATCTCGGCTTTGTATTGTTAAAGAGATTAGAGTGCCCTATACGCAAACATCCTACGGTATCGATGAGAATGATTTATCAAATAACCAATTGGCAATAAAGGACGATTCAGACGAGAAAATACAGATGTTTTATAGTAACCCTAAAATAAAAAGCACCATCATTTGGGGGCTGTTTAATGCGACTATGCAATATATTGCTGATAATAAGATTAAAAAGGCTTATCTGCTGACCAATAGGGCGCTTGTTAGAGTTCTTGGAAGGCAGGGTGTTGTTGTCGATAAAGTAGGGGATACTTTTGAGCATCGCGGAAAGCGTTCACCTTATCGTTTTGACGTACAAGAAATTCTAACTAAGCCTATTTGGAGTACATTTAAAAAAAGTTACAGCATGTATTCTGAACTATCTGGGTCTAGTGCAGCTAAACGGTGGGGATAGTTTTATTTCCAACTAGCTTTTCTCTTAGTACATTTTATTTTACTAAACTGAGTAAGACTCCGGCAGCAACTGCAGAACCAATTACACCTGCTACATTAGGCCCCATTGCATGCATAAGCAGGTAGTTATGAGGGTTTGCCTCAAGTCCTACTTTATTGGCTACCCGGGCCGCCATAGGAACAGCCGATACACCGGCAGCACCAATTAATGGATTGATAGGCGTACTGCTAAATTTATTCATGATTTTTGCCATGATTACTCCGCACGCAGTGCCTATACTGAATGCAATCGCTCCTAAAGCTAAAATGCCCAATGTTTCAGCCTTTAGAAAAGCGTCTGCACTGAGTTTTGAACCAACAGCGAGACCTAGAAAAATAGTCATGATATTGATTAGTTCATTTTGAGCTGTTTTACTGAGCCTTTCTACTACACCGCAGGCGTTCATTAAATTGCCCAGGCAAAACATGCCGACTAAGGGAGCTGAAGATGGAAGCAGCAACGCACTCATAGTTAATAGCATTAACGGAAAAACAATTTTTTCAGTTGGACTTACTGAGCGAAGCTGTTGCATTTCGATTTTACGTTCATCCTCTGTTGTCAGTGCTCGCATGATTGGAGGCTGAATTAAAGGTACCAACGCCATATAGGAATAAGCGGCAACTGCAATGGCACCTAGTAAATCAGGAGCAAGTTTTGAGGCGACATAAATTGCAGTAGGTCCATCGGCACCCCCGATAATGGCGATAGCTGCGGCATCTTTTAAAGAAAAATCCATGCCGGGAATAAAATTGAGTGCCAGTGCACCCAAAAGTGTGGCAAAAATGCCAAACTGAGCCGCGGCCCCTAAAAATAGAGTTTTAGGATTGGCCAGCATGGGGCCAAAATCAGTCATTGCGCCTACACCCATAAAAATTAGCAGCGGAAAAATGCCTGTTTTAATGCCGAAATATAAGTAATGTAAAAGGCCTCCTTCTTCGGCTATGCCTGCAACTGGAATGTTGCTTAAAATGGCACCAAAACCGATAGGAAGTAAAAGCAGAGGTTCAAAACCTTTTTTGATGGCAAGATAAAGCAGTAAAAAACCCACCAGCATCATAAATGCTTGAGGGCCGGTAAAGTTATAAAGGCCAGTGCTTTCCCAAAGGGCAATGAGGTTTTCCATAGAGCTTTTTTCTAGTTTAGATTATTTGGTAGAGAGTATGCAAGCATTTAGCCTGCCCCCTGTTTTTAGCAAAGGGCGGAAGTATGAGCCTGGACTAAAGTGTTATTAATGCTTCGCCTACTGCAACAGCATCACCCTCTTTAATATTGAGGGCGCTGACAGTTCCTGAAATTTTTGAGCGGACTTCTGTTTCCATTTTCATGGCTTCCATAATTAATACGACATCCCCCTGAGCAACATGAGAACCAAGGGTTACATTGATCTTTAAAATATTGCCAGCCATAGGCGACTCAATTAATTCGCCGTTGCTGCTAACTGGGGCAGGAGCGGTGCCTATTTGCTGTACACTGATGTTTGAACCGCCTGGGCCTACGGCGACATTGTAATTTCTACCATCAACGTTAACAGAGTATGTTTCTGTTTCTGATGACGTACTAGATACCGGTGTTTCACCTGTTACATGTTTTTCAGAATTGGGCGCAGGTTCAAAAGCATCTGGGTTATAGCGATTGGCAATAAACTTCCAGCCAACCTGTGCAAAAAGTCCATTAATTAAAGCATCTTCTTCAACATTATCAGCAAGCCTAATACCTTCGTCTTTAGCTTTTTCTTCAACATCGGCGATGAGCTTGTGCATTTCCGGTTCAAGCAAATCAGCAGGGCGACAGGTAATGGCTTCGCCGCCTTCCAATACGCGAGCCTGTAGTTCTTGATTGACGGGGGCAGGTGCTGCGCCATATTCGCCTTTTAAAACGCCAGCTGTTTCTTTGGTAATTGTTTTATAGCGTTCGCCAGAAATCACATTGAGTACTGCCTGTGTTCCGACAATTTGCGACGTAGGTGTTACCAAAGGAATAAAGCCGAGATCTTCGCGGACTTTAGGGATTTCTGCCAATACTTCATCAAATTTATCGTCAGCTCCCTGTTCTTTAAGCTGACTTTCCATATTAGTCAGCATTCCGCCGGGGACTTGAGATGTTAGAATTCTGCTATCAACTCCTTTTAAGCTACCTTCGAATTGAGCATATTTTTTTCGCACATCTCTAAAGTAGTGAGCAATATCTTCAAGTTCATTTAAATCTAAACCGGTAGATCTTTCCTGGTCATCTAGGCAGGATACAATTGTTTCGGTAGGGCTATGGCCATAGGTCATGCTTAAAGAAGAGATGGCTGTATCAACATTGTCAATGCCTGCTTCTGCGGCTTTGATGAGAGTAGGTACGCTTAAACCTGTCGTTGCATGGCAATGCAGGTGAATTGGAATATTAGTTGCCTGCTTCAATTTGGTGACTAATTCGTAGGCATCATACGGTTTTAATAGGCCGGCCATATCTTTAATGCAGATAGAATGAGCTCCCATATCTTCAATTTGCATGCCTTGGGCAACCCAGGTGTCTATTGTATGAAAAGGGCTGGTAGTATAAGAGATAGTTCCTTGGGCGTGAGCATCAGTATTAAGTACAGCTTTAACTGCCTGCTTGATGTTTCTCATATCATTCATGGCATCAAAGATACGAAACACATCGATACCATTGACAGCACAGCGCTCTACAAATTTATCGACAACGTCATCAGCATAATGACGATAACCTAAAATATTCTGGCCACGAAATAGCATTTGCTGTGGCGTGTTTGGCATAGCAGCCTTAAGCAGGCGCAAACGTTCCCAAGGGTCTTCGCCTAAGTATCGGATGCAAGAATCAAATGTTGCACCACCCCAAGATTCAATCGACCAGTAACCGATGCCATCCAGCTTTTCACAAATAGGAAGCATGTCTTCTATGCGTAAGCGAGTCGCTAAGATTGACTGATGTGCATCTCTCAGCACAACTTCTGTTATACCTAAAGGCTTTTTGACCTCTGCCATATGTGTCTCCTGTGACCTTTTTGGGTCAGTTTAAATAAAGCTAACTTTGTGGGCTGCTTTAAGTTTCCTGAAATTAATTATTTATTGCGGTATTGATGTATTGCCGCACTTATTGCGGCAATAACGCCCGCTTCTGTATGACCAGCAGAGGCGGATGCCGAGTGTATTTCGTTTATAGCTGGCTCGGGAAAGAATTTCTCAATTGTATAGGTCATAATGTTGACCATTACAATCATCAAGGCTAAGAAGGCAAACACAATCCCCATCCCTATAAGCATTATTTCTATGCCTGAGCTTAACATTTCGTTCATCGCTATTCTCTCTGAAACAATTATTAGAATATTATAGCATATTTTTTGTCGCTAATTGGGGAGGGTATAAGTTGGAGAATAGCTTTATAATAGTCCGATTATTCTATCTGTAGGAGAGGCGTATAGTGGCTGAAAAGCAAAAATCAGAACAGCAGTGGCGTGAGAAATTAACCCCTGAGCAGTTTGAGGTCTGTAGAAAAAAGGGGACAGAAAGACCTTTTTCGGGTGAATATGCCAATTGTAAAAAACAGGGGATTTATCTCTGTTCATGCTGCGGCCAAAAATTATTTACTTCTGAAAGTAAATTTGATTCGGGGTCTGGCTGGCCAAGTTTTTGGGATGTGATTGATGCTGAAAATATCAACCAAATAACAGATGAAACACATGGCATGAAAAGAGTAGAGGTAACTTGTAATTCATGTGATGCACATTTAGGGCATGTCTTTGAAGATGGGCCGCAGCCTACAGGCTTTCGCTACTGTATCAATTCAGTGTCTTTGGAGTTAAAGGAAAAATGATCACAGCACAGCAGCAGGTTAAAGATTTACTGGATTTTATTGATAATAGCCCCAGTCCATATCATGCCGTTAAAAACATTGAAGAAAAGCTGAGCGCGTTTGACTTTAAAAGACTAAATGAAACTGAAAAATGGGATTTAAAGCCAGGTTCCAGGTATTTTATTGTTAGAGACGACTCTTCCATAATTTTTTTTGTATTGGGAAAAAAACCATTATCTGAAACGGGATATAGAATTTTAGGCGCTCATACCGATTCACCAGGTTTAAAAATTAAGCCAAATGCAGTCAATAATGCGGATGGCTTGCTGAGACTGGGTGTGGAAGTTTATGGCGGGCCTATTTTAGCGACATTTACTGACAGAGATTTAAGCTTGGCTGGCAGAATCAGCTATAAAGCCGCATCTGGTGATATTGCCAGTCGGCTAGTGCGGTTTGATCAAGCACTGCTACGATTGCCAAATCTCGCTATTCATATGAATAGAAAGGTTAATGAAGACGGTTTAAAGCTACATAAACAAACTGAACTGCCTTTGATTTTGGCTGTGGCGGTTGAACAGCAGCTGTCTGAAAAATATTTGCATAATTTATTGGTAAAAGCTTCGGATATTGATGCACATGATATTCTGTCCTGGGAACTTAGTGTGTACGATACTCAAAAAGGTGTGTTTTGGGGGGATAATAAACAGTTCTACGCAGATAGTCAGTTAGATAATTTAGCTTCCTGTCATGCAGGCATGCAAGCGCTTTTAGATGAAAACACCTTAAATTCGGACAATACTTTAGTTTGTGCATTTTTTGATCATGAAGAAATAGGCAGCGAAAGTACCAAAGGGGCTAGTGGCTGTTTTCTGCCTGATGTTTTACAGCGGATTGGTTTTGCAATGGATGTTGATAAAGAGGACTATCAGCGAGCGCTTGCACGAAGTTTTATGATCAGTGCGGATATGGCTCATGCCTATCAGCCTAATTTTCCCTCAGCTTATGAACCGGAGCATAAAGTGACTGTCAATAGAGGACCGGTTATTAAGGTGAATGCAAATCATCGCTATAGTTCAGAGAGTCTTTCCGAAGCGATGTTTATTAGCTGGTGTGAGGCGAGTGAGGTGCCGTATCAAAAATATTCACACAGAGCCGATATTCCCTGTGGCAGTACCATAGGCCCCATGACGTCTGCAAAACTGGGCATTAGAACTGTAGATGTGGGCAACCCTATGTGGGCAATGCATAGTATTAGAGAAAGTGCTGGGGTTGAGGACCATTGTTATATGATTAAAGTTTTAAATACCTTTTTTTCGGTGGAATAAAATAATTAATCTATACTGTATGTTTCTGCATTTCAATTCTAAACAATGAAGCCGTTAGATATAATTAATGTGCTTATTTGAGCTATACTTTAGATGATTCTAGCAGAGATCAGTTAAATACATTTGTTGCAAGTTAAAAATTGTGAAGTACGTTGAACTTAATAAATCATACTAAAAAACTTAATTTAATGGGTTTTCGCAGGATGAGACATGGTTATTTTTTGGTAAGAATTTTTTAATGAGATTACTTTTATTTTTATTAAGTATATTCTTTTTTAGTCAGTCGGCTGCTGAAGAAAGAGACGTTGAATATAAAGTAAAAGCCGGCTATCTCTACAATTTTACCAAATTCATTACTTGGCCTGAAAATAAATCAAAAACCTTTGATTTATGCATCTTTGGCAAAGATCCTTTCGGCCCTATTATTGACCCGATTGAAAAAAGAACGGTAAAGAACAAGCCTATTCGTTTGTATCGGATACAGAAACTGCAAGAGGCAAAACATTGTCATTTAATCTATTTTTCATCGCTGGCAAGTGGGCAAATATCTTGGCCCGGCATCTTAACAGTTAATTCTGCTTCCCCAGCTTTAACTGTGGGAGAGTCAAAACAGTTTGCCGAGACTGGGGGCATGATTGCCTTTTTTAAACGAGAAAATAAAGTCAAGTTATATATTAACTTGAAGAGTCTACGAAACAGCGGGTTGGAAGTCAGCGCAAAACTATTGGAAGTTGCTGAAGTTTATGAGGGGGGAGTCCAATGATTAAGCCTCTTCGAAATCTATCCATTCAAAATAAACTGATATCCATTCTGCTTTTTTCCAGCATTTCCGGATTAATGATCGCTGTTCTGCTAATGCTGGTATTTCAGGTGTCTAGTTTTAAGCAGAATATACAGAATGAACTGTCAACAATGGCAGAACTGATAGGCAATAGAAGTACTGCCGCATTATCCTTTGATGATGTTGATTTAGCCAGGGAAAACCTATCCTCTCTCACTCAGTTGGCAACTGTTCGTTCTGCCTGCCTTTATGGCAAGTACGGACAGGTGTTCACTTCTTTTAAAGCCCCTGAGTACCCAGGTTCCCCATGCCCAGAAAACTATGCTAAGCAAAGAACGTATTTTGAGGAGACATTTCTCTATATCTACAAACCTATTGTACTTGATGCTGAAAGATTGGGGACGCTCTATATCCGGGCTGATTTAAAAGATGTTTTTTTTAAAAAACTTCAATCTTTAGTCTTGCTTTTTGTCGTGCTATTGGTAGCGACTATTGTTACTTATTTATTAACGGCACCTTTACTTCGAGTCATCACAACGCCGCTAAATAAACTTTTAAAAACAGTAAATAAGATTACCCATGAACGGGATTATTCACAGAGAGCATTAAAACAGGATGATGATGAGGTTGGCAAACTGGTTGATGCATTTAATGAAATGATTGTCACAGTTGAGCATCAAAATGATGCATTGACAGTTGCTAAAAACCATTATCTCGCTCTTTATGATGATAACCCGACGATGGTGTTTCATTTGAGTGCAGAGTATGTGATCGTATCTGTCAACAAATTTGGTGCAAAGCAACTGGATTTAACTAGTGAAGAGTTACGCAACTGTTCAATTTTTGATTTTGTTCATCCTGATGATTTGCATGCTGAGAGATTGCTGTTTAAAGCATGCAGGCTATCTCCTCATAAAGTTCATAAGCAGGAGCTTAGAAAAATTTGCCGAGATGGAAGAGTGATCTGGGTAAGGGAAACAGTACGAATAATAAATGGAGAAAATCAACAGGATAATTTTCTGTTGGTTTGTGAAGATGTAACAGAAACACGGATGCTGTCAGAAAAAATAGAGTATCAGGCAAGTCATGATGCCTTGACAGGGCTGGCAAATAGAAGCGAATTTGATGGGATTCTTCAGCAGGCAGTAGAGCAGGCAGGTAAAGGGGAGAGGGAGCATGCACTTTGCTATTTGGATTTGGATCAATTTAAAGTTGTTAATGATACTAGCGGACATATGGCTGGAGATGAGCTGTTAAGGCAGTTGAGTGAGGTTTTAAGGGGACATGTCAGAAAAGGAGATATACTGGCTCGTTTAGGCGGTGATGAATTTGGTGTATTGATGCATAACTGTTCCCCAGAAGAAGCTTTTCATGCCTGTGAAAAACTGAGGAATGTGATTAGGGATTTTCAGTTTGCCTGGGAAGACAGAAGTTTTTCCGTTGGGGTCAGTATTGGCATATCATCCATTAGCAAAGGTACAGGCAATGCCGTTGACAGTCTAAAAGAAGCTGATGCCGCCTGTTATGCCGCAAAAGAAAAGGGGCGCAATAGAGTTCATGTTTTTCGAATTGATGATGAAGAATTAGCCTTGCGGCAGGGAGAAATGCAATGGGTAGAAAAAATTCAGCGGGGACTTGATGAAAATCGTTTTACTTTGTATGGACAGCTGATTGTTCCTGTTTCTGCGTTTTCCGAAAATCAGAAGGGTCGGCATTTTGAAACACTGGTTCGCTACGTGGATGAAAAAGGGAATACTATTCCGCCAGGTGCATTTTTACCTGCTGCAGAAAGATATAATATGGCAACCGCTTTGGATAAGTGGGTTATAACGCATTTATTTGAATGGCTGGAATGTCATCCTGATTTCTTACATAAACTAGCGGTATGTTCAGTTAACTTATCTGGGCTCTCATTATCTGATGAAAGCATGTTGAACTTCATTACAGAAACATTTGAACGCTATTCAATTCCAACTGAAAAAATCTGTTTTGAAATTACAGAAACTGCGGCTATTGGCAACCTGAATAATGCGACAAAATTTATTCGGCACCTACGGGGAATGGGCTGCTCCTTCTCGCTTGATGATTTTGGCAGTGGCCTCTCTTCCTTTGCCTACTTAAAAAATCTGCCAGTCGATTATCTAAAAATTGATGGTCTGTTTGTTAAAGATATTCTTGATGACCAGGTGGATTTGGCAATGGTGAAATCTATTAATGAGGTAGGGCATGTGATGGGAAAGAAAACCATTGCCGAATTTGTCGAAAATGAACAGATTTTTGATTTGCTGAATGGACTGGGTGTAGATTATGCGCAGGGGTATGGCATTGCAAAACCTGTTCCTCTGGATAAATTACTATGATATTAAATGTTTAGGGCGAATGCTTGATAAAATATACGATCTTTGAAGAAAGTTTTTATTTTTGGTCTAAAGTTAGATTATGGATAAACAAAAAGTAATTAAAAGATTACGTAGGCAGGCTGCAGTTATTGCAACATTGTCGGTATTCTGTGCTCCGGCATCAGCATCAGTAGATGAAATGGATGATTTCTTTTCAATGTCACCGGAACAGCTCGCCAATATTTCTGTGAGTATTGCTACAGGTACCGCAAAACCAGTTTATCAGTCAGCAGCTGTGACAACTGTCATTACTTCAGAACAAATTAAAACCATGGGAGCAACGGAATTAAGCCAGGTATTAGAAACAGTGCCAGGGTTGCATGTGCGTATTCAAACGGTAACCAATGATGCCGTTTATTCGATGCGGGGCATTGGCAATGGTGTTAACTCTCAAGTTCTGATCATGCTTAATGGGACCCGTTTTTCAGTGCCTTATAAGGGCAGCACAATGACAGGCACGGAGTTGCCTGTTGAAGCAATTCAGCAAATTGAAGTGATTAGAGGACCTGGATCTGCCTTATATGGTGCAGATGCTTTTGCTGGGGTGATTAATATAATAACAAAAAAGGCAAAAGATATTGCTGGAACCGAAATAGGTTTTCGTGGCGGTTCCTGGGATACTCAAAGTGCCTGGGGGCTGCATAGTAATAAGTGGTTAGGCTGGGATATAGCGTCAACTCTGCAATATGCACATAACAATAATGATGACGATAGAATAATCAATTCTGATGCACAATCACGATTTGATGTGATAAAGGATACCAAGGCATCGTTAGCACCAGGAGAAATGCAAACTCAATCTGAGAGGTGGAATGCACATTTAAACCTGCAACGTGAGCATTGGGATGTTGGGTTTTGGGCATTTAATACAGTGGATCGTGGTTCAAGAGCGGGTGCAGGAGGCTCTTTAGATAATAAAGGTAAGCTAAATAATGAAAGTTATTTGGGAGATTTACGTTTTTCTTCTGAAGGTTCGATTGAGGACTGGGTGATTTCTGCTCATGCCAGTTATCTATATACTAATGTAGATGCAGAAATACATGTTTTTCCTGATGGAGCTAATTTGCCAATCGATAGTGAGGGAAATCCTGATCCTAGGGAATTGGAGAGATTTGTTTTATTTCCTGATGGAATGATAACGCGTGTTGGTATTAAGAATCAGGTTGTTGCATTTGAGGTGAGTTCTCTGTTTACAGGTTTTGAGAATCACTTGTTAAAAATAACTTCAGGGTATCGTTATGAGCAGGTATCTACTCAAGAGTCGCGTAATTTTGGGAATGGTGTATTATCTGCTAATGCAATAGATAGTTCAATAATGGTGATTGATGGGGCGTTAACAGATATTACTGGACCAGATTTAGTGTTTTTGCCCAATTCACAGCGATCAATTTGGTCTGTGGCATTGCAGGATGAGTGGCAAATTTCTCCCAACTGGTCTCTTACAGCAGGTGTACGTTATGATCACTATTCAGACTTTGGCAGTACGTTTAATCCTCGGTTTGCATTAGTTTGGAATGTGTCTGAGCAATTAAATGCTAAACTACTATATGGCCGTGCATTTAGAGCTCCTGGTTTTTTAGAACAAAAACAAAATAGCCAGCTATTTCTTGGAAATTCTGATCTTGAACCAGAAAAAATTGAAACAGTTGAGCTGGCTTTTGACTATCGCCCTATCAACAGGTTAAGACTTGCAAGTAATTTTTATTTCTATACCATTGATGATTTGATAGGCACAGTAGGGCAGTCGAAAAACGGTGTAAAAACCGCCGCAAATACATTAGGACAAACCGGCTATGGTGCAGAATTTGAATGGGATTGGGCATTTTACGAACAATGGAGTTTGAAAGGAAACTATGCTTGGCAATATGCTCGAAATGAAGAGGCTAACCGTCGAGTTAGCCAAGTTCCTGAGCATCAGGTATATGTGGCTGTTGCATGGAGCTTTTTACCAAAATGGCAGCTGCAAACTCAATTAAACTGGGTAGGGCATAGGCTTAATGAGCGCAATAGTACAAATGATCAGTTAAAAGATTATCAGACAGTTGATGTGACCCTGAATAGCAAACGTTTTTTTGGTTACATTGACTTTTCAGCATCTGTAAGGAATGCTTTTAATTCTCATGGTAAAGAGGCCTCCACAGATAGCTATAAAGAAAACCTGCCAATCGCTAGCCGAAGTTTTTACTTGGAAACAACTGTTCATTTTTGAAAAATATACTTTCAGCTGATGGCGAACTTTACTTAGTTAAAAGCTTTTGTCAGGAAGAAGAAGCGTGCCAATTATTTGCTCTGTTTCTGGATACTTTAGCCTGGCAGCAAGAGCAGATCTTTCTTTATGGGCGTTGGGTAAAAGTCCCTAGATTGATGTGCTGGTATGGCGATAAAGACGCGATGTACCAATATTCAGGTGTGAATCATCAGCCATTGCCATGGACTGAACTGCTACTGTCGGTTAAGGAAAAAATTCAGGCGTATTATCCATGTACTTTTAATAGTGCAATGGCCAACCTATATCGCAATGGAAATGATTCCATGGGCTGTCATGCTGACGATGAGAGAGAATTAGGTCATAATCCCATTATTGCTTCCCTGAGTTTGGGGGAGTCACGCCGGCTTAAGTTCCGACACAAGAAAAGTAAAGAGGTTCTGGATATTGTTTTGGGGCATGGCGACTTGCTGTTGATGGCAGGAGAAATCCAGCATCATTGGCGACATGAATTGCCAAAAACAAAGAATACCAAGTCTGAGCGGATTAACTTAACTTTTAGACAAGTAAAACCCACTCTCTGAAGGAGTGGGCTGAAGTGATGAGGGGGATTAATTAATAGCCTTAAACCCAATATCATTCCGGTAAAAAGCATTGTTCCAGTGTATATTCTTAGTTAGTTCATATGCTTTGTGCTGTGCATCTACAATATCTTTGCCTAATGCACAGGCACATAAAACTCGCCCTCCAGAAGTGACGATATTGCCATTCTTTTCTGCTGTACCAGCATGGAATATTTTAGTATCAGCTTGTTCCCTATCAGGCAAACCCGAAATGACATCGCCTTTGTTATAGCTGTCAGGATAACCGCCAGCCGCTAAAACAACCCCAAGAGCCGAGCGGTTATCCCATTCGGTGGTGGTATTGCCAAGATTTTTGTTTAATGCGGCCAAACATAAATCAGCTAAGTTACTTTTTAAACGCATCATAATGGGCTGGGTTTCAGGGTCACCAAAACGGCAATTATATTCTAATACTTTTATCTTTCCCTGTTTGCTGATCATTAAGCCAGCATATAAGAACCCGATGTATGGCACATCATCATCCCGCATACCTTTAAGTGTCGGATTAATCACCTCATCCATCACTTTTTTATGGATTTCTGGCGTAACGATAGGGGCGGGGGAATAAGCACCCATGCCACCGGTATTAGGACCTTTATCGTCATTGTCTCTGGCTTTATGATCTTGTGATGTTGCCATTGGTAAAGCATTATCACCATCAGCAATAACGATAAAGCTGGCTTCTTCACCTTCTAAAAACTCTTCAATAACAACGCGATGGCCTGCATCTCCAAAGCTGTTTCCTGATAGCATGTCTTTTACAGCATCAATTGCCTGATGTTCAGTTTCAGCAACAATTACACCTTTCCCGGCGGCTAACCCATCAGCTTTTACAACGATAGGGGCACCTTTTGTCTTTATATAGTCTATCGCTAGCTGGGTGTTAGTAAAGCTTTGATATTCGGCAGTAGGAATATTATGCCTAAACATAAATTCTTTAAAAAAAGTTTTAGAGCCTTCCAGTTGAGCCGCTTTTGCTGTGGGGCCAAAACATTTTAAACCTGCTTTACTAAAGGCGTCTACGATACCGATAACTAAAGGAACTTCTGGGCCGATAATAGTTAATGCGACACCTTCTTGCTGGACAAATTTGATTAATGCAGGAATATCTTCGACATTGATGGCAACATTAATAATATTATCTTCTAATGCAGTACCTGCATTGCCAGGTGCTACAAAAACAGTGCTTACATTTGGGGCCTGTTTGGTTTTCCAGGCAAGGGCATGTTCACGGCCACCGCTACCGACGATAAGTATTTTCATTATAGTTTTTTTAGCTTTCCCGCTTTAGAAAAGGGGGGTTAAGGAAGGGATATTAATGCCTAAAATGACGCATACCAGTAAATACCATAGCAATATCATGTTCATCTGCGGCTTCAATCACTTCATTGTCACGCATGGAGCCTCCTGGCTGGATAATGGCTGTAATACCAGCTTCTGCAGCGGCATCTATACCGTCTCTAAAAGGGAAGAAGGCATCAGAAGCCATTGCTGAACCGAGAACCGCTAATCCTTCATCTTCAGCTTTAATGCCAGCAATTTTAGCAGAATAAACTCGGCTCATTTGTCCAGCGCCTATGCCGATAGTCTGTCCGTTTTTACAGTAGACAATGGCATTTGATTTTACAAATTTTGCTACTTTCCAGGCAAAAAGCATATCAGCCATTTGCTGTTCAGTTGGTTGACGTTTGCTGACAATTTTAAGGTCAGTTTTTGTGATTTGGCCAAAATCTTTATCTTGTACCAATAAACCGCTGGCAACGCGTTTAAAATCAAAAGCGTGTTTGTTTTCATTATCCCAAATACCGCATTCAAGAACGCGGACATTTTTCTTTTCAGCCAAAACGGTTTTAGCTGCATCGCTAATAGAAGGGGCAATGATAACTTCAACAAACTGACGTTTAATAATCTCAGCCGCAGTTTTTTCATCTAATGCCTGGTTAAACGCAATAATGCCGCCAAAAGCTGAGGTAGGGTCCGTTGCATAGGCCAGATCATAAGCAGTGAAAATATCCTTAGCCTGAGCTACACCGCAAGGGTTGGCATGTTTAACAACGACACAGGTGGGCTGATCAGTGAATGATTTAACGCATTCTAAAGCTGCATCGGCATCAGCAATATTGTTATAGGACAATTCCTTGCCCTGTATTTGTGTTGCCGAAGCAATAGTGCCTGCTTCTGGAGTTTTTTCAGTGTAAAAGGCCGCGTTTTGATGAGGGTTTTCACCATATCGCATGGCTTGGGTATGGTTAAATTGCAGATTTAATGTTTCTGGGAATTGAACCTTGTTAACAGCACTTAGATACACAGAAATGGCTGTATCATATTTCGCAGTATGTTCAAAACTTTTTAAGGCTAAGTTAAAGCGTGTCGAGGCTGAAATGCTGATGTCATTGGTCTTCAATTCTTCGAGAGTCGGGCCGTAGTCATTATAATCGACAATAACTGAAACATCAGCATGATTTTTTGCGGCGGCTCGGATCATGGTTGGGCCGCCAATATCAATATTTTCAATCGCGGTGGCTAAATCACAATCCGGGTTTTCCACGGTCTGTTCAAAGGGGTATAAATTTACCACAACCATATCAATAGGGTTGATGCCATTTGCAAGCATTACGTCATCATCAATCCCTCTGCGTCCTAAAATGCCTCCGTGAATCTTAGGGTGCAAGGTTTTAACTCGACCATCCATCATTTCCGGAAAATCTGTGTAGTCAGAGACCTCAGTGACGGCGACATTATTTTCAGCAAGAAGTTTGGCTGTACCGCCTGTTGATAGTATTTCTATGCCGAGCTGATCTAATTCCCGACAAAAATCAAGGATTCCTGTTTTGTTGGAGACACTAACAAGGGCACGGGTAATTTTTTTGTTCATGTGAATTTTAAAAAATATGTATGTAGGAATAAGTTTTTAAGATAAATCATAAAGATCAAGTTTTTTTCGTAATGTACTGCGACTTAAGCCTAATATTTTGGACGCTTTGGTTTGGTTTTGCCCGCAATAGTCTAATGCCGCTTCTATTAGGGGCTTTTCAACCTCACTAATGACCATTGCATGCAACCCACTGGTATCGTGGCCATTTAACTGCTCAAAATAAAGTTCCACAGTTTTTTTTACATGGACTGATAGAGGTATGGGCGTTTTTGTTTTGTCAATGATGATGACTTTTTCGATTTGCTGCATTAATTCTACATTTCCTGAAATTTATTGATATAAGAATTCAGTGTATGAAAACGCTGAATTAACTAAAGATATTTGTTGCATTGGGGTAGTTGCCTGATAGATTTCTTTTTTATGGGCAAGAGGAAGATTGCCTAAATTATCAAAATACCAGCCTATATGTTTGCGGGCTATTTTAACACCGCTGTCTGTTCCATAGAAACTATATAATTGTTCCAGATGCATATTAACAATAGATTGGATATCTTTAAGTGTTGGGGCACTATAATCTGTGTTGCTAAGAGCTTGCTGAATTTCTTTAAAAATCCATGGTTTGCCTTGAGAAGCTCGGCCTATCATAATGGCATCAGCCCCTGTATAGTCCAAAACATGCTTAGCCTTCTGTGTGTCAGTGATATCGCCATTAGCAATGACAGGAAGGTTAACCGCTTGCTTTACATGTTTTATAGTTGCATATTCAGCATCGCCGTTAAATTTGCAGGCACGCGTTCTACCATGAATGGTAATAGCGGCAATGCCTGACTGCTCAGCAATCTGGGCAATATTAATGGCATTTTTACTATTTTTATCCCATCCTGTACGAATTTTCAGGGTAACAGGAATGTCTATAGCTTTTACGACCGCATCCAGAATTTTTTTAACTAATATTTCATCTTTAAGCAAAGCTGAACCGGCTGCAACAGAGCAGACTTTTTTTGCAGGACACCCCATATTTATATCAATAATTTGTGCACCACGCTGCTGGTTAAGTAAAGCTGCTGCAGCCATATGATGTGGGTCTGTACCTAAAATCTGTACTGAACGTAATCCGGTTTCTCCAGAATAGTCAGTTTTTAATAGCGTTCGTCTGTGTTTTTGTAAGCTAGGATGAGATGCAACCATTTCAGACACAGCTAATCCCACACCAAATTTACGACATAATTCGCGAAAGGGGCGGTCAGTTATTCCGGCCATGGGGGCAAGAATTAGTTTATTGCTAAGTGTATAAGGACCAATTTTCATCTAAGGCTGCCCGCAACAAATAACCCACCAATGGTACTTATCTATTTGTCTGTAATCGATGCTGTTGTTTCAGTTGCATAGCTTACTAAGCGCCTATACATCTGTACCAAAGAAAGGCAAAAATATAACGCAATACTGGTGGGGTATTTATTGCGAGTTGCCTAAATTGAGTAGCGAAGATGTTGCAGGCAATATCTCCGCTATTATATTTATTTTAAATCCTTATCGTGCTCATCTGTAAAGATAGGGTTGGATAAGTCGTCCTTATGCAGTTTTGCCGCATCTTCCGGGTAAATATGCCAAAAGGATTTGTCAATTGAACCGTTTTTATAAGTTTCTTTTTTGCCGTGGGCAAAAGGGCACCACCAGTTTTCGACCACTTTAACCAGATAGGAATGCCATTCGAAAAGAGCAACACTGTAGGGACAATAAACAGTACAGTTAAGAATCCAATATAGCTTAGACTGAGCTAAGCTATATTTGAATGATCCATCCATGGTAATCTGGTTTTTCATTGTATAGCGGTGTGATGATTTTTCAGGAAGATAATCACTCCATTTTTTAACATTTTTTGCACCACATAAAATAAGGCTGTAGTAAGTCCAGTATGCACTTAAAACGATAAAAGGAAATGTCAAAATAGGTAAATAAATGAATATTAAACCGATGGTTCTGGATAATATTGACATTTTTGTATGGTTTTCACCAATCCGAACTCGATCGGCGGCACATTGTTCACAGGCTTTCATTTTTCTTCTCAGTTGTAGTAGTTAATAAAATATCTTGGTTGAGCATTTGATAGATGCTTACGCAACCGGCGCAGCAGAAATGTTTTTCTCCTTCTTTTGTCTGTAGGCTAAATCCCGATATTTTAACGGGTAAACTGCAAAGTGGGCAGGGTTCAAACTTTTTCATAATAAAGATTATAAACTGCCGGATACAGAACAGAAATAAGTTTTTAGATATTCTGTTTCGGGAATTGAAGGATGAACAGGATGATCGGGGCCTTGGCTGCCTGTAGCAAAAAAGACTAAATGCCGGTCTATATGCCGTGCAGAGGAGCGTAGGATTTCATGTAAATTAGCTTTGCTTAAATGGTGAGAGCAAGAAGCAGAAACTAAAATGCCATTTTTACTTAAAACCTGTAGTGCCAGATGATTTAATCGCCGGTAGGCTTCGTAGCCAGCTTTAAAATCTTTTTTTCGTTTAATCAGTGCGGGTGGGTCCAATATGATAATGTCATAGCGCTCCCTGTTTTCGCGAGCCTGTTTTAGAAATTCAAAAACATCGCTGCGTACAAATTTCATTCTATCCTGTACATTGTTGAGTTCGGCGCTGCTTTGTGCCAAGGATAATGCAGATTCAGAGCTGTCAACGCAGGTAGTTTCTGATGCACCTGCCACTGAGGCCGGAATTCCCCAGGCACCGGAATAGGAAAACAAATCTAGCACGCGTTTGTCTTTTGCAAGTTTAGCCAATCTAGCACGGCTGTCGCGATGGTCATAAAACCAGCCTGTTTTTTGGCCGTCAACAGCATTTAATTGAAACTTGATATTGTTTTCTTCGATAATCAGCATTTCGGGCATAGTGCCATAGATAACTTCAGATTCTTGTGACAGATTTTCCAGCTGTCTTTGGCTGTTATCATTTTTTAAGATAATGGCTTCTGGAGAAAGCAGTTCAATCAGAGTATTGATGAGTGCTTCTTTTTGCTTTTCAATGCCGGCCGTGGTGATTTGGACCGATAAAACGGAGCCGAAGCGGTCTATGACCAAGCCTGGCAAGCCATCACTTTCCCCAAATATTAAGCGATAATAAGGTTTGTCAGGGAATATATGTTCTCGAAAGGCAAGGGCACTGCTGATTCTGTTTCTAAACAGGTTGCTGCCTATTTTTTGTGAGGGTTTTCTGGCAATTAGGCGGGCACATACTAAGGTGTTTGGGTTGATATAGGCACTGCCCAGCGATTTTCCTGTGCTGTCCTTAATGACCACCATATCACCGGCAGAGAAACTGTCTAAAGGTGTTTTTTTTGTATCAACCTCATTGCTAAACACCCAAAGGTGACCTTTACGTAAACGTTTGTCTTCGTTCTTTTTTAAATAGAGATCTGGATGTGCCATTAGTGTTAAAAATTTGGTTGATTAGAGGGCTAGAAAATTTAGATTAATTCAAAGCGAAAGCCGCCAACTTTATTTGCAGGGGCTGCGATATCCATTGTTACGGTTTCTGAAAGGTTTGGCTTAATCAGTACCTGTGGCTGTGTTGAATAATCTTTAGGATGAAAAAGCCTTTTTGCAAAAACATGTCCGCTAAAATCGATCAATGTGAGCTGAATAGATGGCTGTTCTTGAGCAAAAATAGAGCGGTTGACAAAAGCGGTGTTAAAAACAAAATGGCCATTTGCTGGCTGAAAAGAACTTTTTATAATTTTAAACTCAGCAGTATTTCTGTAAAGAGGAAATTGACAAGAAGGAATTGCTGAACAGATTGTTTTTAGCCAGGGTCTCAGTGATATGTTTTGGCTTAGGTTATAAGCTTCAAAATGATATACTTGAAACATTAAAATGAGTAATAGAAATAAAGTGCCTAGTCTCCACGATATTGGTTGCCGGGTACTATTAATAGCAGCTGTTTCAGCATTGCTAATGAATGATCCTTCATGCAAAGATTCTTGAGCATCAAACATGGCAGAGCATGTTTCGCACTTTGTCATGCCTATAGAATTGTTTAGCTCTACTTCAGTTATCAAACGAGGTGTATTGCACTCGGGGCACTGCGTATGCATCTACAGTTTAACCCCATCAAGCCGGCACCAGTCTTCCTGCGTTACTGGTGATTTAATTTGAATGCTGTTCTGGTAAGCGTTTATTACAGAGTCTGCCTGTTCTTTCAAAATACCTGATAAAACAAGCTGCCCAGAGGGTTTTAACAATGCTGTGATAGATTCAGATAGCTCGCAAAGTGGTTGAGCTAAAATATTAGCAATGACTATATCTGCCTGAAGAGAGGTGAACTGCTCAGGCAAACAGCACTTTATTTTGTCTTGTACATTATTTTTTTCAGCATTGGCCAAAGTAGCTGTTATTGCCTGCGGATCTATATCTATGGCGTAGGCTTCTTTGGCGCCTAAAAGCAACGAGGCTACTGCTAGAATTCCAGAACCGCAGCCGTAATCAATAACCGTTTTATTTTTTAGGTTGTGATTCGCAAGCCATTTTAGACAAAGAGCAGTCGTTGCATGAGTTCCTGTACCAAATGCCAGCCCCGGGTCTAATGTCATGCAAATAGTTCTGTCTTCGATTTTTTCCTGACCTGTTGGGCAGACCCAGAGAGAATCTCCAAATTTCATAGGGTGATAATGTTTCATCCAAGTGCGTTCCCAGGTTTGATCTTTAAGCGTTTCATAAAACCAATCGCTAAGAGGTTTGTCTTTGAATCGAGAAGATGTCAAAGTTTTTACTGATTCAGGGTTATGATCAAGTTCAAAAAGAGCGATGACTTTGGTTTGATTCCATATTTTTGTTTCGCCTGGTGCCGGTTCATAGACAGGCTGGTCTTCAGCATCCATATATGTGACAGATACAGCACCAATTTCGCTGAAAAAGTCAGAAACTTCGAGCGCTGTATTTTGATCGGTAATAACTGAAATTTGATGCCAGGACATAGAAGGGGCTATTTAAAGGTTATAGGAGCCAAAAGACAAGGGAAGAGCATGGCCAAGCTCTTCCCTTGTCTCTTTAGCCATTTATCTTTAACCTACGTTTAAGAAATTCCGAGTTTCTTTTCTAAGTAATGAATGTTTTGCTGGCCAGATTGGAAGGCGCTGTCTGCCATAATATCTTCCTGCAAAGCAATGTTGGTTCTAATGCCATCAATGACCATTTCCTGCAATGCGGTTTTCATTCGGGCAATGGAGCTGGCTCTATCTTCGCCATGGGCAATAAGCTTTCCTATCATTGAATCGTAGTGAGGGGGCACTTTATAGCCATTATAAATATGCGTTTCACAGCGAATGCCAGGGCCGCCAGGCATATGAAACTGTTCAATAGTGCCTGGACAGGGCATAAAGGTTTTGGCATCCTCAGCATTTAAACGGCATTCTATGGCATGGCCAGTGAAGGTGATTTCAGCTTGCGTTTTGGAAAGTGGTTCGCCAGCTGCAATGCGCAATTGCTCTTTTACAATATCAAAGCCGGTAATCATTTCTGTTACCGGGTGTTCAACCTGTACGCGGGTATTCATCTCAATAAAATAGAATTCACCTTTTTCATATAGAAATTCAAAGGTTCCTGCGCCTAAATAGCCTATATCTTTACACGCTTTGGTGCAAAGTTCACCCATTTGCTTCCGCTGTTCATCTGTTATGCCAGGGGCGGGCGCTTCTTCAACCACTTTTTGGTGCCGACGCTGCATAGAGCAGTCGCGTTCACCTAAGTGAATGGCGTTGCCATGACTGTCTGCCAGAACCTGAAATTCAATATGACGTGGGTCTTCCAGGAATTTCTCCATATATAAAGTATCGTTGCCAAAAGCCGCTGCAGCTTCTGCTTTTGTCAATGCAACAGCATTTATCAGTGCCGCTTCAGTATGTACTACTCGCATACCTCGGCCACCGCCACCGCCAGATGCTTTAACAATGATAGGGTAGCCAATTTCCTGAGCCATTTTAATGTTAGCCTGATTATCATCAGTTAATGGTTCTCCATTGCCTGGAACACAGGGGATTCCAGCAGCAAGCATAGCTTTTTTAGCAGAAATCTTATCTCCCATCATGCGTATGGTATCTGCTGTGGGACCAATAAAGGCAAAGCCGCTAAGGCTTACTTTTTCAGAAAAATCAGCATTTTCTGATAAAAAACCATAGCCGGGATGAATGGCTTCGGCATCAGTGACCTCTGCCGCACTGATAATGGCCGGAATGTTTAAGTAGCTTTCAAGTGAAGAGGCTGGACCAATACAGACAGCCTCGTCTGCAAGGCGAACGTGTTTTAGGTCACGGTCAGCATCTGAGTGAACAGCTACAGTTTTTACACCTAATTCTTTACAAGCGCGAAGAATGCGTAAGGCAATTTCTCCGCGGTTGGCAATTACAATTTTATCGAACATTTGTTTACCTGGGCTGAATTATTCAATGATGAATAGGGGTTGGTCATATTCAACGGGCTGAGCATTTTCAACCAGAATCTGTTTGATGACTCCACTTTTATCAGCTTCTATCTGGTTAAGGATTTTCATTGCTTCAATAATGCAAAGTGTTTCACCCTCTTTAACTGATTGGCCTACTTTTACAAAAGGAGAGGTGGCGGTAGGCGAAGCCGCACTATAAAAAGTGCCAACCATGGGAGACTTAACAATATGACCTGCAGGGAGCTGTTCTGAAGAATCTGCCACTGATGATGGTGAGGGGGGGCTGACAGGTGTAGCTGCAGGTGCGGCAATGGCCACTGGAGCAGGCGTACTGGAAGAGTATCGGCTAATGCGTACGGATTCTTCGCCTTCACTGATTTCGATTTCAGCAATATCTGATTCTTCGATAATTTCAATTAATTTTTTTATTTTTCTAATATCCATCGTTATTTCTCTCTTCTAATATCTGGTGAGCGGCCTGTAATGCCAGTTCATACCCCTTTGCACCTAACCCGCAAATAACGCCGATGGCAATATCTGAGAAATAGGAATGTGTTCTAAAAGGCTCACGGGCATGAACGTTTGATAAATGTACTTCTATAAAAGGTATTTTTGTTGCAAGCAGTGCGTCACGGATGGCAACACTGGTATGGGTAAAAGCAGCAGGATTGATAATAATAAACTTAACCTGTTGCTGAAAAGCAGTGTGAATTGTTTCAACAATTTCATGTTCAGCATTTGATTGATAAAAATCAGCTTCATGACCTAGACGGGTTGCTATTGATTTTACTTTGTTTTCAATGTCTTTTAAGGTTTTGTTGCCATAATGGCTAGGTTCTCGAATACCAAGCAGGTTTAGATTGGGGCCATTTAGAATGGTGATTTTTGCCATTACTGTTTCGTATATAAGGATTTAATCTGACAATTTTGCCTAATTTAAAAGCTTTTGTCCAGATATATGTCACTTATCATAAGATAGCGACAAAATGATGCATTTTTATCAGATGTTATCAGCGTTTGATGCATGGTTTATAGTAAGGGGGTAATGATTTCTATGATTTTTTCTCTGCTTAATTCGCCTGGGTGCCGGTGAAAAATTTGCCCTTGCTGATTAACAAAAACAGTAAAAGGAACGGCATTGACAATATTTCCTAATTGCTGAGATAAAGCAATCGCCTCATCCCCACCAATTAACATGGGATAGTTAATAGGGAGGGTCTTTAAGTAGTCGGCAACTGCCTGTCTATTTTCAATGGCGACACCTATAAATTGCAAATTTTTATCTTGATATTCATTTTGCAGTTTAATAAATTCAGGGATTTCTTTAAGGCATGGTGGACACCAGGTCGCCCAAAAATTAATAATACGTATTTTTCCCTGCCATTCAGAAATGCTTCGCTGTTTGTCTGTTACATCAGGCAAATTAATTTCTAGTGCTGGAATAGAAATACTGCCCTCTTGCTGATCTTTATTTAATGTGGTTTGCATAAAGATGCCGGCAGTTAAGGCGAGGGCACTGATAAAGAAGATTAAGATGGTATTTTGCCGCATTAGCTTTAAATAGTATTAATAGTGTCTAGGAATACATCTGTTTGCTGATAGCCAATGACTCGGGATGCTTTTCTTTCCTGTTTATCGGGACCAAAAAACAAAATAGCGGGTGGGCCAATTAGGCCGAATTTTTTCAATAAGGCCTGGTCATCCGCATTGTTTTTTGTAACGTCAGCCTGAATTAAAACAAAGCTGGAGAGTTTGTTTTTAACTTTTTTATCAGTAAAGGTATAGGCTTCCATTTCTTTGCACGATATGCACCAGTCGGCATAAAAATCAAGCATCACCCATTGGTTATTTGTTTTAGCCTGTTCCAGTATTTTGTCTAAATCATTAAGTGAAGTGATTTTTTTGAAACTTAGTCCTTCGTGCTGCTGTATAGAGGCTTTATTGCCTATACCCTTTAATGGCTGTAAAGGGTTGCTATTGCCCATGCTTAATCCGATGAGGAGCAAGATGCCATAGATTAGCATTATTACACCTAGTCCTTTCCATAATTTATGCCAGCCAGAGAGGTGGTCTGCCAAGGGTTCTGTGGCACGCAGGTAAATGGCAGGAATAATGAGCAGGCAGGCGCTAAGTAGCATGGTGACTTGCGCAGGTAGGATTCTGTCAAGCATCCACACTGAAACTGCAAGCATTAAAACGCCAAAAATGGCTTTGGTTGAATTTAGCCAGTGACCTGCTTTGGGCAATAAAGAGCCAGCTGATGCACCTAACAGAAGTAAAGGGGAGCCCATGGCAAAGCCCATTACAAATAAAGCGGAGCCGCCTAAAACTACATCGCCGGTTTGTCCGATATAAATAAGGGCACCTGCCAATGGGGCTGCTACACAGGGGCCAACAATCAATGAAGAAAGTGCGCCCATGATGGCTGCTCCAAAATAGGAGCCATCACGGTGCTGGTCGCTGGAGTCATGAATTTTGGCTTGAAAGGCTTTAGGGAGTTCTAAACTGTAAAAACCGAACATGGATAATGATAGCAAGATAAAAATGCCACTGAACAGGGCAATGATCCAGGGTTCCTGAAAGATAACCTGAAGGTTGCTGCCAAATAAAGCCGCCAGAATGCCAAACACGGTATAAGTTAAGGCCGAGGCCAATACATAGCTAAGAGAAAGCAAGAAGGCTTTGCGGGTGGTGACCGATTCGCCTTGGCCGACAATAATGCCGGATAAGATGGGAATCATTGGAAAGATACAGGGTGTAAAAGCCAGTAGTAATCCAAAGCCAAAAAAACTGAGCAGGGTCAGTGCAAAGGAATCACTTTGTAAAGATTGAAATATTTGGTCTTGTTCTGATAGTTTGACTTTTGATGGGGGCAGGGCATTTATAGATAAAGCCTCTGGTAATTGCAGCTCTATTTTGCTCTCCATTGGCGGGTAGCAGACGCCACGCTCTGCACAGCCCTGGTATTTGGCTATTAAAGTGATGCTTTGCGGTGATTTTGATGCGCGGATAAGCGGTACGTCAAAACTGAGTTCATTGTAAAAAATACTTACTTGGCCAAAGGCTTCATCATGAAAGGGAATTCCTTTAGGGATTGTTATTTCTCCCAGCTGTACAGATGGGCTGTTAGCTAAAGAGATCTTGGTTTTTTCTTTATATAGATAATAGCCGTCAGCAATAACCCAGTTTACATGTAACGTATTGGCATCTTTCACTGTAGCAAAAAATTGAAAAGCCTGGTCTTCCGGCAGTAACTCGTCCTGAAAAAGGTTAAGCACTGATTCGCCAGTGCCGCCAAACAGCTGAGTAACAGAATTGCTTTGGGACTGGCTTTTTTGATTTACAGGCTGAGGCAGGTCAATGGTTATCGTCTGTTTCTGTGGTGGGTAGCAAATGCCCATGTCAGCGCAGCCCTGGTATTTGACTAAGAGTTTTACAGTAGATAAAGATTGTTTATTAATAACAGGAATAGTTATTTTAAGATGGTTTCGGTAAATCACCATATCACCAAAAAACTCATCATGTTTGGTTTTTCCTGCTGGCATGTCGGGTGTGCCCAGCTGAATATCATCAGATAATGAAGTAATACTGGTTTTGTTTCGATATAAATAATATGCATCAGCAATATCCCAGGAAACTTCAATCTGGTTTGCAGAAATAGCTTTGGCAGACAGAGGGAATGCTTTGTCTGCAGGCAGCAGATCTTTAGTGCCAAATGCCTGAACTGTTTGGGTAAAAAAGCTAAAAAGGACGAGAAAAACTATTTTATAGACAGGCATGTATTTATCCATTGCAGGTATTCTGGGAGGCCACGCTCAATAGGGACAGCAATAATTTCTGGAAGTTCATAAGGGTGGTGGCTTTTGATTAGGCTTGCTAGCGCCTCATATTTGTCAGTATGAGATTTAATCAGTAACAAATGTTCCTGTGAGGTTTCAACTTTTCCTTGCCATTCATACATAGAAGTAATGCTGGGAACAATATTGACACAAGCTGCCATTTTTTGATTTATTAGGTGGCCTGCTATATCTTCTGCTGATTTTTGATCAGGGCATGTACAGAAAATTAACTGGTGCATTATGTATCTGTTAGGTAAAAAAATATTAGTTATATTATACTTTGCTCAACAATAATTAAGGGGGAGTTTTACATGAAAGCCATGCAGATAATTTTTTTGTTTTTTCTTGCCGTGCCATTTATAGAGATTTATCTGCTGTTGACAATAGGTGGGGTTATTGGCGTATTCCCAACGGTATTGCTGGTAGTTTTTACGGCTGTTTTAGGAGCCTGGCTATTAAGACAGCAGGGGTTTGCCACTTGGCAGCGTATGCAGGCAAGTTTAGCGCAGGGGGCTGTTCCAGCCTATGAAATGATTGAAGGACCAATTTTGCTGGTGGGCGGTGCATTGCTATTAACTCCTGGATTTTTTACTGATGCAATAGGCTTTGCCTGCTTGATTCCGCAGACTCGTCGAAAATTTGCTCAGTATATTATAGAAAAACAGTTAATTAGTGCCCAGACTGGGACGCGTTTTCAGCAGGCGAAAACGAAAGGTGAGAATGTGATTGAAGGTGAGTTTAGGAGAGATGATGAATAGTAGTATGGCAGCTTGAGGGCTGTTAAAGTATAAGATTGGGTCAGGCCTTTAATTATGTAGAAAAAACAAAGCTCTCCTTTTTT